>Ga0326727_10018836_pt1 | contig 14017 bp, 8 predicted proteins | sample MB2enrmetagenome_FD_207643 | JGI IMG/M metagenome (GOLD analysis project Ga0326727, IMG submission 207643) | Lab enriched peat soil microbial communities from McLean, Ithaca, NY, United States - MB29MY | ecosystem: Environmental > Terrestrial > Soil > Wetlands > Peat | place: USA: New York...
ACGTGCCTAACAACAACGGCAAGGTGGGCATCTGGGGCATCTCCTATCCGGGGTTCTACACCTCGGCCTCGATTATCGATTCGCATCCGGCCATTGCCGCGGCCAGTCCGCAGGCGCCCATGACTGACCTCTTCCTGGGCGACGACTCTTATCACGGCGGAGCCTTCATGCTGGCGGCGGGCTTCGAGTTCTACGCGCCGTTCTTTCATGCGCAGCAGAATCCGGTGCTGCCCAAGCCCGAAATCCCTTTCGATTTCGGCACGCCGGACAGCTACGAGTTCTTTCTCCAAGCTGGGAATGTGGCCGACCTGGATAAGTATCTGCAGGGCGAAACCTTGCTCTTCGACGACCAGTACAAGCACGACACGTATGATGATTACTGGCAGTCGCGCGACCTTTCGCGCCACATGAAAAATGTGAACTGCGCGGTGCTTGTGGTGGGCGGCTGGTTCGACGCCGAAGACCTCGAAGGTCCCTATCGCACCTTCAACGCCATCCGCAAATTCAATCCCGGAACGCCGGTCACGCTGGTCGAGGGGCCCTGGGTTCACGGAGGCTGGGCGCGCAGCGACGGCGACCATCTGGGCGATGTCGAGTTCAACGCCAAAACCGCGGAATACTTCCGCACCTATATTCAGTTCCCCTTCTTCGAGCATTATTTGAAAGGCAAAGGCAAGACGCTTCCCACGGCCATCGTCTTTGAGACCGGAACCAACGTTTGGCGCCGCTACGACGAATGGCCGCCCAAGACCGCCACGCCAAAGACCCTCTACTTTCATGCCGGCGGCAAACTTAGCTTCGATCCACCGGATGAATCCAGGAGCGTGGATGAGTACCTGAGCGACCCCAACCACCCCGTGCCGTTTGTGGGCTACACCACTGACACAGTGCCGCAGCGCTACATGGTCGACGACCAGCGCTTCGCCAGTTACAGGCCCGATGTTGTAACTTACGAGACCGATCCACTGACTGAGGACGTGACCATCGCCGGCCCTATCTCGCCGCACCTCAAAGTTGCCAGCTCCGGCGCCGACTCGGATTTCGACGTCAAGCTCATCGACGTCTATCCCGACAAAGATCCTGCGATTGCAGACGGCTCTGCTCTCCCCAACAAGCACATCCTTGGCCAGCCGCCGCTGCACATGGGCGGCTACCAGCAGTTGCTGCGCGGCGAACCCTTCCGCGCCAAGTTCCGCTCGAGTTGGGAGAAGCCGGAGCCACTAACGCCGGGCAAGGAAACCGCAATCGACTTTACGATGCCCGATGTCTACCACACCTTTCGCCGCGGCCATCGCATCATGGTCCAAGTGCAGAGTTCCTGGTTCCCGCTCACCGACCGTAATCCGCAAATTTTCACTGACATTCCTTTTGCCAAACCGGAGGATTTTAGAAAGGCAGCTGAGCAGATCTTCCACCAGAAAGATGCTGCCAGCGGCGTCGAAGTGCAGGTGCTGCCGCAACCATAACCACGAGCCGCCGCGCGGCGCTCGCAAGTAAATGAGGTTCTTATGTTCGCTCGTAATCTCCGTTCTGTTTTCCTGTTCGCAGCAGTGCTATTCCTCATCGTTGCGCCATCAGCTCGCGCCGAAGAAGGCATGTGGACGTTTGACAATCCCCCGCTCAAGCAACTGGCGGACAAATACAACTTTCACCCCACGCAGGAGTGGCTCGATCATCTCCGGCTTTCCAGCGTGCGGCTTAACGACGGCGGGTCGGGTTCGTTCGTCAGCCCCGACGGCTTGTTGCTGACCAATCATCACGTTGCGCGCGGCCAGTTGCAGAAAAACTCGACGGCGGAGCACGATTACGTGCGCGACGGCTTTTATGCCGCGAAGCCGGACCAGGAGATGAAGTCGCCCGACATGGAAGTGAATGTGCTGGTGGGCATGCAGGACGTGACTGCGCGCGTCGAGGGCTCGGCCAAGGGCATTACCGACGATGCCCAGGCGCTGAAGGCGCGCGAGGCCGAGATCGCCGCTATCGAAAAGGAGAGCAAAGACAAGACCGGCCTGCGCTCCGATGTGGTTGCGCTCTACAACGGCGGCGAATACTGGCTCTATCAATATAAGGCGTACACCGACGTACGGCTGGTCTTCGCGCCAGAGCAGCAGGCAGCCTTCTTCGGTGGCGATCCGGATAACTTCACTTATCCGCGCTACGACCTCGACATGGCGCTCTTCCGCGTGTATGAAAACGGAAAGCCTCTGCACACGGAAAACTACCTGAAGTGGAGCGCCAAGGGCGCCGCCCCCGGCGAGCTCATCTTCATCTCCGGGCACCCGGGCTCGAGCGCGCGCCAGGAAGCCGTAGCCCAGTTGCTCGTGGAGCGTGACGTGCGCGAGCCGGCGATGATCGAGTATCTGCGGCGCCGCATCGCGGTGGAGCAGGAGTTCGCAAAGCAGGGTCCGGAGCAGGCGCGGCTCGTGGCGAGCAACATCTTCTCTCTCGAAAACAGCCTGAAAGTCTACGTGGGCCGTGCCGAAGCTCTCTCCGACAAAACAATCCTCGGCAAGAAGCAGGCCGAGGAAGTTGACCTGCGCGCCAAAGTGGCTGCGAATCCTGAGTGGCAGAAAGAATACGGCGACGCATGGGACATGATCGCCCGAGTGGAGGAAATAGCGAAGCCTGCGTTGAGGCAGCAAATCTTTCGCCGCACCGACAGCCAATTCTTCACCCTGGCAATGGAGATTGTGCAGTATGTCGCCGAAATCAAGAAGCCCGACGGAGAGCGGTTGCCGCAATATCACGAAGCGGGGCTTGAGTCCCTGCGTTTCCAGATGCTTTCTCCGGCGCACATCTACCCCTCCACCGAGAAACTTTTCATGGCCAACGCTTTGAAGCTCGCGACGGAAAAACTGGGGGCAAACGACGCCTATGTGCATGCCATCCTGCAGGGCGGCGATGTGGACCAGACCGTTGCCGCGCTCGTTGACGGAACCGGGCTTGCCGATCCCGCCTTCCGCAAGAAGCTGCTCGATGGCGGTGAAGAAGCCGTTGCCGCTTCAAACGATCCAATGATCGTGGCCGCACATCGCGTGGATCCTGTATGGCGCGCCAGCTACCTCGACAGGCGCGACACCATCGACAGCGTGCTCGAGGCGGCCGGAGAAAAGCTGGGCAAGGCGCGCTTCGCCGTCTACGGCAAAAACGCGTATCCCGATGCCACATTCACGCTCCGCCTGACCTACGGAACGGTCGAGGGCTTTCCCTACAACGGAACCATCGCTCCGCCCTTCACCACTTTCTACGGGCTCTACGATCGTGCGGCGAGCTTCAGCAATCAGCCGCCGTTCGACTTGACGCCCAAAGAAGCGGCTGCCCGCGACAAGCTCGACCTCGCAGCCCCGCTCGATTTTGTCTCCACCGGCGACGCTATCGGCGGCAATTCCGGCTCGCCGGTGGTGAACCGCGAGGGTGATCTGGTGGGGCTCATCTTCGACGGCAACATCGAATCGCTGGCGGGCGATTTCGTCTATGACGGCGCCACAAACCGCGCCGTCGCGGTCCACTCCGCCGGGATGATTGAGGGCCTGCGCAAGATCTACGGCGTGGGTGTTCTGGCCGACGAGTTACAGGGCAAGAAGTAGCCGCACGCAAACAGCAGACAGCGGGAGTCGCGGGCTCCTGCTGTCTGTTCTCGCATCTGGCGAGGCCCGGCCGCTGGTGCCGGCGCAAACTCGCGCTGCTCGAGACACGCGCTCCCTGAAACGGCTCAATTCGCCGTACAATCGAAGAGTGCCGCAGACTGCGGAGAGGTGGCCGAGCGGTTGATGGCTCCGGTCTTGAAAACCGGCATACCCGAAAGGGTATCGGGGGTTCGAATCCCTCCCTCTCCGCCATATACTTTCGCTAAGCCCATAACGCCATTAGAATTAAATCAATAAAATACCTACAATCAGTTATTTATACAAATTCCCCATGATGCCCTTTGATACCCTGACGTCCCTCCAATTCCCCCGGCTACCCATGTTTTGTATGACCATAGCCGGAGCGTATGAACACAAGAAAAACCCGGCTGCCAGGACTATACAGCCGGGTCAGGTACAGCAAGGTTTATTGTTCTGCCATGATGTCGATATACGTGTCCGTGCCAATCGCACAACGAACACATGCCACGAAGTCCTGATCCTCGTCAAGCCATTCGATCTCCGCGTCGGGGCCGTACTGGGTACGCACGCTACGCTCCCAATCCCTATCGGCAGCGTCGTAAATCTCATCGAGTTGCCTCCGGTGATCGTCAGCGTTCTGGTAGCCGCGGTCCTCTGCTTCGTCAACCCAAAACCCCAGATTCTCGCAGAAGTTAATGGTCTCTCTAAACACCTGCCACTGGTAAAGCAGGGGCAATCTCCTGTTCATCCTCTCCCTGCACCTTTGGAGGCGACTGGTGGCCTTGGATATGCGATCGGTGGCCGTGCCTGAACGCCAAAGCCAGGCTTGTCGCTCGCGCACCTCCGATGCGATGCGTTTACGCGCCCAGTTGGCTGCATCGCTGGGGTCGATCCGGTAGATTGATGCTGTACGGATTGCACGCAATCCGCCAGAACGGATCGCACGATAAATGGTCTTGCCTGAAACGCCGAGGAGCTCGGCGAAGGCATGTACGGTTAGTGAGTGGTCCTCCGCCTCGATCTGTTCGATCAAGTCGGCTCTTGGATCATTTGTTGCTATCATTAAAGATCTCCTATTCAAATGCCGCTGCCTGCCCCACACCGGCGCACAACTTGCACGGGCAATCCGACTTGATGAAGCCGGACGCGAGCGACGCGGTTGGCCGCTCACAAATCAAGTTGTGCTGTGGGGTAATCAGGCCGATATTTTCAACCGGTCTATTTGGCCGCGTTCTACGCTCCCACGGAGCGGAACACTTCGGCGGGACACTTAATACTTTACCCCCGTATGGCCTCCCGTGTCAATTCTGAGTGGGCGACTGTTGAGAGACGGCATACATGTCTTTCCAATAACGTAATGGCTGGCATTGCCAGTTTCTGGAGCAGGATTTGAAGACCGCCCTGCCCCGCAAACTGCACTTCAAGTCGTCGGACAAGGTGATCGAGCTCGTGGAACGAGGCGGTGGGATCACCGATCAGGAGAGCCGGCTGATGCTGGAGCAGGCCGTCGCCACCGGCCGCGGCGGCGTATTCCTGATGTTGACCTCGGAACAGTACGCGAAACTGAGAAGCTCGTAGAGCCCCTCTCTCCGCCAGCTTACAAAGCAATTTATTCATTCTATGAGCATAATCAACAAAACAAATGGATTAACGTAGGGATGAGATGTGCGTCGAGTGCATACCGTGCGTCTTGATACACGCCGTCCAGCTCTTTTACCTTACAAAACGTGAAGAGCCTTACAAAGCCGGAGCGACAGCTGCGACGTCAAGTCTTGGATGTTGCCAACGGCCGGTGACAGTCCAAGATCTATGAGGATTGGCGTATGATCTGAGGTTACCGGCAATTGAAAACATTTGCTCTGCTCCCGACATTTGCTCACCGGAGCAGCATAGCCGGGAATTCATCCGCCTGCCGGGGGGGGGGAGGGGGAGAGCCGTTTCGATGTCGTCTGAAGAATGGCTTGACCAGATCGGACAGGAGTATCTCACGCAGGTCGAGGCGGAGGAGCCCCAGTTCCTCATCGAGATCGATGTTCCTGACACGCGGCTCAAAGATATCTTCGAAAATATAACTAGAGCTCAACCGTACCATTGGACTTCGCAGATGCGCATTTGCTTAGCTCTGGCGGCCGTCCATTCCGCTGCCCAGGCGGACGAGAACGAAGACAGCTTTCGGAAAGTGTTCTATAAACGCTTAGATCGACAGTTCAACCTGACGGAATGGGACAGCGTATACGGCCCCGCCATCTCGGAGTTTCTTGGGGGTTGGTTTTCAGTCGATGCGCCGACTAGTGGCCCATATCGATATGTGGGGACTGTCTATCGTCATGCCGGTATTCCAGTTCCAGCACGGTCAGGGTTTTGCGCGCTCGTTGTTGGGCTGCTCCAGAATGGCCTAGCGTTCACCCGACATCAGTATGATGAAGCAGTTCAAAGGGTTCCATCATTGGTGGCACGATGCTTTCTGGAGAGCGACTCTGGATACGAATTCACGAAGCAAACTGCTCGGACGATTCTACGTCTAGATCACGGCCAGATATCAAGAGACGAACTGGAAGCTTTCCCATCGTACCGTAGGTCACTGTACGAGGCAGTCCTAAATGCATTACATCGCGAACCCAACAGGTCCCGTTTAGCGCTGAAGGGCCCTTATCCCCCACCAACTCTGGGACTCGATGTCACAGCGAGGCGGTTGGTCATTCTGTTCGACCCTCAAGGCGTAAACGCGAACGTGTACCGCACCGCGAAAGGAGCTGTATATTACACTACACAGGCGGTTAGCCGCACCCCAGAGGTACGATTCAAGCCGTTGCTGCGAAATGCGTTCAGGCATTCTTATCTGTCTCGACTTGTTCTGCGGGTTCGCTGTCCCTATCGTCGTCAAATTCCCAGAAAGCATTCATCACCTGGTTAAGAGAATCGACTTCAAATCTCTTGACCAGATCGTTAATCGCCTTGTTCAGCTTGCTCGGAGACGTTGTGTCGATGAGCCAACGCGAATCGAATTCTTTATCACCCTCGTCTGTGAGGTTTACGTATATATTCACATCTTTGCCCGGACCTAGTGATTCATAGGGCGTTCGCGGTCGCCCAGGCCGAGACTTACCTGCGAGAACACCAGCCCGATGGACATCGCGGATGTTGTCTGCCCCCGGTATGAACCAGATCTTGTTTGATTCAGGACAATAGATGCCAAGGCACAAAGCCGGCTGCCGATGAATGTACTTCTTCTTCAACCCTTCAGGGGCAAACTCGTCACCTTCATTGTTGAGTCGCTGCACGGACTTCACTTGTACTGGTATGGGAAGGAGGTTGAAACCTTCTTTTGCAAACACAACCAAATCTACTTCGTCATCGTTCCAGTATGGCTTCGCCACCCTATGGCCTGCACGAATGAGAGCTGTCGCTACGGCCATTTCACCGACGACACCGGAGTATGTGTTCTTTAATGCATAGATTCTCTTGACTCGACCCTTTGGTGTCATTTCAGAATGCCTTCCTTTTGAAGAAGCACGATCAACCGATTCTCTGCCGCTAAAGCTGCCTTGGTGCTTTCTCGAAGGTGCTCCATTGCCTCGTCCACTGACAGCACCTTCTCTTCGCTTTTCCGCTCAACGTAGCCCGTGATGTTCAAGTTGTAATCGTTGGCAGCGATGTCGCTAAGCGTCACGACCTTGGCTATGCCTTCGACGTCTTGGAAGTCGCTACACCATCCGAGAATCCGGTCTACATGCTCCGGAAGAAGTTCGTTCTGTGCCCGCCCAGTCTTGAACTCCCGCGACGCGTCCAGGATGAGCACCTTTTTCTTCCGCTCCTTCTTCTTCCGGAAGCGCAGCACCAGGATGCAGGCGGCCAGCCCTGTTCCATAGAACAGGTTCGGGCCAAGGCCGATGACGGCTTCGAGCAGGTCCATTTCAAGCAGTTTCTTTCGAATGATGCCTTCCTTGCCCATACGAAAGAGAGCTCCGTGGGGCAGGACGACGGCCATGCGGCCCGTGGAAGGCGCCATGGACTTGATCATGTGCTGCACCCAAGCGTAGTCACCGGTCTTTCCCGGCGGCATTCCAGCGAAGTTGCGGCCGTACGGATCACTCGTCCAGACCTCTTCTCCCCAGTTCTTTAGGGAAAAGGGAGGATTCGCGATCACACAGTCAAACGTGGCGAGGTTGTCACCAGAGAAGAAGGCGGGCTGGCGGAGTGTGTCCCCGCGCACCACCTGAAAGTCAGAGGCGCCGTGTAGAAACAGGTTCATGCGCGCAATGGCAGAGGTGGTCAGATTCTTTTCCTGCCCAAAGAGCCTTCCCCAAAGGGTCCGGTCATCGCCCTGGCTCTCGCGGACATGATGAATGGCCTCCATCAACATGCCGCCCGTCCCGCAGGCAGGATCGTAGATCGACTCACCTTCCCTGGGGTCGAGGATACTGACCATCAATCGCACGACGGGACGCGGCGTGTAAAACTCGCCTGCCTTTTTATTGGTGAGGTCAGCGAATTTCTTGATGAGGTACTCGTAGGACTGGCCGAGGATGTCTGCCTGTGCCGCGGTGTTGCCGAGTGCGATCCTTGAGAAGTGCTCGAGCAAGTCCCGGAGGAGCGAATCGGGAAGACGCTCCTTGTTGGTCCATTGAGCGTCTCCAAAGATGCCGTACAGCGTCTCTGGATTGGCCGTTTCGATTCCACGCATGGCCTTCTGGAGCGCCAGGCCCACATTTGTGGTGACAGCACGGACATCGGACCAGTGGCACCCAGCTGGAATCTGAAAGCGGTAATTCTGGGGGAACGAAGCGTATTCTTCGTCCCCGCCTGACTCCTCGAGGGCGATTGCGTACTCCTCGTCATAAACGTCAGAAATACGCTTGAAGAACAGCAGGGGAAATACGTAAGTCTTGAAATCAGCCGCATCTACGGGTCCGCGCAGGATATTCGCAGCCTCCCATAGATGGGACTCCAGCGCTGACAGGTCGATTTGCGGCGTCATTCTTACATTCTCAGGATGCAAACCAACTATAAATCTTTCGCGTGCCTAGTGACCCTCGAAAACTGAAATCGAACCTGGTGAGTGACCTGCTGGGGCTCGGTGACAGTGCATAAAACCTCTTCGCCGGCATCGCCGCCTATAGAGAGCGACGGACAGCAACCGTCCCAGCCAGACAGTGCAACCGCTTCATCCTGGAAGCGCTCAACGCTTGGACGGATCCAGCGCAGAAGCATCCAAAGACGATCCACCATCACGGGTACGGAAGGTTCGCTGTAGGCGGTGAGATGATCAAGCTGAAGTCGAGGAACCGGTAGGGGCAGTCTGTCGGCGTCCAAGGCTTGGCTTCTCAGCCACGGCCGGTTTTAGGTGCCCCAGAGGATCGGCGGCCTTCCCGCGCGCTAGAGGTTGTTTGTTGTCGGCCAGGGAGACACCTGGTCCCTGAACCGAAGGATAACGACGCCCAGACCAGTTAAGGTGAACAGTCTCTTGCTTGAGTATTCAACCCAAGAGTGCACTGGGATTCAGCCGGGGGTTATCCTCGATACCGGAGGATTCATGAATATACCGGACATCGTTGTAGAGATTGATGCTGAGATATCCAGACTGCAACAAGTAAGGGCGCTGTTACCGATTTCAGGATACTGGCCGGTCGGGTCGAGGACTGGCGCGGTGTTCCGAAGGTTCGGCCTATCTGTTATGAAACTGGACATTTCATTTGTTCTCAAAAGCGGACATTTTCACTTGCTAACGACACTGACGAGTGGCCGGTGCCCGGAACCCTGAAATTTGCCTGCCCGGGCGCTCGATTCGCGCCACGGCAGATGGCCGGTAAAATAGCCGAATACCAGCATTCCGCTTCCATCAACACCACCTGGGCCGATCACCCAGCCAGCCCTTCAGCGTGTTGCGGAGAGCACGGCTACGCCGTAGACCGGAAGATTCACCGACCGTACACTCCCTCCCTCCAGCACATCCTGCATCGCGGTCGGCAAGCTCAATATCTGGGGCGTCTTGGCAAAGTTCACTAGGATGTACACCGTACCATGGTCGCCCTCGCGGGGGTAAACATCGACCCCTTCCGGTACTGCTGCGTCCAGCTTCGGCCTCACGCCACTTGCGTTGGCCATCCACTCTACAGCCCTCGCCATACTGGCCGGGTCAAGCCACGCACCAATGTATGTGATGCTTCCCTTGCCCACCTTGCGAGTGATCGCCGCAGGCTGATCATCGAGCCAGCCATTGCTTTTGCCATACCGCATTAGCACCTTGGTGCTGGTATCCTTCACACTTAGCAACTCTGCCCACTCCTGGCTGGTTCCAGCGCCCCACTCGCCAGAGACTGCAACCGGATCAGTCAGCGCATAGTACTGCTCCACTCGTCCTCCTAGAAGCGTGACGAGCGGACCTGGCTGGCGATCGGGCTGGAGCCCGTTATCCACATCCTTCATGCCCGTGCGCTGTCCGAGCACGAGGTTGCCACCTTGCTCGACATACCCAATCAGGTTCTTCGCCACCGCATCCGAGATCACGTTCAGTCCCGGCGCGATCACCAGCTTGTACTGGCTCAGTGGGGCCGACGGGCTCACAATATCCACCGACTGCGCAATATCCCGAAGAGGCTTGTAGTAGCTCAAAAGCTCCTCCACCGGGTCGTAGTTCGCATTGTGAGGCTGCCAGCTGATCGCCCAGCGGCTGTCGTAGCTGTGCAGAATTGCCACTTCCGACTTCACCGATGTCCCAGCCAATACCGGTCCAGCCTTTACAAACTCCTGCCCCAACTGCTGTATCTCGGAGTAAAGCGGCACCGGTGTGCCATCCGCGCCGACCAAAGTCCCGTGGTATTCTTCCTGGCCATTCAGCGCACTACGCCACTGCCAGTAAAGCACCGCGTCCGCTCCGTGGCCGACGTCGTGCCAGGCCATCGCCCGCACCTCTCCCTTATCCAGCGTGTTGTTGATCTTCGCCCAGTTCACCGATCCAGGCTGAGTTTCCATTACCCAGAAACTCCTTCGCAGAAAGCCCCGCGTCAGGTCATGTGCCGCGCCATTCTTGTACCGGTCTAGATCTCCCTGTCCCACATAGTCGTCCCACGCTGCCAAATCCAGATCCTGACTCACCGTGTAGTGGTCATAGCCATCAAACCACCCCATCATATTTGTTGTAATGAACTGGTTCTCGGAGTTCGCCCGGATCACATCCAGTTGGTTCTTCTGGTACGCCCGCCATGTGTCACTCACAAACCTATTCCAGCTCAACAGCAAGCCGGGGTTGCCATATGTGGTCTGAATCGGGATCTGATTCCAGTTCGAATATGTCTCGCTCCAGTAAGATGTCGTCCAGCGCGCATTCAGGTTATCGAGTGTGCCATATCGAGCTTTCAACCAATCCTGGAACTTCACCTTGGTCGCATCGTCGAACGAGATATTCCAGTACTCGTTGTCGATCTGCCAACCGATCACCCACGGATTGTGCCCAAACCGCTTAGCCAACTCCAGTGCCATCAGCCGCGTCTTCTCCAGGTACTTTGGATTCGCCCAGTTGAATTGCTGCCGATTGCCATGTTGGTCCTTGCGCCCGTCTTCCATGGTGCGCAGAGTTTCCGGATATCTTTGTGTCAGCCACGCCGGAGGTGCAGCGCTCGGCGTGCCAATTACTGTGTAGATGCCGTGCCGTCCCGCAGCCGCTACTGCACGATCAAGCCAGTCAAGATCGAACTGGCCATCCTGTGGCTCCAGTCGGCTCCACGCAAACTCGCCTACACGCACTATACGGATGCCAGCCTTCTGCATCAGTTCGAGGTCCGCATCCCAGCGCGGCTCAGGCCATTGCTCCGGATACCACGCCGTCCCCAGCAGCAGCGGCGGGACAACGGCCGGGGCAGCGATTTGGGCGCTCAAAAACGACGATCCAATGAGGCCGGCAAACACAAGCCGAAGAAGAGAGAGGCAGGAAGCATGCAAATTCCAGAAGGCATTCATTGGGAATCTCCTTCTCGACGCAGTTTCCCTCGAATTGTACCGCACCGCTTTCTCAAACTGAGAACGCTGGCTTCAAAGCTCCCAGACCACACAGCGCTCGACTTGTTATCGCCTTTGCGCCGGCCACCATGGAGTCAAGCGGCACCGCGAAGATTGACAGACTAACTCCCGGGTGGTCGGCCATCCGCCAGTGCCAACCTGACAGTTATTTTGTAGTTAATAACGTATTGGTATACAGGCACGTTGAGCAAGGCGAGCTCCAAATCGGGTTCACAATGGACGAACACGGGAGGATTCTGGCGTCTCGATACGCCGGGATCAATCAATCCTCAGCGAAACCGTCAGGATCGGTACCGAAATAACGCCCTAGTATCCGCCAAGTAGCGCAACGGCCGAATAGTCGGCACCGGCCTCGTCGGGCGCTTTGGGAGACACCTGGCCCGGAACTGGAATCATCTCGGCATCAATTTACAGATTGAACCGGCCCCCCGCCCGGCCCGAGTCGGCCACCAAAATGACTGCCGCCTGGCCACTGCAGAGTGGTTCAAGGTCGAATCCATTATCGGCGGCCTGCCGAAGCACGAAGCAATTGCCGCAGAGGCCACGGAGATTCCGACCCAGGTTCTCGCCGAGGCAGAGCTGCCGTACGTGCACCTCGACGCCGTCAAAGCAGGCCTGTAGGCTGTTTAATAGTTAACGTTACTTTGGTAATGGAAATGCGCTGCTGGGATCCAAAGGGTTCCCTTCAGAAAATGTCAATGAATGGCCGGGGCCCCTATATGTACCTACGGTCGAATGGGGTTCCCAGGACAGTTTACGTCTGATTTTGTCCCAAAATGGCACTTTGGGACCCGACGAAGTATAAGGTTTTTCCTGTGGAAATCCCTCGTCTTTACGAAATCTTTATAACTTTCTTTGCGAGGTAACCTATTCAGCAGATCAAGAGGCGATGTGTCAGCGCGGTCAATGGGTTGATGTGCCCCGTCCCTAGAACATAAAAGGCGCCAATCCTCGCCATGTTTCACTCCCCCTTTCGACGGAACGAGTCCTGCTTGTACGCGGCGAGAGGAGGTTCCGGTTCTCTCCCTGAGAGCGGACAGTGGAGCACTAAGGGGTCTTGGGGGACCGGTTGCGTGTCCCGCTCCCCACCGAATTGTGTTTTGGGGTGAACACCGATCTCCCTGCCCCAATGCCTCCGGCTGAGACGAGTCCTTCCCCATAGGCTGGCCCATACCACTCCTAGCCGAGCCGGCCAGAGTTCGCGAGGAGGCCTAGAACTAGGTTGGGGACGAGTAGCGGCAATCCCGGCACAACCTTCTTATCGGCGTTCAAGGCAAGCCGACGGCGGGAAGATTCATCAGCGCCGCCAATTTCGGCCAATGCCGGCTCGCGCGTAGCGGTTCCCCGATCGCACTTTGCAGAAAGGTCGCGGCTGAAGGGTGTCGTTCTTCGATGGACTTCTCGAACCAGTCTTCGGCCAGATCGATTTCTCCGCAGACCGTGTGGAAGTACGCCCAGCCTGCCGACGCTCCATAGGCTTTGCCGGAACCCAGCGTCTGGATCAACTCTTTTCCCCGGCCTTGCTCGCCCATGCGAACCAGCACCCCCGCGTAGATTCCAACACTCGGCGCGTGCCACGGGGCCAGAGAAAACGCTTTTTCAGCGATAGGAAGAGCCTCCTTCAACATTCCGCGCGCAGCGTAGAAGCTAGCCAGGTAAAAGCTGCCCCCGAAGAAATTCGTATCTAGATCTAAGACCTCATGGAAATGCTCCTCCGCCTCGGCATACCGGCCAGCCGCGCCGAGGCAAATCGCCAGGACGGTCCGGACAGCAAGGTGGAGCGGGTCTGCCTGAAAGCCGCGCTCAAGTTTGTCCACGGCTTCTTTCCGTCGGCCCGATCCTAAGAGGTAATAAAAACCGCATACAAAGTGACACAACGGCGATGCGGAATCGTCAGCCGTCGCCAGAGTGAACTGGCGGCTTGCCTCCTGCCAATTGAAGTCATACGTTGCCGCAAGAACACACAAGGTCGCATGCGCTTCGGGTAGAGAAGCGTCCAGTTCCAGTGCCCTTTGCGCCATCGCGCGGGCGAGCGGCGCGGCCTCGCGCATAGGCGTCATACCCACGATGGTTCGAGCGAAGAGGTAGTCCGCGTAAAGGGCGTGGGCCAAGGCGTATTGTGGATCGAGTGCGATGGCCTGCTCGTAAAATTCCTTGGCCTGGGCCCTCGCCTCCGCAGTTCCCTTCCAGTGGAAATACTGCGCCTTCAAGAGGGCTTCGTAAGCGGGGAGCTCGGGCGTATACCGCGGCTTCGCGGCAGCCTGCGGCGAAAGCCTGGTGTGGAGTGCTTCCGTGATGGCCGCGGAGATCTCGTCCTGCACCGCGAACACATCCGCCAACTCGCGGTCATAGCGCTCGGACCATAGGTGCGAGCCGTCGGCAGCGTTGATCAA
>Ga0326727_10018838_pt1 | contig 14016 bp, 9 predicted proteins | sample MB2enrmetagenome_FD_207643 | JGI IMG/M metagenome (GOLD analysis project Ga0326727, IMG submission 207643) | Lab enriched peat soil microbial communities from McLean, Ithaca, NY, United States - MB29MY | ecosystem: Environmental > Terrestrial > Soil > Wetlands > Peat | place: USA: New York...
ACAGAACAGCTTCGTTATCAGGCGTCTGCGGTGAGGGCTGCTGGGCAATCCACAAGGTCAACAAGTAGGATTCTCCGGGCACTGTTGTCAGATACTGGCTGATGTAATTCAAATCGGTGGGGTTGCTGAAATAGGCGGAATAGGCGCCGGAGTGAGGACCATTGGTGGAGATACCATTCCAACCGTTGAAGTCGGGTCCGCTAACGGTCCAGCCGGTGAAATCTCCGGTTTCGAAGCCGCCGTTAGCGACTAGGTTATCGGCGCTAGCCGGGGGGGTGAGCACAAACAGAAGAAGAACAAACGAAAGAAGAAGAGCTGAACGCTGAGTGGCGAACATAGGATTCCTTTCAGAACCTGTCGGCTCGGGGCCATCGTATGTGATGATTTACTGGTCAAAATTATACATCCCGAAACGCGAGATCGTTATGACAAATCGACAAAATCTGGTGTGCAACAAACCAGGCTGGGGTGGCTCCGGTTACAGCTCTTCAAACAGCGCCGCGCGCGGGTCCTGCTTGTTCAGCTTGGCCAGCTCGCGCATAATCTCGCGGCTGCGCTCGTCGGCCAGCGTGGGCACCGTCACTTCTACGATCACAATCTGATCGCCGCGCTGGCCGGGATTCTGCGCATTCTCCACGCCCCGCTCCCTCATGCGCAGCTTTTGCCCGCTCTGCGTGCCGGGAGGAATCTTCAACTGCGCGCGCCCGTCGATGGTGGGCACGTCGACTTTGGCGCCCAGCGAGGCCTCGGGCACGGTCACCGGAACGGTCAAATGAATGTCGTCGCCCACGCGGCTGAAGACCGGGTGCGTGCCGGTGCGCACGATGAGGTAGAGATCACCGGGAGCGCCGCCATTCACTCCGGCGTTACCCTTGCCTTGCAAACGGATGCGCTGGCCGTCACGCGTGCCGGCTTTGATGCGAAATTCGACGGTCTCCGAGCGGCTCACCACGCCCTCGCCGTGGCAGGTCGGGCAGTCATTGGAGATGCGGCCCGTGCCGTTGCACTTGGGGCAGGGAATGTTGAACTTCATCCTTCCGCCCATCTGCGTCACCTGGCCCGTGCCGTTGCACTCCGGGCACTCCATCGGCCCGCCGGCCGTGGACTGGCCGTGGCAGGTGGGACAAACCTCCAGGCGATGCACCTCCATCCGCGCCTGTCCGCCGCGGATGGCCGTCCAGAAGTCCACTGTGGCCTGATATTCCAGATCCGTTCCCGGCTGCGGGCCGCGCGCCCTCTGCGGCTGCTGCGCCCCGCTGAAGATGCCGGAAAAAATGTCCTTGAAGCTGCCCCAGCTAGCTGAATCTGCCGCTGAACCCGCCCCCGCATGCTGGCCCCGGTGCTGCCCCGGTCCGCTCTGGAAGCCGGTGAAATCGAAGCCGCCGAAGTCCACGGGAGTTCCGTGCCCCGCGCTCTGCCGCGCATAAGCCTCGGCCTGCGCCGGGTCGATCTGGTCGGAGTAGAAGCCCAACTGGTCGTAAACCTTGCGCTTCTTCTCGTCGCTCAGCACGTCATTGGCCTCGGAGATCTCTTTGAACTTCTCCTCGGCCCGCTTGTCGTTGGGGTTCACGTCCGGGTGATAACGCCGCGCGGCTTTGCGAAAGGCCTTGCGAATCTCCTCCGCAGTCGCCGTCTTTTTCACGCCCAGCGTGCCGTAATAATCCTTGTTCGTGGTCGTGGCCATGGTCGCCTTTGAAATCGCTTTCTTGTTACGTAATCAAAAACCGTCATCCTGAATGGAGCGCCAAAATAGCCTGTCATCCTGAGTGACCGTAGCGCAGCGAAGGGAGTCGAGGGACCTGCGTTTGTTCTTCCCTGCTTTCGCTCATCCGATCCCGGTCATGCGACCTGCCTGGCCTTCAATTCACCTGTCTCTGTTCGCGGCGCGGGAAAAATCTCCATCTCGATCCGAGCCGTCACCTCCCGGCTGGCCAGCGCCAGATCATAAGACATCTGCATCTTCATCCAGAAATCCGGCGTGGTGCCGAAATACCGCGCCAGACGTAGCGCCGTATCCGCTGTAATCCCCCTCCGCTCCCGCACAATCTCCGAGATGCGCGTGACAGGCACCCGCAAGGCAAGGGACAAAGCATTGGCCGATAGTCCCAGCGGCACAAGAAAATCCTCACGCAAAAACTCGCCAGGATGAATGGGCACACCCCTTTGCTGGTGCTTTCGCGGAATACTCATGTGCAATCTCCCTTAGTGGTAATCAACAATTTCCACCTCCCACGCATCTTTACCGTCCCAACGAAAAATCACCCGGAACTGATCGTTGATGCGAATGCTCCACCAACCCTCCCGGCCGCCTTTCAACTTCTCCAGCCGGTTGCCGGGAGGCTTTAGCAAATCCTCAATCGCCGACGCATAATCCACCGCCTGCAATCGCCGTGACGCAACCCGCGCAATTGCAGCCCATCGCCTGCTCGTCCCGGTCAGGAAGACCGCTTCTGTTTCGTCGTCGGCGAAGGATTGAATCATGCTTAACGTTTATCGTAACACGGAAAGCAGTCAATCTGTCCGTTTTTTGTCTCTTTCTCCAATTCAGCCCTCAAATAATCCAAAAATTCGCTTCCCAAAAAGCCCAATTTTTCGCAAAAACCTCTACTTCGAAGCAGAGGTTCTTTTGCGCGTGTCCTCCACGGATATGTGTAGGAAGTGACGACATAGCTTCCCCGCAAGTCTCCTGCCTTTGCTGCCATGGATTCCTCGGCAAAGGCTCAGACGCAGGCGTGTGCATTGAGAAGCCTTCAGAATCCGGCAACTTTCAGGAATCAGGCTGTTTTTGCGGCAGCCTTGGCTACCGGTCATTGCTCGTACCAGAGGTAATTCAGGTCTCAGAGGCGATACCCTGGGATGCCCGGCACCCGGCATTCGCGCTTTCCTTGGCGTCAGAATCTGGATTAAGAGTAGAATTAGGGCAAGGAAAAAGAGGAGCAAGAAGGAGGGAAGATGGCCACTGCGACGCAGATTTCACTGGAAACCTATCTGACCACTTCCTATGAGCCGGATGTGGATTACGTCGATGGGATGTTGGAGGACCGGAACGTGGGTGAATACGATCACAACGTGGTTCAGATGGCAATTCTCTTTTGGTTCCATCAACATGGGAAAGAGTGGCGCATCCGCGCGATCCAGGAACAGAGAACCAGAGTTGCTTCCTCCAGGGTTCGCATTCCCGATGTCTGCGTCTTTTCCCGAGATGTGCCTATCGAGCAGGTTTTTACCCGGCCCCAGTTGATTGCCATCGAGGTTTTGTCTCCCGAAGACAGACATTCCCGCATTGAGGCCCGGATGAGCAACTTTCGCAGCTTCGGGGTGCCGAACCTCTGGGTCGTGGACCCGGAGACCCGCTCCGGCTGGGATTTGAGCGATGGAAACTGGGTGCGCAAGGAACGGCTGGAGGTGGCTGGCTCGCCGATCTATCTTTCGCTACAGGAGCTTTTCGCAAAGATCGATGAAGACAACGCGGACTGAGATTGCTTCTCTTCCCATCGCCCAAAACTGGGAGCCGGGTAACCGGCCCAGGCCGTTTGCCGTCGGCTCAACACCCTGGGAATTAACATGGATAGTGGCACCTGGGAATCAGTGGCCCTTCTTCGAGGTCCCCGGCTTGGGGACGGCGACAAATCTATAACCTGCCACAGAATGCATTTCAGGTGGAAATGCAGCGGCAAACTGGTCTCTGCATAGCCGTAGATCTCGTTTAGCGGCTGGCAGTGATGAATGATACTTCTGCAGTTCCGTAAACTCCTTCATTAATAACTCACGTACCTGCGGTGGGACCGGGAAAAATCGGTCGAATTCGCATCGGGGTGGCGTGAATTCGGTATGAAAACCATCTGTTAAAGATGTGTACCCACCACTTTGTGAACTGGCTCCGGCGAAACACATATGTATTTCGCTAAGTTGAAATGCTCTGGCAACTCGGTTTCCCACCAAATCGAATTCAGAAGTAAGCGGTATTATCCCTTCGACCATCCCACCCCAAGGCGTATCGTACCCGGGCCTGTCAATTCCGACAAAAATTGCCAATAACCCGCCAGCGCTGAATCGACAAAAGGTATATGCAACAACCAACGGCGCTCTCCGGAATTGATCAGTCTTGCCGTCAGCCCTAACAACCAGGAAGGGGCCTTGCCCATCTTCAAGGATGACGAAATCAACACAGAGTGGAAGCATGTTCAGTGAGAAGTACGCATCATTAACTAGCAATAGCGTTCCAAGCTCGGGAGGCTTGGCCTCGCCTGCAGAGTACTGAACAATTACCTGTCGAGCATATTTTTCGTCCATGGATGCGAGCCGCGTTTGCACGTGTTTCCCGGCCCAGTTAGAGCGGGAGGGACTCTCGGCGGCCAACCTCCCTGACGCGGCATCCTTGGTCGCGGCCTTCAGCGCGTCTCTGGCTGTACTTGCAGCCTGAAGGATGGCGGCTATATCCGAATGGTAGTGGGCCTTAGCATGACCGAACGCCGTAAAGCCGTCCTTATCTTCCGCGTTGATATCCGCACCTGCGTCAACAAGGGCTTTTGCGCAGGCAGCATCGCCCCATATCGCAGAACAAATGAGCGCCGTAAAGCCGTCCTTGTTTTTCGCATTCACCTCCGCGCCTGCGTGGATAAGGGCCTTGACGCAGCCCGCGCTCACGCCGGCCCCATAAACAGCGTAAATGAGTGCAGTGTTACTGTTACTGCTGTTCTTAGCGTTTAAATCCGCGCCTCTGCGGATGAGGGCTTTGATGAGACGCAAGTCACGCCCTTCCGCGGCCCGCATGAGGGGCGTCCTCCCTGAGTAGTCCGTCTTGTTAATTTGCTTGCGTGACGGTAATTGGACTGGTTCGGGAAGTAGTAGCGCCAATGGGCAGAGGATAGGAGCTGCCAGCATGCCAAACAGGCCCGCCGCCGCACAAGTTGGAAACCATGAGGATAGCCAATACAGAAGCGCTGCAATACCAACGGCAAGAACGGCCCAGACAGATAGCATGATTCTTCGGTAGGCGGAATATTTCTTCTCATACCATCTATCACCCCCTAATATCGGCAGGTATTCATAGTCCAAATTCCCCGCTGAGATCAAAAGACAAAACACGATAAACGGGGCTGACACTATGCCAAGGATGCCTGCGGCCCAAATTGGGAATGAACGGGACAGCCAATGCATCAATGCTGCAATACCGAAGGCAGTTGCGGCCCAGATTAGCAGATAGCCAGCCATGATACAGATCTCCTTGATCACGAGAAAGATGTGTTTGAAAGTAATCTTCGCTCCCGCATCCCGAAGAATCCCCTTCACGCTAGGTTGAGCCATCATGAGCGCGGTATTGCCTTCATAGTCTTTCGCGTTGACATTCACTCCAGCGGCGATAAGGGCCTTTACGCAATCCGCTTTGCCATTTTTTGCAGCACCCATTAACATATCCGCAGTTTGCCAGCTTTCCAAATTCTTGGCCGCACCAGCAAGGATGAGGGCCGTTACGCAGTCCCATTTACCCTGCTCCACGGCCATTTTGAGTGCGGTACGACCATGTTGGTCTTTCATATCCAGTTTCGTGCCAGCAGCAATAAGCGCCTTTACATGGTCTTCGTGGCCCTTTTCCACAGCCATCATAAGAGCCGTTAGGTGGAGGTATTCATCTCTTTGCGCGTTCACATCCGCACCGGCGGCAATGAGGGCCTTTATGCACTCTGTGTAAGGGCCCTCTCTGGACAAGCCGCCCCACGATCTTTCACCGGCGGCTTTCATGAGCGCTGTTTCGTGCAAGTGACCTTTCAAATTCAGGTCCGCGCCTGCGCTGATGAGGGCCTTGACGCAGCTCGCTCGGCCTTGTTCGGCAGCCTTGATTAGCGCAGTATCCCCCGAATACGTTTTCGCATTCACATTCGCACCGGCGGCGATCAGTGCCTTGACCCGCTCTGTGTCGCCGGATTCGGCGCAAGAAAGAAGCTCGCTGTTGAGCTTTGCCACATCCACGGCGGGCGGCGTGGGTTTAGTGACGCCGCCAGATGGTTTCTTCACGGGTTTCATTTTCCAGATTCCTCTCGTGTCTATGTCTGCTTGAGCGTGATTTTCGACAACGGAGCTGATCGCCTGGGGATGGCGCTCAACTCCGCCTTGCCCTCGGCCAATTGCATCAGGAAATCCTGGCTGGCGAAGGGCTTGGCGTCCTTGAGGAGCTTGCTGGCGCGCAGGTAGCTGCCGTCGGGCTGTTGCAGGCGGGCCTTGACATTGTCAGCAAGGTAAGCGGGCAGAATCTCGTCGTGGATGCGGGCCAGAGCGGCCGGATCGCGGACCGGGAAGGCCACCTCGCAGCGCTCGAAGAGGTTGCGCGGCATCCAGTCGGCCGAGCCGAGATAGATTTCGTCGTTGCCTCCATTGGCGAAGTGGAAGATGCGGGAGTGCTCCAGGAAGCGGCCCACGATGGAGCGGACACGGATTCTTTCCGAGAGTCCCTTGACGCCGGGGCGCAGGATGCTGAGCCCGCGGACGATCAGGTCGATTTCGACTCCTGCTTGCGAGGCCGCATAAAGCGCCTCGATGACCGAAGGTTCAAGCAGGGCGTTCATCTTGGCGACGATGTGCGCGGGCCGCCCGGCCTGGGCGTGCTCACTCTCGCGGCGGATGAGGCCGAGGAAGCTTTCGGCCATGGTCAGCGGGGCCACCAGCAGCGGACGGTAGTCGTCGATCTCCGCATGGGCGGTGAGGTAATTGAAGACCATGTGGACCCGCTCGGTAATCTGCGCATCGCTGGTCAGCAAGCTGAGGTCGGTGTAAAAGCGGGCGGTATCGGGGTTGTAATTGCCGGTGCCCAGGTGGCAGTAGCGGCGGGTTACGCCGTCCTCGTCGCGGCGCACCAGCATAGCCAGCTTGCAATGCGTCTTGAGGCCGACAACGCCGTGGAAGACCTGCACGCCGGCATCCTCCATCGAGCGCGCCCAGCGGATATTCGAGGCCTCGTCAAAACGGGCCATCAGCTCGACGACCAGCGTAGCCTCCTTGTTGGCGGCGGCCTCGATCATCGCCGAGAAGACCGGAGAATCCTCGCTGGTGCGATAGAGCGTCTGCTTCATGCTCACCACGGCCGGGTCCTCGGCGCCCTGCTGAATGAAATCCACCACAGGGTCATAGGAGTCGTAAGGGTGGTGGAGCAGAACGTCGTGGCTGCGCAACTCGTCGAAGATGTTTGCCGATTTGCGGCTCAACTTTAATGGTTTGGGGGTAAAGGGTGAAAACTTGAGATCAGCACGCCGCACGTCGGAATAAAGGAAAAACAGCCGCGAAAGGTTCAGCGGGCCGTTGTCGTAGAAGACCTGATCCTGGTCCAGCTCGAAGTTAATCCTGAGGCGCTCAACGATCTCCTCGTCGGCGCCGGTCTCGATCTCCAGGCGGACCGCATCGCCCTTGCGGCGGTTGTGCAGTTCCACGCGGATGGTCTCCAGCAGGGAGCGGGCTTCCTCCTCCTCGAAATACAAGTTTGAATTGCGGGTAACGCGGAAGGCGGCCCTGGAGAGTACCTCGTAGCCGCGGTACATGCCGGCCAGGTTCTGCGCGATCAGGTCCTGGAGCAGGAGGTAATCGTATGCGCCCTCTTCTCCGGGCAGGCGGACGAAGCGGGGCAAGGCGCGGGGCACGGTGACGACTCCTAATACTTGCGGTCCGGAGCTTTTGCGCTTGCGGCGGAGCAGCAACGCCAGGCAGAGAGCCTTGTTGAGAACGCGGGGAAAGGGGTGGGCGGGGTCGATGCTGATGGGGGTCAGCAGGGGGTCAACTTCGCGCTGAAAGTAACCCTGGGCATAGGCGCGGGCCTCTTCGTCCAGATCACGCCACTCCAGCAGGCGGATGCCCTGCTGACGCAGCTCGGGCAGCAGTTGGCCGTTCCAGCAGCGGTACTGCGCATCCACAAAGCTATGAATCTCGGCGGTCAGCACGGTGAGGGATTCGTCGGGGCGCAGGCCGTCGTATCCCGGCTCGCGGTAGCCGTCCTCGATGCGCTGCATGAGGCCGGCCTGGCGAACTTCAACGTATTCGTCGAGGTTGGAGCCGGTAATGGCCAGGAACTTGACCCGCTCCAGCAGGGGGTTGGAGGGGTCTTCGGCCTCTTCGAGGACACGCCGGTTGAACTGCATCCAGGAGTGGTCGCGGCCGTTGAAAAGCTTCTGTTTTGGGGAGGTTCGGGGCATTAAATCGTACCTTGCGCTGTAGATGGCAGTCTACAGCTTTTTGGATAAAAAGGGAATGAACAGGGAACAGAGATCAGGGATCAGAGAACAAGGATCAGGGGTCACGGGAAGAAATAGGGAAAAGAAGCTAAAAAACGCGGTTTAGACGCGCCCAACAGCGATTGCATATAAATATACGGTTGTTTGGGAAAATATGGGTTATTCGGGAAGCGCTGAAAACAGTTGTCAGTAGTCAGTTGTCAGAGATCAGGGGTCAGAGATCAGGGATCAGGGAACAGGGAAGCAAGTTAGCGGATCAATATGCATGGGGTAATTTTGTAGTAAATGATTGAAAGGAAATGAGTTTGGATGCGGACGGGGGGATGGAATGGGAAAACTTGGATCGGAAGAGGGGCTACGAGCACTGAATGAGGCGGGGATGGCCTTCCGTGTGGTGCAGGAGAAGGCGGGCAAGGTGCAGGGGTGGCTGCGGACGGCGCGGCGGGAATTGGGGATTACGTCGCCGGAGATAGCAAGGCGGATGGGAAAGTCGAGGCCCGAGGTGTTCCGGATGGAGCACGCGGAGGAGCGAGGAAGAATCACGCTGCGGTCGTTGCGGCGGGCGGCCGAGGCGCTGGGATGCGATCTGGTGTACGGACTGTCTGCGAAGGAGGGGACGCTGGCTGCGATGGCGGCGGGGCGGGAGGCGGCGCAGGAGCAGAGGCGGGCGGAGACGCTGGAACGGAGTGACGAAAGGAAGCGGGATCGGCGGCGGGAGGCGGCGAGACTGAGATGGGATGCACAGGAGAAGGCACGGCTGGAGGAGGAGTGGCGTGAATATTGGAGACAGTGCCGGATGAGAAGGACAGAGGAGGCACGGCAATTGATTCCCAAGCCGAAGTCACAAGTCAAGCTCTGGAAGCAGGAGCTACGCAAGGCACTGGCGCGGGTGCTTCGGAAGCAGGGGATGAGAGTGAGGTAAAACAGGGGTCAGGGATCAGGGGGCAGGGCGGCGCTGGCGCCCTCCACCTTCATCATCAGACCATAGTTTTTCTCATCGACTTGGCTCCTCATCCAGTTATACTCCTTGCGTGGCTACCCGCCCCATTCTGCGCATCTTCATCTCGTCCACCGCGGTCGACCTGACGAATTATCGTGAACACGTCCGCGATGCGGTTCTCCGCCTGGAAGACCTGCCGATCCAGATGGAGACGTTCTCGGCGATGCCGGGACAGCCGGTTGCGGAATGCACGAGAATGGCCGCCGGAGCCGACGCAGTTGTCTGCATTGTGGCCCATCGTTACGGCTACGTTCCCCCGGTGGAGCTGGGGGGCGACGGCAAACGATCCATCACCTGGCTTGAAGTGGACGCCGCCAAGAGCGCCGGTAAGCCGGTCTTTCCCTTTCTTGTCGATCCAAACGCGCCGTGGGCGGCGGCAAAAGAGCAGGACCGGCTTGTAAATGAGCCTGAAAAATCTGAGGAAATCACAAAATCCGTTCAACAACTCAAGGCATTTAAGGAGTATCTATCTTCCGAAACAACGCCGCAGTTTTTCACAGACCCTCATCAGCTCGATGCCCAGGTTACCGCCGCACTCTCCCACTTCCATCCACAGACGGCACCCTCGACCGCCCGAGTCTGGAAGCCGCTCGTCTGCCACGCTCTGCAGCCCGCGCCCCATTTCCGCGGCCGCGAGTCAATCGTGAAGGTGCTGAAGGAGTGGCTTATCTCGCCGGTTACGCCGGACCGCGTGTTCTCACTCGTAGCCGTGGGCGGCACGGGCAAGACCGCCATCGTTAACGAAGCCCTGCATCAGACAAAATTCTCCGGGCAGGCCGGCATCTTCGTCTGGTCATTTTACGGGGACGCGCGTACGGACGAGTTCCTGCGCGCCGCCTACCTGTACTTCACAGGTAAAGAAGACGCAACGGCGGGCGGCATGCTGGAGCGCCTGCAACTGGCTCTCTCGGGCGACGCTCCGCATGTGCTGATTCTCGACGGCCTGGAGAGGGCGCAAGCCGATGAGGGTCCGCGACGCCGCGGCGAACTCGAGGACCTGCAACTCAAACGATTTGTAAGAAGCTTGGCCGGCGGGCTAGGAAACGCACGCGCCCTCGTCACTTCGCGCTTTCCTTTGGTAGACCTCGACGATTTTAAGGACGCTGGCCACCGCACCGTCCTGCTCGATGACCTGGATCGCGAGAACGCACTCGCGGTGCTGCGCGACTGGGGGGTGCAAGGGGATGAGGCAAGGCTGGCCGGCATCATTGAGCCGTTGAATATTCAGGGTACGTACCACGCACTTTCGGTTGCCGCGCTGGGTTCTTATTTGAGCAATTTCTCAAGCGGCCCCATGCCCCAGTTTTCGCTGGCTGACGCCAAGGAATCAGATCCTAAGGCCAGCCGCCTTTTTCGCATCCTGGAGCAATACGCAAAGGCGCTTACTCCCATCGAGCGCGATCTCCTTGCCCGGCTATCGCTCTTTCCTCGCGGCGTGAAGGTCGAGTTTCTTGTCTGGATTGTGCAGACTGGCGGTAAGGTCGCCGGCGCGCTCGTTGGTCTCTCCGATCAAAAGCTCGTAATCCAGTTGGAGCGGCTCAAGAAGCTGGGCCTGGTTTTTGCTTATGAGCAAGGACGTGAGCGCGTTTATTCCGCACACCCATTCATGCGGGATTTCTTCCGCAATCTTCTTGCCGCCCCGCCCGAAGCGGTCCACGAGTCCGTGCGTGCCCAACTGGCGCCGAGCCTGGAGGCAAGACCCAGCGAAAAACCAAGAGATCCGGCCATCCTCGATCAGTATGAGCTTCTGATCGAGGAGACACTTCTTGCCGGAAAAGTGCAAGAGTCATTCGATTTGTACAAGTATGGGCTGGGTGGCTATCTTCACCTCGGAAACATGGGAGAGTCCCCCCGCAGTCTTCGCATTCTGGAGCGCTTTGCGCCGCAGGACGATTTTTCCGGCGCTGCGACGCGACTATTTCAACGCGACCAATCAATCCTAGCCGCCTCACTAGGCCTCTTCGCTGCGTACACCGGGGACCTCTCGCGAGCTCGTAGAGCGCACTACTTCTGCTTGGAGAACAATCGCCAGACCTCGAATGAATTGGACCAAGCTTATGACAACGCAAACCTCACTGAATTGGAATTACTTGCCGGAAATTTCCCCCTGGCTGCCGATTACTCCCAGCGCTCTGTCACGCTGGCAGGTCAGGACGGAGAGGATTGGAGGCTTGCATCCTTTATTAGCCATCACGCTTACGCACGATCTGCTCTTGGCGAGATAGAAGAAGCGGCGGAACAGTTCAAGCGCGCTTCCGAAATCGAGGGCAGAATTCTCTGCAGTATACGCGGCGTCCAGGAGGCCGAATTCAAAGCCCTTCGAGGCTTTTTGCAGGATGCTATCAGCCAAACGGAAAAGAATCGCCAGATTTCTGTAGAAAATGGCTGGGGTCCAGATCATTGCCGGTGCGATGCTCTTCTGGCGCGCTTCTGCAAGGATGATCCCGCCCGGGCCTCACGCCATCTCGCGGATGCGCGGGCCTTTGCCTCGCGCTCCGGCATTGTGGAATTACAGCTTCGCTGCTTTCATTCCGCGTGCGAGTTGCAGCACTTACTCGGCGACTACGCGCAATCGATCGCGGAGGCCGAGGCCGGCATTCTTCTTGCCGATACCTGCGGCTTCGGTAAGTATTCGATCGATCTGCGCCTGGCTCTTGCCGAGAGCCTGCTCGCCGCAGGCGAAGCCACCAAGGCCCTGCAGCAGGCTCGCGCCGCCCTCGACCAGTCTCAGGCGCCCGAATGCCGGTACGCCTGGGGCCAGGCGGACGGACTGCACCTCTGCGGCGTCGCCTACCTCCGTCTAGGCGAGCGCGAACTGGCGCGGCAAAGGCTCGTGGCGGCGCTCGAATTGCGCCAGCGCCTTGGCCATCCACGCATCGACGAGACCCGCAGCGCATTAGAAAAGCTGAGATGATCCGGAGCAATCCTTCGTGATTTCAGTGAAAAAAGCAACCGCAGGTCCTTCGGCTCTCTTCGCTGCGCTTTGGTCGCTCAGGATGACAGATACATGGATGGGAAAGCATGCCTCCGGGCCAAAATGCCATTCATTGATTGCGCTGCTTTCAGGGGGTTGAAACCCCCTGCTCCCTCCGGAAAAAATCTCCCTCAGGGGCTAAAGCCCGGCGATATTTTGTTGCTCTATCGGCAGTCAGGGTTAAAACCCTGACCTACCAGCCGTGCCCTGATACAAAGCGGGTTTATGATCCACACTCTAGTACCCTGATACGCCGATGTCGCCGGAAAAGATTCTCGATTGATGCATCATCGCCTTCCCGCGCAGGGAGCGGTGCGGGAGGGGAAGGGAGCGAGGCCCCGGCAAAAAATCCGGCAAAATCAGCGGGGTAGCGGCTGAGGGATGGGTTTTAGAAGGGTAAGCATGGGTAAGACGAGAGTCGACACCCGCCATATGCTAGAATCGGTAGCCGTACCAATCTTGTTCAAAAGGCATCACCTTGACTCGACAACGTGGACTATCGTTCCATTCCACGAGACCGATGTCAGCCCCAAAATCGTAACCGGAGTCCTCCAATGAAATGCCTGAACTGCGGTACCGAGATGACTACCAACCAGGTTGTCACCAAGAAAGACAGCGTCTCCTATAACATGTGCGATCAATGCGGCAGCCTGTGGCTGGACGCCGGCGACCTCGACAAGATGGCCTTCAAAACTACCGGAAGCATCGAATACTGCGAAGAGATCGGGGCCGACGAAGCCGAGAAGAAGCCAAAGAAGTGTCCCCGCTGCGACGACTTCAATCTGAGCAAGGTGAAGTTTCTGGAGTCCGGCGACATTCAACTACACCTGTGCAGAAACTGCGGCGGCTTCTGGCTCGACGGCGGCGAGCTGAATCTGATCGATAAGGTACTGGCCGAAGACGGGCCGATCCAAGGTCACGGCTTCTCCGACTTCGTCAACAACGTCCACGTTCCCTATTGGTACAAGCGAATCAAAAAGCCAAGCTCTGAGACGGACTTCACCGTGGACGTTCCTCCGATCAAGGACGCAATCCAAAAGGAGAAAACCGCGAATATTTGTCCTGTATGCGGGCAAAATCTGTCTGTGTATTCCATCTTCAACATGGACTTTGAAGGCTGCCCGAAGTGCAAGGGAATCTGGCTGATCAAAGACGAGCTGCGAAAACTGAAGAACAAGGTGAACGGCGGCTCCATGCGCTGGCTGAACGACGAGATCGAAGACATGGAGAAGACGAACGCACGTGTTACCAGCCGCTGCTGCGTGAAATGCAAGACTACCAAAATGGTCTCCGTCATCTTCGGCAAGTCCTCTATCATTGTCGATTGGTGCCCGCAATGTCACGGAGTCTGGCTCGATAAGGGAGAATTCGAGGCAATCGCTGCCTATTTGAGGGACGAACTGGGCGCCATGCACCCGAAGGACATTGAAAAACTCGTAGTGGAAGATATCGAACGCGTCTGGAGCGGAGGACCGGAGACCCGCGGCCAGGAGCTGTTGGACGCTCTTGCCGCTGTCTCTGCCCTTATCAACACCACTATCTTCGATCATCCGGCACTGTACAAGCTCTGCACGACCGCTGGTGCATTTTCGCGATCACTGGGGTATTAGCTTCAGGGGGATGGATTCTTGAAGGGTAAGCAGACCGCAGGGCCTGAAGGCCAACCATAATTTTGTTGCATTTTCGGCAGTCAGGGTTAAACAGGCTGCGGAAAAACTTCTGTTTACAGGCTTATTTTGCCCCCGGCGGAGTTCTTTGGTGTGATTGAGCCTGTTCTGTTGTATGTTTTCTGTTGTTGTTTTGCCCCTAATGTCCGTTTTTGCCGG
>Ga0326727_10018839_pt1 | contig 14016 bp, 8 predicted proteins | sample MB2enrmetagenome_FD_207643 | JGI IMG/M metagenome (GOLD analysis project Ga0326727, IMG submission 207643) | Lab enriched peat soil microbial communities from McLean, Ithaca, NY, United States - MB29MY | ecosystem: Environmental > Terrestrial > Soil > Wetlands > Peat | place: USA: New York...
CCAAGATCATGATCCTTTCCATCAGCCAGGAACACAAGCCCGTCATCGAAGCGCTGCGGGCGGGGGCCGATGCTTACATATTGAAGGATGGCCCCGCGAGGCACCTGCTGGACGCCATCAACTACGTACGCGACGGAGGGCAATACGTATCCCCGCTGCTCGAAGGCGCCCGGCTCTTTACCAAGCCGGAGGCCGCTGCGCCGGACGACCCGCTGGCAGCGCTGAGCCCACGCGAAATGGAGGTGTTCAAATACCTCGTAAATGGCATGCGCGCCAAGGATATCGCGGAGCTGCTACGCATCAGTCCCAAGACCGTGGACACCTACCGCGCCACGCTGATGCGCAAACTTAACGTCCACGATATCGTGGGACTGGTTAAATTCGCGATCGAGAGAAACCTGACGAAGACGTCTGAGTAACGTTGAACGCGATGCATTGCGCCAGGCGAGTTTCGCGGGAACGCTGATACCCCTCGAGGGCGGCGATCAGAGTTCTTACCGTTTCCCGGCGCTCGTAGAGGCGTTCGAGCGCGCGGCGACGGATGGAATCGGCTGCCAGGAGCCGGTTGCGTTCAGCAGAGGAAACAGGCGGTAGAGTTATCGTCGTAGCCATATCGGGTTTCACTGGTACTCTGATTAGGGTTTTTCCTTACCGGGCCGAAACGCTAGAATACAAGTGCTCCTTGTCACAGTCAAGAAAAATCTTAGTTATTTTTAGGATTTTTCTGAAGGCACGATATTGAACGGTAGGGAGGCTCCGGTATTGCCGGGATAACTGAGGAGAATGCCTCAAAAATCGGCACCCCACCGGAGCTTCTGATCTCCATGTGGGATTTCACCCATCGGACCTCCCCGTTTTCACCCATTCGAAATTGCCAGGATAGTCCGCCGGACCTCCGAATTTTTCCAGACAACTGAAAACAAGAGATTTGAGCTTTGCCGGAGGTTTGGACTGGTGAGTGCTCTGGAAGGGAATGCTCAGGAGCATTACAGCACAACGTCGATCGCGGGTGAGTTGTTTCTCGCCATGCAGGCGACGGAGCAGTTTCGATTCAGACTTGGAGAAAAGTATGCGGATCCCCCCTTCGGTTTTTGCGGTGACCGGTAAATCTCTTGCTCTTCTTGTGGTTGCGGGCTCCATCGTGATGCTCAGCGGCCAGAAGAGCGCCACCGGGCCGACCAACCGGCTCATCCAATCGAGTGTCGCGCAAGCCGCCGTCGAGTATGTGAACCCCGGCTTGGCTTTCAGCGTGGTATCGGCGAAAATCGCCAGCGATGGAACGATCAGTGTCGACTACAAGATTACGGATGGCACCGGGCTTCCCCTCGATCTTAACGGAGTTCTGACCCCGGGCGTAGTTACGCCGCGTTTCCTGGCGGCTTACATTCCAGCGGGACAGGCGCAGTTTTCTTCCTATATCACCACGACCGCGACAGCGGTATCGGGCGGAGCCACGGCCACGCAGGCTGCCGGCGATTCCGGCGGCACAACCACCACGGTCGCCACCGGCGAGTACGTCTACACCTACGCCAACAAGGAGCCGTCGGGCTACAATTCCACTCTGACCAATCGAATCGGCATTTACGGTTCCCGCAACTTGACGGAATGGGACATGGGAACCGCCTATGCTTCCACGACTTTCGACTTCGTGCCGGCGGGGGGCACGCCGGCACCGCGCGATGTGGTGCGCGATGCGGATTGCAACGCCTGCCACAGCACGATTTCGTTCCACGGCGGCTCGCGCGTGGGCACGGCTCTCTGCATCATGTGCCACCAACCGCAGACCAGCGACCCCAACACCGGCGAGTCGCTGGATATGAAGGTCTTTATCCATAAGCTCCACATGGGATCGAGCCTGCCGAGCGTGAAGTACGGCGCCCAGAATTACCAGATTTACGGCCACGGCGGGTATTCCAGTTTCTCGACTATCGTTTACCCCGCCAACCCGAGCGATCCGCGGAATTGCGCCGGCAGCTGCCACAATCCCAAGAACGGCGCCGCGCAGACCAGCGTTTGGATGACCACGCCGAGCCGGGCGGCCTGCGGTTCCTGCCATGACGATGTGAACTTCGCGACGGGCGCGATTTCCTACACCGCCGGGGGCGACACCAACACCAGCCACCTGCCGCAAGTCGACGACACGCAATGCGCCGGCTGCCACATTCCGCAAGGCGAGCTGCCGTTTGACGCGTCGATTCTCGGCGCCCACACGATAGTGGACCAGGCGCCGGGAATTCCCGGACTCAACTTTACGCTGACCAAGGTGACAGGCGGCACGCCGGGCACGGCGCCGACGGTGTCGTTCACCGTGAAGGACAACAAGGGCAACGGAATTCCGATGAGCACCTTCAAGGCGAATAGCGGCTTCCTCCAACTGACCATGGCCGGACCGACCACGGATTACGGCTATACCGACTTCGGGTCGAACGCGACGACCCCGGGATACGTGACGGAGTCGGTAATCGCCGGAGCCACCTGCGATAGCAGTGGAAATTGCAGCTACACCTTTACGCACACGGTTCCGGCCAGTGCCACCGGAACTTTCACAATCGGTATCGAAGGACGGCTTTCGATCACGCTGTTGCCGGGCACCACGCAGGCGACCACCACCGAATACGGCGGCACCAACCAGGTGATCAACTTCTCGGTGGACGGCTCTCCGGTGACGCCGCGGCGCACGGTAGTGGCCATGGCCAATTGCAACAAGTGCCACACGTACCTCGAGATCCACGGCAACCTGCGCAACAACGTGACCTATTGCGTGCTTTGCCACAATCCGAGCAACACCGACGCCACCACGCGCGCAGTGGCCACCAGTGCCACCCAAAAGGCTGCTCCGGCCCAGGCGATCAACTTCGCCTACCTGATTCACTCGATCCACACCGGAAACAAGCTGGGAGCGGCCGGCAAGGACTACGCCGTGGTGGGATATGGCGGCAACACCAGCGATTTCGGCAAGGCTTTCGCTTCCGTTCCCGCCGGCATCACTAATACGGGCGTCCTCTATCCGGCCATGCTGAACGGCTCGGTTGGCGACACGGCCAACTGCACCATGTGCCACACCGGCGGATCGCAAGGCGTCCTTCCGGTCGGCTTGAACAATGTGACCGATCCCTCGGCCTTGATTAACCCGGTTCCGGCCACCACGTCGGCCTGCACGGCCTGCCATTTCGACACGCCGACCATGGCTCACGCGGTTCTTAACACCAGCTCGCTGTTTGGCGAAAGCTGCACGGTCTGCCACGGCGCCGGTGCAGCCTACGATGCAACCACGGTACACGTTGGCCAGTAATCGAATCGTCAATAAAAAAAGGAGACGACCATGTTCCGGCCGCCGAGATCTCTGAGCATGGCCAGCCTTCAGCCAGTGCACTCCCTTCGGGGGGTGCGCTGGCTGGTGATTTTAACGGCGGTCGTGCTATTGTGCGTCACCTCCGGGCGCGCTCAGAAAAAAGCCAGCGCTCCGGCTCCATCGAAAGAAGCTCCCAAACCGGCGGAATTCGTCGGTTCCGAAACCTGCCAGGGATGCCACGAAGATATCTTCAACGCCTTCCAGAAGAACCCTCACCACGAGGTGGAAAGCGACAAGAAGCACGGCTTCGACGGCAAAGCCTGCGAATCCTGCCATGGGCCGGGGAGTAAACACGCGGAATCGATGGTGGCAGCGGATATCCGCAATCCGGCAAAAATCGCTCCCGTGGCGGCCGACAAGGTCTGCCTCACCTGCCATTTGAATCAGCCGACCCACGTTGGGAGGATTTCGAGCAGCCACGCCAAGAACCAGGTTGCCTGCGTGGCTTGCCATTCGGTCCATAAGAACGGGCCCGAGGGTCTGGTGGCGCGCAAGATACCCGAAATTAATAAACTCTGCTCGTCGTGCCACCAGGACGTGTGGGCCAGTTTCCAGCGTCCCTATGGGCACAAACTGCCGCAGGACGCGATGTCGTGCGTGGATTGCCACAATCCGCACGGCACATTCGAACCGCGCTCGCTGCAAACGGTGAGCGCCAACGAACCGGGCTGCCTGAAGTGCCACGGCGACCTGGCCGGGCCGTTCGTCTATGAGCATGCGCCGGTAAGGATGGAAGGCTGCATGGCATGCCATCAGCCGCACGGTTCCTCCAACGCGCGGATGCTGACCCGCCAGGTGGTACGCCTGGTTTGCCAGGAATGCCATTCCAACTTCCAGGCGCTGCCAGCGGCCAAAGGCGGAACGCTGGGATCGATCGCCCCGGCGTTTCACGATACCAACTCGCCGCGTTTCCAGAATTGCACCAACTGCCACCAAAAGGTCCACGGATCGTACGTGAACCGGGACTTGCTCAAATGAGATTTCTACTGACACTCATCCTGGCGACGGTTCCGGCCCTGGGTCAGCAGGCGGATCCGCCATCGCAAGCCGGCGATCAGACGGCGCAGGCCAAGCCGGCCGATCAGACCACGGCGCCTGCAACACCACCGGCCCCGGCCAAGCCCGCCGATCAGACCACCGCACCGGCGGCATCGCCGGCTTCTTCCAATCCGGCTCCTACCGGCGAGCAGTGGTTTTCGGGCAGTCTCGACCTGGGATACCGGTTCGTGACCGGACCTGCCGGGAACTACCCGGAATACCGCAGCGTCGTAAATCTGGGCCAGGGGCTGGTTCTGGAAGGCCTCGACTTCACCATCATCGACCCCAAGAAGCGCTTATTCGACCGTATCGACGCCAACGCCTTCGGATGGGGCGGCGAGCCGTATGAACTGGCCCATTTCAATGCGCGGAAACAGAGCGTCTACGACCTGGTTTTCGATTACCGCGACATCGCCTTTTTCGACGCTGTGCCGTCATACGCCAACCCGGCCGTGCCCGGGGGATTCAACGAACAATCGTTCGATACGCGCCGGAGGACGATGACTGCATCGCTCGAGCTGCGGCCCGGTAAGCGCATCGTTCCGTACCTGGTTTTCGATCGCAATTCGGGATATGGCCACGGGGTGGACGAGTGGGTGCAGGACAGCAACGACGAGTTTGCCGTGCCGACGCTGCTGCGCGACAGCACCGATAATTATCGCGGCGGAGTGCGGTTCGAGTTCAAGCGCTTCCACATCACGCTGGAACAGGGTGGCAGCACGTTTAAAGACGATGACCAGTCGACGTTTTCGGGCAATAATCCGGGGGACCGGACCTCGCCGATCTTAGGAGACACGTTGTCTCTGACCAATCTGCAACAGGCTTACGGAATGCGCGGCACCAACGTTTACAGCAAAGGCCTGTTGACGGCGCATCCCTTCTCCTGGATGGATATCTACGGCCAGTTCCTCTACAGCGAGCCGAAGACGACGGTCCACTTCAATGAAACAGCAGCCGGCAATTTCGTGGCTCTCAGCGAATTGCTGTTCTACAGCAGCCAGCAGACCATCGGCACGGGCGCAGCCAACCAGCCGCATACCACCGGCACGGCGGGTTTCGAAATCCGGCCTTTGAAACACCTGCGGATTGTGCAGAACTGGCTGACCGACCGCTACCACGATGCCGCGTACGGCATGCTGAACATCACTCCCACCACCGCCACCAATGGCGGGATCAACGGCCTGAATCCCTTGCAATTCGTCAACTATAACCAGGAACAGGTAGACATCCTGTACGATGTCACTTCGAAGGTGACACTGCGCGGCGGGTATCGCTACATCTGGGGCGATGCCACTACCGATGCGACACCTTTCCTAAACCCTCCAGGCACGCTGGAGCAGGGGCAATTGAAGCGCAATGTGGGGCTGGCAGGGTTGAACTTCCGCCTGTCGGAGAAACTCTCGTTCAACCTGGATTACGAAGGCGGAAACAGCGACGATATCTACTTCCGGGACAGCCTGAACGATTATCAGAAGGGGCGGGCAAGGGCCAAGTACCGGCTCTTGCAGTCATTGATGCTGCAGGCGAATTTCAACGTCCTCCACAATACCAACCCCGCGCCAACCATCAACTACAGCCTGACGGGCCGCGACAGCTCGTTGGCCCTTTTTTGGACGCCGAAGAATAATAAGCGCTTCAGCCTGACCGGTGAGTATGACCGCTCCACGTTCCATTCCACCATCGACTATCTGACGCTGCCGTTTTATACCGCGGCGGTGTCGGATTACCGTGATAACGCGCACTCGGTAACCGGACTGCTGGATATCAACCTTCCGGGAAAGAACGCGGGAAAACTGAGTATGGGCGGGTCGATGTTCCTTTCCAACGGGAGCAATACCACGAACTATTACCAACCGCTGGCGCGGCTGTCGATTCCCTTCAACAAGCACATCTCCTGGAACAGCCAGTGGCAATACTATGGGTATCAGGAGAGCTTCTACCTGTTCGAGAGTTTCCGGACACATATCTTCACGACCGGGCTGAAGTTAACCCGCTAGGAGGCCAGCAATGCCGATATTTCGAATCACGATTGCCGGGGCGCTGGCCGCCGCGAGTGTTTGGGCGGCGGGGCCGATGTCGGGGAACGCCCAGCGCGGCGAGCAGCTTTTCCAGAGCGAGCAATGCGTGCAGTGCCACAGCTTTCGGGGCAAGGGCGGAACGACGGCGCCGGATCTGTCGAAACGGATCGACCGCGATTACACGCCCGCGACGATGGCCAGCCTGATGTGGAATCACGCGCCCGATATGTGGGGCGCGATGAAGCGCAAGGGCATCGTCAAGAGCGAGATGACGCCCGACATTGCGGCCGACCTGTTCGCGTACTTCGTATCGGCGCGATTCTTCGACCGGCCGGGCGATGCGGGGCGGGGCAAGCGGGCTTTCGCGGAGCGGCACTGCGCCGATTGCCACGGGATTGCGACGCCGATCGCCGGAGGCGGTCCGCCGGTGGTGAAATGGGGGTCGCTGGCCGATCCGTTGGTGCTGGCGGAGCAGATGTGGAACCACGGCGCGGCCATGCGCGCGGCTTTCGAACAGAAGAAATATCCGTGGGCGGCGCTTTCCGGGCAGGAACTCAGCGATATCCTGGTGTACCTGCAAAATCAGCCGGAGACGCGGGACCTGCCGCGCCATTTCGAATTCCCGCCATCGGACCAGGGCGAGCAGCTGTTTCAAGCCAAGGGCTGCAACGGCTGCCACACGGGCGCGATGGCCATGGAAAAGCTTCTCCAGAACCAGACCCTAACGGACATTGCGGCGGCCATGTGGCACCATCAACCCGAGATGAAGCAGCCGCCGGTCACGCTTTCGCCGGGGGACATGCAGCAACTGATCGGCTACATCTGGGCGCGGCAGTATTTCACGGGAACGGGCAGCGCCGAACGGGGGAAGAAGGTCTTCGCCGAGAAGAGTTGCGCCACCTGCCACAACGACGCATCGAGCGGCGCGCCTAAACTGAGTAAAGGCCAATCCGACATTACGATGGTGGCGGCCCTCTGGGAGCACGGCCCGCGCATGTTCGACATGATGAACACCAAGAAGATTCCGTGGCCGCGATTTACGGCGCGCGAGATGGATGACCTGGTGGCGTTTTTGAATCAGTAGAACGAACCTCCGAACACATTATTTATTGGCCACGGATGGACACGGATGAAAAACAACCCCGTCTTATCCGTGCATCCGTGTCCATCCGTGGCCAATAATGTTTTGTCTTGGCCGCGTTTTAAAATCGCGGATTTGGGCAATAACGCAGGGCGAGCCCGGCTCGCCTGGACAAGCTGAAGCATGTCCCCCGGTTGGCAGTATCGCGGCAACTCCTGTAAAATGCCTGTCTACCTGTTTTCAGACTCGAGAGGCTCGCGAAAATGCAAACCAAAAAGTGTATGCCTATTTTGCTGGCGACCATGGTGGGAACCTCATGGATCGCCTGGGGGCAAGGCGGTAGAGGCCGTGCGGCAGCGGCGGCGCAACAGGCGCCTCCGGCGCGGAATACACCTGCCGCACCGGCGGGACGCGGCGGAGCCACCGAAGCGGCCGGCAGTGGCGATTTCTTTAATTACGACCCATCCGCCGCTGCCGCACCGTCGATTCCCGATTCGCCGCCGGCGGAAGCGCATCAGAAAATCGCGATCGGCGGGGACTCGCTCGCCTACACATCGCGAGCCGGTTATCTTGCCCTGCATAACGCCACCACCGGCCAATCGGAAGCGCACCTCTTCTACACGAGCTACTTTAAAGACGGCGTGAGCGACGCCTCTACGCGTCCCCTGCTTTTCTTTTTCGGCGGCGCACCGGGAGTTTCGGCGGCCTGGCAGGAGTTCGGCGGTTTCGGACCGAAGCACATGAAGTGGGCCGGCGACGGCGCCGCCGGAGATCCTCCGTATCAGTGGACGGATAATTCCGGCACGCTGCTGGGGCAGGCCGACCTGGTCTTCGTGAATCCCGTGGGCACCGCTTACAGCCGCCCCGACCAGCCTTCGCATGGGCCGGCATTCTGGAACACCACGGGCGACGTAGGTTCGCTGGCGGAGTTCGTGCGCAGTTTCCTTACGTCCAACAACCGGCGCAATTCGCCGCTGTTCCTCGCGGGCGAGGACTTCGGGACGGGACGTGTCGCCGGCCTCGCAGCTTATCTCCAGGAGCACCAGATTCCCGTGCGCGGCGTGGTGCTGCTCTCCATGACCGCGAGTCCCGATGCTGTCGCGGGCGACACGGACTACATTACGCTTCTACCGAGTCTGGTGATGGCATCGTGGTATCACAAGAAACTCCCCGCGGATTTGAGCGGGATGAGCCTCGAGCAGATTTCCGAGCGGGCGCGGCAGTTCGCGTCGCGGCCCTATCTGCACGCCCTCTATAAAGGCGATCGCATGACGGCGGAAGAGCGGACCAAGAGTATTGCCGATCTGGCGCACCTTACGGGACTGTCGAAGGAGTTCGTGGCCAACAACGATCTGCGTATTTCACTCGAGCGCTTCAGCGCGGAGTTGATGCATGAGCAGCATCGCGGGCTGTCGAATTCCGACGCTCGCGTGACGGGATTCGTAGCGGGCGGCGGCGGGCGCGGATTCGGCGGAGGTGGTGGTGGCCGTGGAGGATTCGCCGCGGCGCCTCCGGTGGACTTCAACGAGAGCAATCTCGCTGGCGGGTTCGCGGCCGCTTACGACGCTTACTTGCGGCGGGACCTGACGTTCACGGCTGCCAGCAACGCGGTTTTCTATCTGTCGAGCGGCGGAATCGGCACGTACACTTCCACCGGAAACGACGACCAAAGCCTGGCCGGCGCGTTCTCGCGGAATCCCAACATGCGCCTGTTCGTGGGCATCGATTTTTACGATCTGAAGGCGCCGTTTTATGCCACGGAGTACACGCTGGCGCACTTGAACGTCTCGCCCGAAGTCCGCGCGCACAACATCACCGTCAGTCATTTCGAGGCCGGACAGATGGCCTATGTGGATAACAAGGCGCTGGCCAAGTTGCAGGGCGAACTGGCCAGATTCCTCAGTGAAGCAACCGCACCGGCGCACAAATAGCGCCGAACCTTTTGACGATGACCAGGAGTCAAGCCATGAAGACGTTTTCGAACATCCTCATTCTCATCGCTGCCACCGGTGTGGGAGCTTTCGCGCAGGGGCGCGGCGGGGCAGCAGCCGCCACCAACGACTTTTATCGCTTCAATTACACCACCGAAGAGATGCTGCCGATCAAGTATCCGGCCGAGCCCATCGCCACGCAGCACAAGATCACGCTGCACGGCGAGACCATCGAGTACACCGCGCGCGTCGGCTTCATCCCCATTCACCAGGCCACGAGCGGCGTGACCGAGGGCCATCTCTTCTACATCTATTACTCGAAAAACGGCAGCACCGACAAATCCAGGCGGCCGGTCTGGTTCCTCTTCAACGGCGGACCGGGCGCGGCCACCGTCTGGCTGCACATGGGCGCCTTCGGGCCCAAGATGGTAAAGCTCGAGCCGAACGGGCTGGCAACTCCGCCGCCTTACACGTACGTCGACAATCCCAATTGCCTGCTGGATACCGGCGATCTGGTCTTCATCGACGCCATGGGCACGGGTTTCAGCCGTCCGGAACAGCCCCACTTCGGCCCCGATTTCGGCGGCGTGGAGAACGATCTGGCGGCTTTCGGCGAATTCATCCGCAGCTTCCTGAATGAATACAACCTGTGGGGCTCGCCGCTCTTCGTGGGCGGCGAAAGCTATGGCACCACGCGCGCCGCGGGACTCTCAGGTTACCTCACCGACCACGACATTCCGATCAACGGCGTGATGCTGCTCTCGGCGATTATCGCCGTCAATGCCAACGCCGGCGAACAGCGCCAGTTGGCCACGCTACCCACCGAAATCATGACGGCGTGGTATCACAAGAAGCTGCCGCCGGATTTGCAGAAGCTCCCGGTGGAACAGATCGCGCAGCAGGCGCGCAATTTTGCTTCGGGCGAGTACCTGGAATATCTCTTCGACGGCGCGCGCGCCACCGAAGCCCAGCGCAGCAAGGTGCTGGCCGATTTTTCGCGGCTCACCGGCCTTTCGAAGAGCTACGTCGATGGCCTCGACATTCGCGTTCCGCTGGGGCCGTTCAGCACGGAGTTGCTTCGCGACCGGCACCTGATGACCTCGCGCCTCGATTCGCGCTTCGCGGGCTATCAACTGGATGCCGGGGCGACCAATACCAGCTTCGATTACAGCAACGCCAACATCGAGGACTGCTTCCTGACGGCGTTCGAGGCGTATATCCGCAACGACCTGAATTACAAGAACGACGGCCTCTACTATGTGGCGGGGAACGCTCCACCGTGGTCGGGCGAATACAATACCGTGGTCAACATGGAGACGGGCTTCGCCAAGAATCCGCACATGCATTTGTTCGTGGGGATGGGATATTACGATTTCGCCTGCCCGTTCTACCCCATGGAGTGGACCATCGCGCACCTGAAGGTGTCCGACGAAATAAAGAAGAATAATATCTCGACGGGGTATTACGAATCGGGGCACATGGTGTACATCGACTCGACGGCGGCGGCGAAATATCATGCGGACCTGGTGAAGTTCGTGCAGGGGGCGATGCCGAAGTAGTCACTTGTGGCGCAGGAGCAGTGTCCGCTTAATCTCCGGCCCAAACTCTTGCAGGAGATTGAATCCGACGTCGGTACCGACGACGAGCATTCCGTGTACTCCGGTGTCCTCGACGCCGGAGTGCTGCGCGAAGGCCGTCACGCCCACGGACGCGGCAATTCCGGTGAAGCGCGCCAGCGGCGCCGCGAGTCCCCCGTCAACCCGCCGCTCTACGAACTCCGAAACGATGGCGTGCCGGGATCGCGGGAGGAAACCTTTGCAATGGCACCGCTGGTAGGTGGGATCGGTTTCCCGCAAGTGCGCCACGCCGTACTCCGCGCCGGTGCGGCTCAACAAGGCGGCCATCCTCCATTCGGCCCGCTTGCGGAAACCGGCGGCGCCTGCGCCCCAACGGGGGACAGCCCCGGTGGCCTGGTCGTACAGCAGCCCAAGGGAGAACTTCGCCAGCGTGCCCGTCGAGAACACATTTGCGAAAGTCGGGTTGTGAATCTCGGGAGGGTCCACGGCTTGAGCCTGCAATCCTGCCGCGCCGACAAAAGCGGACAAACACAGAATGGCGGCGGTAGATGCTTTCAAAGTGCCTCCGTCCAGTTATCCGCCAGCAGTGGTTACGGCTGAGTGAATGCACTTTTAAGCTTCAAACAGAACAGAGCTGGAATGTTTGGAGGGGCGGGTACTCAGTGGCGCGAGGCCGCGTAAAAAAACGAGCGCCCGAGCCCGATTGTGAATATCGCGCATCCGTAGAGGGCATGTTCGAGCGAGGAAACGAACAGCGAACCCGTTTGCAGGTAGCGGAACGCGAACAGCAGACCGGCCAAGAATGCGAGGCCGAGCGCCAGCGGGTTGCGGAACACAATGTGGACATAAGCGAAAGCGATCGCGCTGGCCAAGAGGATGGCCCAGCCGGAACCGAAGAGTTCGCGATAGCGGTGAAACAGGAACGCCCGGTAGACGATCCCTTGCGGATATACCGAGACCAGCGGATACAGCACCATGACCAGACCCCACAGCAAGGGATTCGATCGCGGGAAATTTAGGAAGAGCGCGGGCGCGAATCGCCGGACGAGAATTGCTCCGGTTAAGGCCACGATAGCGAACAGACCCAGGATCTGCGGAGCATATTGCCGGAGCGATCGAGCGTCCCAAAGACGCTGGCGATCGAAGCGAGGATCGTGAAGCAAGATAAAGAGGCAGTAGGCTAGCAGCGCCCACAACGCCGGAATCGCCGGAATCCGGTGGCGCGTAAAGGCAAATAGCGTTGGCCCGGCGAAAAACAGCAGCAGGAATTCGATCGCGAGGACGGCCATTAAGAGTCAGCATCGCACGGAAAGCGGCCATCCTCGAACGATTGGCGTTGGTTAGTAACCGCGAAAGGTGCGAAGGCGCTAAGATGCAGATGGTAGGAGTTTGCCAGAATATGCTGAACCGGACGAAAGGCACCGCTCCCTCGCGGTCGCGGCTCAGCGGGACCTCTGGCTGGGCCAGATTTAACGAAAAGAGACCGCGTTGAAGAGCATCCGTAACTTATTGAAAAATCATACGGTCTCAGAGTAGTAAGGGCGGCTGTTACAACACTGGCTTAATGAGCCGCGCGCGCAAGCAAGCGGTTTTCGTGAATTTTGCAAGTTCCTCGGTAGTGGGCCCATGAAACTGGGAATCGATTTCGGTACCACGCGGATCGTGGTTGCGGCGGCCGATCGCGGAAACTATCCGCTGGCCGGTTTTGAATCGCCCGACGGGCAGACGCGGGAGTGGTTCCCTCCGCTGGTGGCGATACGCGGCAACCAACGCCGCTTCGGCTGGAACGCCTGGGCGGTACAGGGCGATCGCGAGTGGACGGTGATGCGCTCGCTGAAGCGGCTGTTGCGGCGAGCCGGCCCCACGACACAGCTGGACGTGGGTGGTTGCAACATGTCTGTAATGGAACTGGCAACCGAGCTGCTCTCGGCGCTCCGCCAGCAGTTGCGCCAGGCTTCCAACTTGACGCTCGAACGGGCGGAGCCGCTGGAGGCCATGATCGGGGTGCCGGCCAATGCCAACAGCAACCAGCGATTCTTGACGGCGGAAGCTTTTCGCGCGGCTGGCTTCCACGTGCTGGGTATGCTCAACGAGCCCTCGGCGGCGAGCGTGGAGTTCGGCCATCGCGAACGGGCGCAGCACAAGGCCCAGCCGCGAACATCGTTGCTGGTGTATGACCTGGGCGGCGGCACATTCGACGCGTCTTTGGTCGAAATGGAAGACGACGGCCACACGGTGTCGGCAAGCGCCGGCATCTCCGATGTGGGAGGCGACGACTTCGACGAGATCCTGGCAGGCCTGGCGCTGGAGGCGGCCGATCGCGCCGGCGAACGCCAATCGCTCTCCGATGCCGAGTCTTTCCGTCTGCTGGAGGAGTGCCGCGAGCGCAAGGAGTCGCTCAATCCCAATACGCGCAGAATTGTGGTGGACCTGGAGAGCGTACGCGAAGGGTGGGGTGAGGTTTCGATCGCCGTGGCGCCTTTCTACGAGCGCTGCCGGCCGCTGGTGGAACGCACCGCGCAGGTGGTGGAAGAATTGCTTGCGGCACGCTCCGGCCGGCCACTCGAAACGCTCTATGTGACCGGCGGCGGCTCCGAACTTCCGGCGGTGGCGCGCGTGCTCAAAGAGAACTTTGGGCGGTCGGTGCGCCGATCCGCCTACATGCGCTCGGCCACCGCAATTGGCCTGGCCATCAGCGCCGACGCCAGCTCGGGCTATGTCCTGCGGGACCGTTTTGCCCGTCACTTCGGGGTGTGGCGCGAGACCGACCACGGGCGCGGCGTGGCGTTCGATCTGCTTTTTCCCCGCGGGCTGGAGTTGCCGCACCACGGCGCGCCTCCGTTGCGTGTGGTGCGTTCCTATCGCCCGGTCCACAACATCGGTCACTTTCGTTACGTGGAGGCGGCGCGCATCGGCGAGGACGGCCAGCCGTCGGGTGACCTAACGTTGTGGGACGACATCCAGTTCCCGTTCGACCCGGGTTTGCGCGAGGCCGCCGATCTGACGCTGGTCGACGTCA
>Ga0326727_10018840_pt1 | contig 14016 bp, 15 predicted proteins | sample MB2enrmetagenome_FD_207643 | JGI IMG/M metagenome (GOLD analysis project Ga0326727, IMG submission 207643) | Lab enriched peat soil microbial communities from McLean, Ithaca, NY, United States - MB29MY | ecosystem: Environmental > Terrestrial > Soil > Wetlands > Peat | place: USA: New York...
AGGAACGTATACCCCTGCGTATGGGAGCGATACACATCCCTGGGACATCAGCCCTGACGGCAAGCGGTTCCTGATGATGAAGGACGTGAGAGCCACTCCGTCGGCATCCACAGGCCCACGTAAAATCAGCATAGTCGTTAACTGGCTAGAAGAGCTGAAGCAACGAGTTCCCGTGAAATGAAGATGTCGCGGTAAATCTCCAAATCGTCACTCCCAAATAGATATTGAAGACGACCCTTCTCGCAAGTAATCCGCGAAGAAGACCATTCGAACATGATTCCGAGCCATAAGAAAAAAGTCCTAGGTTCGGGGAAGTAATCCAACTGATATCCGAGATCGTTGCAATCGTATGGGGATGAGTTCTGCCATAACAAATTGATTGTAACCTGATACGTTACGTGTTACAATCCTCACTGTGGGCATTCTGAATTTCCGACACAAGAGATTAGAACGCTTCTTCACGCGTGGGAATGCCGCCGGCATTCAGGCAAAGCATGCCGCAAAACTGCGATTGATTCTGGGCCGGCTTCATGTAGCGGCAGAGCCACGGGATATGGCATTGCCCGGATTACGCTTGCATCCCTTGACCGGAGATCGAAAGGGAACCTGGTCTGTCATCGTAAGCGGCAACTGGCGTATTACATTTGAGTTTTCCGGTCCTGATGTCAAGGATGTGAATTATGAAGACTATCACTAAATCTCCGATAAAGATGCACAACCCACCCCACCCGGGAGAGATTTTGCGCGAGCTCTGCCTTGATCCTCTCGGTTTGACGGTTACGCAGGCGGCCGGCGCTCTCGGTGTCAGCCGCAAGACACTCTCGAGTATATTGAATGGACATTCTGGAATCAGTGCAGAGATGGCCATTCGGCTCTCGATTGCCTTCAATACTACCGCAGAGAGTTGGCTGCTTCAGCAGCTGCAGTATGACTTGGCCCGGGTCGAGCCCAAACGCAAATCATTACAAGTCAAGAGTTTCGCAGCAGCTTGATTTTACATATTTCTGATCTGTAGCCGGGGAAAACGGAACTCTGCATTCCGTCGGAATCATGCTCGAATTGACATCATTGTTCATAGGTCCGATAGGGGAAACCATCCGCTGCTTGCAAGACTCCGTCGCGTGCTCCTGGAGCTTCAGAGCAGGTCTGAGCCCTCGCAGACCTGACCTGATTAAGAACCCCCATTGTTTCCTAACTATAAACTGGTTCAGCAATGAGCTGTAGTTGTCGTCACTTGATGCCTCAGGACAAAAGAAGTACCTTGAAGGTAAGTTAAGGGGGCGTACAATCAAGGGCAACCAATTTACCCACCCTTCAATCGGAGGAGATAAATCTATGAGCGAGAATGAAACAACACCGTGCTGGGGCTGCCGAGGTTCGGGGAAATGCCTCAAGTGTAGCGGGACTGGCACCATATTACACCACATGCTGACTCCAATCGCAGTTATTTCGGGGGAGGTCAGGGGCAAGGGGCAAACTTCAAGAACCTGCCCGAAATGCGGGGGCAGCGGCATGTGCCAGACGTGCAATGGCACGGGCAAAACTAATTGATTTCGAGAGATTCCCCGCCTTCTATTTTGCTACAAACCAATTTCTCAGATCCTTCCGAAATACCCCTCCTCTCGAAACCACAAAATCTCACGGTTCCATGGCTGCTCCTTGGAGCTTTGAGTTGGGCCTGAGCCCTCGACAGGCCTTGCCCGCGTCTCTCCGCCTGGATTCATTGATTGACAGCAAAAACACCTTGCGTGATAAACAATAAGTTTGGCTCGGGTAATCCTCTCTCCTGGAATTTTCATTTGCATACCACATTGTGGTGGGAAGTACTCTCGGCTATACTGTCCGTGGTTGAGCTTCAATCTGTGGGTTTGAAAAACAATTCCTGGGGAAAATTATGGCAGACAAAATACTCGATCATTTCTTCCAACCGAAGTCCATAGCAGTTCTTGGCGCATCGGAAAGCATCTATTCGTATGGCCAGCGCTATATGCAGGCCTTGCTCGATTTCGGATACAAAGGGAAAATGTACGCTATCAATCACAACGGGGAGCAGGTCCTCGGACATAAGATTTACAGGAATCTGGCGGATATACCGGATCCGATTGATCAGGCTTTCATCACAATCCCCGCGCGTTTCGTGCCGGATGCTCTGAAGGATTGCATCGCGAAAGGAATCAAGGCTGCTGTCCTTTTTACTGGGGGGTTCAGCGAAGCCGGAGAGCAGGGCCGAGCCCTTGAGAAGGAAGTACTGAAACTCGCCCACGGCCACATGAGGCTGATGGGGCCGAATTGCTTCGGTCCTTATTGCCCCAGTGGTGGAATCACTGTATTTACCGGCGCAACATTTGCGAAGGAGACCGGCCCGGTTGCCTTGACGGCCCAAAGCGGGCAGTTGTCCGAATGCATCATTGCACGAGCTCAAGGTGAAGGGATCAAGTATTCAAAATTTGCCAGCTATGGCAACGCGGCCGACATCAACGAAGTCGATCTTCTTGAATACCTGATCGAAGATGAAGAAACTAAAATCATCACATCATATCTGGAAGGCGTTAAAGACGGGCGACGTTATTTTGAAATAGCGCGAAGGAATTCCGGCAAAAAGCCCATCATTATCTGGAAAGTTGGTCTGACTCAAATGGGAGCGAGTGCTTCCGCCTCACATACCGGGTCACTTGCCGGCGCAAGTTCGGCGTGGGACGCGTTCTTCCGCCAAACCGGCGCGGTAAGGGTCTCCACGCTCGATGAGCTCACCGATGCTACGGTCGGTTTCTCATGCCTTCCGACCGGGTGCGGCTCGAGAGTCGCCTATATCAGCGGCGGCGGGGCGGGCACTGTGATCGGAGCTGATGCCTGCGAAATGGCAGGTATGCAGATGCCAGCTTTCTCTCCGGAAACCGAAAAGCGGCTGACCGAGGTGCTCCCGGGCGTTGGGGCCTCGTTTAGAAATCCTATCGATATCGGCAATCCGCATCCGGAGGTGAATCTGTTGCAGTCCCTGCTCGAGATCATGTCTGCCGACAAAAACACGGATGTCATCGTCATCCGAAGGGTGTTGTTCTCCGTCAAGATGAGCAAAATCTTCAGCGGCACGACGGCTCCATCAGAAGCGCAGCAGCAGGCATTGCTCGAAGTGCCAATCAATGTGATGAAAAAATACAAGAAGCCAATGATCGTTATATTGCCGGACGACATGACGGGAGCCGATTCGGTTTATCTCGAGGAGGAAAGAAGGAAGATCCGCGATTATTTCTTTGCAAACGGGATCCCGGTCTATCTCTCGGAACCGCGCGCTTTTGCTGCGCTGGCTAATCTGTCTCGTTACAAACAAAGAGCCGGGAGAAAACTGGCTTCCCGGAAAAAGATGGCGAATACCGCATCATGGCCCAAAAACAGGAAAGCTTTTCTAAGTATCCTCCAGAAGAGCAAAACCCCCATCCTTGATGAAATTCAGTGCAAGACAATATTGAAAGGAGCCGGACTAAAAGTTACGTTGCCCGTTATGGCTGCCTCAAAGAAAGAAGCAGTGGCCGCTGCCGAGAAACTCGGATATCCCGTGGTAATGAAAATCGTCTCACCTCAGATTTCTCACAAAAGTGATATCGGCGGGGTGAAGCTGAAACTCCAGAATGAGGTGCAGGTTGGAATCGCCTATGACGAAATCATGAAGGCGGTCAGAAAGAAGGCTGCGAAGGCCGTGATCGAGGGGGTTTCGATACAGAAGATGGCGGCGCCCGGGCTGGAACTGGTGATTGGAGTGATCAAGGATCCGCAATTCGGGCTGATGCTGATGTTCGGGCTTGGTGGAACCTCGGTGGAGGTTTTAAAGGATGTAGCTTTCCGGATTGTCCCGCTCACAAGAGAAGACGCCGGGGACATGATCCGGCAAATCAAAGGCTATCCTCTTCTTGCCGGATTCAGAGGTCAGTCGGCAAGTGACATAAACTATCTCGAAGAACTGCTGATGAAGCTCTCAGCCTTCGTAGCGGAAAATCCTGAGATCAAAGAAATGGATATCAATCCCCTGATCGCCTATGAAAATGGTGCGGTGGCAGTGGACGCCAGGATTATCTTAGACAATAGAGGCGAATAGACTTCCTTTGAAGCCAGGAAACGGTCTTCGTCTTTGCATCAGCCCGGACTACACACTGCGGCGCGCAGTTCGGGCTTTTGTGTTTCCCTTGCTTGATTCCCGACCTTTTTTACTCAAATTTTCCAAAGCCGGCAAGCCGCCAGCGGTTAGGGAGGGAAATATTCCCCAGACGAGGAAATCTTTTTGTGAATGCAAACTTTATAATCCTGGCGTGAAAACTAGTTCCCAAACGGCATTTGGCGCGATAGGCGGGAAACCGTATAATCCCGTCATGATGCTTGATCCTCAAATCTGCAAAGTCACCGATTGTGCCGTCCTTGGTTTCGGAGCCTCTCCTTATCATTCGATTACCAAGCCGCAAATTGAATCGATCACCCCTGCTGCTTGACAATATCCGCACTCCCTGATTGCAGCTAGGAATTAGGAAAGCATATCAGTAAAGTTAATATATTAATTAGGAGTGATAATATTTATTTTGTTGACTGACTTTTATATCGTGGCCACAATATTACTCAACATTGTGGTTGAGGTTAAGACTAGGCAGGGAACGATCCGGCAAAGTCTTGATCCGCTCCACATTTCAAATCGAAAGGAATAGTGAATGGCAACAGCTTTCGATAAACACACAAAAGATGTTTTTGCGGCCATCAATGCACACGATGTAGAGCAGTTCCTTTCCCTGCATACCGATGACATAATCGTCGAGAACGTGGCTCTCGGCACAGTCAGCCGTGGCAAGGAAGCCGTGCGAGCCAACCTCAAGCGTAATTTCGCCGCGATCCCCGATTACAGGATCGAGTTGACCTCATGTTTTGCCTCTGGCGATCGCCAGTGGGAAGAATACGTCGCAAGTGGTACGCACGAGGGAGACTTTATGGGCATAGCGGCCACTGGGAGGAGCTTTTCATTTCGCGTAACCACGGTGCGTGAACTGAGAGAAGGCAAGACCTGCCATGTCTGCGTGTATTACGACTCGGCGTCCCTCATGCGGCAACTGGGTGTCTTACCCCAACTCCTCAGCAGTCAAATACAGTCTCCTTATGCTGCATCGTCCACAAAGGGCCTCTTTTCAGAGCGGCCCGTTGCATGATGGATGAACATGGCATTTCAACCTGAAATGAAGACCATGAAAAGACACTCAATCGTTGTTTGTGCCCTGTCCATGGCGAATTGTTAATTCGTGCCGGTTTCCGCCACTATTACTTGCGCGTATGGCCAAAACATTCGCCCATTTCGAATCTTGCTAAAAGCTTCCTGCAAATTGTTGCTCACTTGCTGTATCAGCTGCAGTCTGCAGCTCAGTCCATCAGGCGTTCCAAGCATTCCTCGTCTACGGACTGGGAAACAATCTTTTAGCCGTCCCATTCGAGCGCAAAGCCCTTAAAGCTACACGTGGACCAGTTCCCGTGGTCGAAGGTGTATGGCGGGCAACAACCGCTATTGCCCAGTATGCTGTCTCCGATTCCGGGACGATGGTTTATATGCCGGGAACGGTGAGTTCATCGGCGTCCGGGCGGACCCTCGTATGGGTGGACCGGAAAGGAAAGGAGCAACCAATTGCAGCCCAGCCCAATGACTATCGTGCTCTCCACATATCACCGGACGGAACAAAAGTGGCTTTGGGCATTAATGCAGGCAATAACAAATCGGACATCTGGATCTGGGACCTTGTACGCGAAACCATGACTCGTCTGACCTTTAACGAGAACAGCGGTCCGCCTCTTTGGACCCATGATGGTAAACGTGTCGCTTTTGGGACAGGTTCAGACCCTAATCATTCTGGTGTCTTCTGGAAAGCAGCCGATGGTACAGGAGGGGACGAGAGGCTTGGTCCAGCGTCGGGAAAACCCTTATTACGTTTGGACACGGCGAGGCTACGGGATGGAATACTGGATCTCCGTCGATGGGAGGCGACCGCAAATGGAGTCAGCTGCTGCAGGGGGAAAAATGGCATGTATCAGCCGAAGATTTCACCTGATGGGCGATGGATGGCGTATCTGTCCGATGAGTCGGGCAAGTACGAGATATATGTGTCCCTTTCCTGACGTGAACCGAGGTCGATGGCAGGTTTCCACAAGCGGCGGAAACACCGCTGTGGTCACCTAATGGCCAAGAGCTATTTTACCGCAGCGATGATTCTGTTATGGCGGTTGCCGTGGAAGCAGCCCAGACGTTCAAATGCGGAAAACCTGAGCCCCTTTTTCGAGAAACATACACTTCTTTGTCCTTACAGGATGGGTATACTTGGGACATCAGCCCTGACGGCAAGCGATTCCTCATGATGAAGGAACCCGGAACCACCACATCCGCAGAGGGAACCCCACGCAAAATCGACATCGTCTTAAACTGGTTTGAAGAGCTGAAGCAGAGGGTCCCGGTGAAACAGCAGTGTTGTTTTGCCTATCCGGTCGTCGCTCCAGTATTGATGTTGAAAACAGCCCCATCCCACAAGACATCTGACGGGATCGGTTCGGCCATGATTCCGAAGATGCGTTCGGAGACATCATGTCAGAACGGTTCAAGCCTTAGAGGAAAGACCGTCCCTGAACTGCGGATTTGTGCGTTGATCTCGGCGACGGCGGGACTCTGACATCGGCAAGAAGCTAGTTTTTCTCCAGGCGCTCGGCCACCCAAACCTTGATGACGGACTGGCGCGGAACTCCCAGCCGCTTTGATACCTTATCCAGACAACGAATCATCCAAACAGGAAAATCCACGTTAACGCGCTTTTGTTCCTGGCCAGGTCGTCGGATTTTGGAAAGGTCCAGATACCTTGAGATGTCCTCGCCGTTATCAAACCTCTTGTCCAGCTCCTCAGCTTTCATAAATATCAATCTCCTCCTGGCGAGACCGGCGCCCCGAAATGATCCTGATTTGGCCGCCACGGCAGGCAATGATTGCTGACCAATGCTTCGATGCGATCTTTCCGACAACGAGAAATCTCCGCTCACTCACTTTGATCGCCGGGATTTCGGCCAAGTCCGGATCATCCCACAAGACCTGGGCGTCAACAAAATCAATTCCATGCGTTTTTTTGTTGCCCTCGCTCTTGGTCGGGTCGGACTCAAATTCCATGGTATAGATCTTATGCCATGACGCAGAGCCGGTTTCAGCAAGGGTCAAGCACGTTTTGTCGGCTAACCGAAGAGGAACGGGTATTCTCCTATCCGAATAGAATTCTAAATCGAGGGGGTGGGCGCGCGGTAGCCCGTTTGCATGCGCGGAAAGAGATTAAACGCCATCCAACCCGATTTGGTCGTTCACGGCGCGACGGAGTTGTTGCTTGCAGCCCAGGTATCCGTTGTTTGCACGGATACGTGCCCGAGGAGGAACTGGATCTGTTCCAGTTCGCCTCCGGCAAGGTGACATAAGCGTGCAAACGTGCCGTCTCATGGGAGCCAAATTCATGATTCCAGCACGTTGAGCGGCTGCCTTCACAATATGCCGTATCCCTTTTGGAGTTATGCCTGCTCCCCATATTCTCCCTCGCTTGTTCACCCGGCGAAAGACATTGCCCTCGGTGATTTCTGCTACGGCCGTCCATTCATCGATGGCTCTCTTGACCCATTCGGGAACCGGCACCGTTCGCACATGATGGCCTTTTCCAACGAGGTCAGCAATCACCCGGTGTTCCTCACGAACCTGGGGGTGCTCCACACGAATGGAAGCGGTTTCTGCCCGGCGCAGTCCGCAACCGAAAAGTGTGGCAAGGATCGCCCGGTCGCGTTTTCCTCGTAGTGTGTCCGAGCAGGAACCCTGGAGAAGTGCTTTGCCTTGGACGGAACGGGTTTATGGACACAGCGACATTGCGCATTTGCTGAAGCAGATATTCGTTTTATTCCCGATGGGTCTCGCTGACGGGCGCCAAGCCGTCACCTCGGACAAGACCTGATTTACAAAATTGGATAGACCAAACGCCATCTTTTTGCATCTGTATAGGGCAAAAGGGCTTTAGGATTGTTTCTCGGCTGATCAATGGTGATCGCGACATTGGCGGTTTGCGCGGTTCAAATTGCTGTGCTCGTGCAGAAAGGGGGCGTGATGAAGACATCTTCGCTTGCGCACCTCGCAATTACGGTGCTCTTTTCTGTAATTCTCGGGACCGCGACGGTGATCTCCTCACAAACAGCAAGCGGCAGCCGTCCAGCTTTTGAGGTCGCATCCATCAAGCCGCTTCCGCCAACGCAGACGCTGCTTCAGGAGATTGTTTCCGGCAAGCGCAGTATCGGGGGACTGGGGACGACGGTGGATGGCTCACAGCTTTCTATAGGCGCGGCGTCATTGACCGACTTGATCAAACGTGCTTATGACGTTGACCGCCGCCAGATTGCCGGCCCCGATTGGCTGGATGCACAGCGCTTTGAGGTTCACGCCAAACTTCCCGAAGGCGCCTCAAAAGACCAGATTCCCCAAATGCTCCAGACGCTCCTCGGGGAGAGGTTCAAGCTCGCGATGCATTGGGAGGAAAGGGAGCAGGCGGTTTATGCGCTGATTGTGTCCAAAGACGGACACAAACTGAAGGAAGCTGCCGCGGACGCCGAGGCGCAGCCTCCAGAGGATCCCCCGAAAAAGCGTATGATCTCCACGCCATTTGGGCGGATAAGTGTGGCAACATCAAGCGATCCAAACAGCCGGGTCCGCAGACGAGCGGGCAAGAATGGGGCCATGATCATGGAGTTTTCAACAACCAGTATGGCCGAACTCGCCCGGACTTTAACGCAGTATTTGGATCGTCCGGTTTTGGATAAGACCGAACTGAAGGGCTCCTATCAGGCAATGCTGGAAATCTCAAGGGACGAACAAGCCAATTATTTCCGTAGGGAGATGCCGGACCTGCCGGTTGCAGTTGCCTTTGGCCCCGGCGAATCCGCCGGAGTTACCGCATCCGACCCCTCCAGCGGGGGGATCTTTCCATCGGTCCAGCAGCTCGGCCTGAAGCTGGATTCACGAAAAGCACCGGTGGAAACGCTTGTCATCGACCACATCGAGAAAATCCCGATCGAAAACTGAGTGACCGAGACCATTCCGGGTCATCCGCTAAATTGATTCCCTATCAGTCCCGGCCGAGGCTTCCAATTTACTGGAAGGCGTTTCGGCGGAGTTGGGTGCTTTGGCAAGCAATTACTCAATGACAGGCAGGTTCACCGAATTTGCGGCTGCTGGCTTGCACCGCGGTTCCCAGGTACGGAGGAGCTCCTGGTATGTCCTGGATGCGTTGGCCGCGGCGTCTAAATTGCTTGACAACAAGGGACCCATCGGAATCTCGCCGGAACTTTTCCCGGCTATCCTCTCGAATGAGACTGGAGTCAACTCGACATCTCCATTGACTCCAATCGAGAACAGCTACTTTGTTCGTTTCGCTAGGGCGATCATTTGATTTAGTTGGTCGCCAGTGGGATGCCATGTATTTTCCCGCCGGATCTGTTCTGCTCTCCTAGCGGCGAATGATTTGGGATCGTTTTCGCCGGCCTGGACCAACCGGAGATGATTTAGTCCCTTGCTCTCATCCAGCTTCCCCTCTTTGTCAAACACAAGGTGGCCGCCTTCGTGGTAACGCAGATCTCCAAGTTTCCCCTCTTCGCGTTCGAACACAAGGAGCGCATATGGGATCTTCTGTCCGGCATATTCAGGCACGGCATCGCAGTGAATTCGAGACAAGCGGCCTACTCCGATTCGCCTGATCTTGCCATCGGCAAGGATAAAAGCTCTTAATGCGTACTCCATTTTGGGAGTCCCTTTCCTGTCGGCTTCGCACCGTTTGGTGAGTTCAAATGATCCCATATTACAACGGTAAATCACAATAGTTCCTGGCAAATTCCCAAAAGTTCCGCGAATGCGACTTCGGGGCAACCAAGGGAATTCACTGCTACGCGTTGATCAGGCATGTGGCTTATTGCCGGCAAATTCCCCAGATGGCCGCCCCATGAAAAGTACTGTCAAGGAAAAACCTCTTCCTCCCAGGGGCAAGGGGCGTTTTGGCGATGCACCGTAAGCCATCTCGATCCTGCGCCCGCTCCGGGTTTGCCGTGATGTTCATCCCGGCACGAACTGCGCAGGCAGCAGCGTGGATTTTAAGACCCAGTAAAGAACATAAAGCATGTTTGATCGGACGGGCTAGACCGTCAGGGACACTTATATTATCCTGCAATGCAGAAACGGACTATACTGACCATACCATGGCAATCCTGGAAATCATCAACAGCGTTCTGGCCTTTGACGACGAGGGCGCAGCTCGAAGTGTGCAGGGCGAACTCGACAACGGCACGGATGCGATGGCCATTCTCAATCGTGGCCTGGTCGCGGCGATGGATGAGGTGGGCAGGCGGTATGCCCAGGGAATATTCTTCGTGCCCGAGATGATGATGGCGGCTCAGGCCATGAAAAAAGGGCTGTCCGTATTGCGTCCCCATCTCGAGAGTGCGGACACCGCTCCCGGAAGCTGCATCGTAATCGGAACTGTGAAAGGCGACCGGCACGACATAGGCAAGAACCTGGTTTCCATGATGCTTGAATGCTCGGGTTTCAGAGTTATTGATCTGGGGACGGATGTCGATGCGGAACAATTCGTAAAAGCTGCCCAAAAGAGCAGAGCAAAGCTGATAGCCATGTCGGCTCTGCTCTCCACCACTCTTGCATCGATGAAGGCCATAGTGTCGAGAATCAGAACGGAAAGCAATGCTCCCAAAACCATCGTGGGAGGCGCTCCAGTCACGCAGGAATTCGCCGACCACATCGGCGCCGATGGCTACAGTCCTGACGCCGTTGGCGCCGTGACGGTCGCCCGGCATCTGATCGGGTGACAACCATGCGGGTCTTCAGATGATGACAAGCCGTGAGCGATTCCGAAAGACGATGCGGTATGACAGGCCTGACCGTGTGCCCTATTTCGAAGAAGGGATCCGGGCGGAGGTACTGTGCGCTTGGAGAAAGCAGGGCCTTTCCTCTGAAACCGAGTTTGCCCGGATGTTCCCCTGCGACAGGCGAGAAGAGATCGAGCTGGATCTGGATCCAATGCCCATGCCTAAGAAATGGCCTGCGTCGCGGATGGAACTGCAGGCTTTTCGGAAAAGACTTGATCCAAACGCATCAAAACGGTGGCCCGCTGATTGGTCCAGACAGGTCCGCCGATGGCGAGGGCGGGACCACGTGCTCATGCTTCGGGTGCACCGCGGTTTCTTTCTATCCATGGGGGTGCATGACTGGAGCCGGTTTGCCGATGTTGCCCGCCTGGCAGTGAAAGACCCGGAGTTCGTTCGTGAAATGATGCGGATTCAGGGCGAGTTCGCAGCCCGAATGGCGGAACGTGTCCTGAACGAAGTCGAGATCGATGCCGCCGTCTTCACCGAGCCGATTGGAGGGAACGACCGGCCCTTGATCTCGCCGCCGATGTACGAAGATTTTGTGCTCACGAATCATGAACCGCTTCTGGCTTTATTGAAGCGGCATGGCGTTGACACAATCATTTTCCGAACCTTTGCAAACAGCCGGTTGTTGATTCCAAGCATCCTCAAGTGGGGTTTGAACTGTCTGTGGGCCTGCGAGGTCAATGTCGATGCCATGGATTACCGCGGCCTCCGCCGTGAATTTGGCCGCGAACTCAGACTGATCGGCGGAATCGATCTCGACGTCCTGCTCAAGGACAAAGAAGCTATCCGCCGCGAGATCGAGCAAAAGGTGCCGCCCCTCCTCGGCGACGGTGGTTATATCCCACTGGCGGATGGCAGAGTGCGGAAAGACATGCCCTTTGAAAACTACGCCTGCTATCGCCGTCTGCTCGAACAGGTGACCTCCAGCTGACCGGAAGTGATCAAAACGAACGACCATGCATTGTTTTCAGCTCGATGTTCTAGTCCCGGCGACCCTGGGCCATAGGCAGTTTGAGTCACTTGCAGGGACTCATGGATACGGGCATCGGTTCCGCCCAATGCTTCAATGGACCTGAGGCCAGCGACGCCACCGAATATCCGGATCAGGGATCGGCAGACGGGCACCGAAAACAGGCCGGATCACTCACAATCGCTTTGTGGCCGAACTGGCGGCTGAAGAATTTTCACCGCTCCTCAAATTCCCGGCATCTTTGTGCGCCTGTTCGGCGCACCATGGCTTCCCGGATGGCGTTTCGGGGGAATTGGGTTCTGGTCACTTGTCCTGCATTGAGAATAGCCAAAGGCTGAGGCCATGGGCCGGGATCCCTTCTTCTGGCCGAGCCCAGGAGATCGACAATTCCAGGTCAGTGAGCGAGGGTCCCTTGCTCCCGGCATTAGACCTGTGTGAGTATCCGCTTTCCGCCAACTCGCGCACCTAATTTCATCGCGTTGAGGAAGCGTGAACGGAGCACATTGCTCATCAAGGCACGCTTCACAGTCGGCAGGCGCAGGAATGCGCCAGCGAACCCGCGCATGAACGCCTGCGTTTTGCCGCCGGGATCGTCGAACAACTGGTTCTGCAGCGTGCCGTTTTCCAGGCACTGTAAGATGACGCGCTCAAATGTGTCTTCCGGGTGCATGACCCTCTTTGCGCGTCTGTGAAGTTTCATGGCGCCTGATTTGCATTGAACCGCGCATACGCCGCAGCCGATGCACAGCCGTTCCTCTATTCTCGGCCTGCCGTTTTTTCGAAACCGGGGATCTGGGTCGCTTACGCACCCGACGGCATGAACGGGGCATCGTCTGCTGCAGCTGCCGCACCCTGTGCATGCGTTGCGATCGAAATGAGCCATGAAGCTCGATGTGACGATGGTGTTGGCATAGCCGTGTTTGGTGATGCCCCGGATGGCTTCGCAACAGCAGCTGCAACAATGACACATGAATCTCACGTTGCGCTGGACGTTATCGGCGCTGATCACGAGCCCGAGGTCGCGGGAGCGATCGATATTGGCAAGCATCTCCGCTTTCGATACCTCATGCCCAAAGCCGTTTCTGACCATCCAATCCACCGACATGGATCCAAACACAGAACAGCTGTCGAGCGGCGCCTTGCACGAGTTTTCGCCGAGGTGCCTTCGTTGGTGTCGGCAAGCGCATATCCCAAGCGCGAACCGATCCGTAGCGTCCACGATTGCGCTCGCCTTCTCGTAGTCGAGCACTTCAACATAGTCATCGGTTTCCACGCAGCCTTCCCACGGCAGCGCCCTCATGATCGAAACCGTTTCACCGTTTCCTGCGTTTGCCGCTTGGAAGTCGCCGCCGTCAAGATACGCGCTGAAAAGCCGCGCCATCTTCCTAAAATCAACTTCTCCGCGGGTCCTCATCATCGTGAACTCGAAGAATCCAAGGGCGAACGGGGAAGGGGTGTAGTAATACCGGCCGGCAATGCAGAGATCCATCACAAGTCCTCGCGGGCACAGTCCCTCAAGCAGCCGCTCCAGCTTCGCCCGACTCATCCCCGTCACTTCCACAAGCCTCTCGATTGGCGCAAGGCCGTAAGGCATTTTGATGATCAGCTCTGCGTCTTCTTCCGTGTACAACTCCTTGAGAATGGCGTAGAGATCCCCGTTCCATGGAGCCCTCATACCGGCCCCATCGATCTTTCGCCCCAGTTCCCGATAAGCGTCCTTCCCGACAAGGTGACCCATGCGATAGGTTCTCCTTGAGGCATTTTCGCCCTTTGATCTCTTGGAAATACGCAAATCCTCCACATGCGGTTCGATAAATTTCCTGAGCGTGTCCCGCATCCCCATTTCCTCACGCTATGGAGCAATCTAAAACAGATTGGAGCAGCTCTCTTCGGCATCCCCTGAGGTTTTTAACGACGACTGTCATTTTTTTGCAATGGGCTAGGGAGTCGTGCGTTACAGACCGCTCCCCCGAAGTCCCATGGAGGAAGTCATCCAAGGGACGGCGAATGATCTCCGGTGGGCGGGGGCAGCCCCATTTCGCCGTTTCTTGGCTGTTTGAATCTGGGCCGCATTCCCCATCCCGAGGCAT
>Ga0326727_10018841_pt1 | contig 14016 bp, 10 predicted proteins | sample MB2enrmetagenome_FD_207643 | JGI IMG/M metagenome (GOLD analysis project Ga0326727, IMG submission 207643) | Lab enriched peat soil microbial communities from McLean, Ithaca, NY, United States - MB29MY | ecosystem: Environmental > Terrestrial > Soil > Wetlands > Peat | place: USA: New York...
CGCCTTAATCGCAGTCCGTTGTTGGCGAGGACTGTTCTGCTTATCAATCACGCGAATCCGCTCCTAGCGGCGGAGTGTCTTGGAGCATTTTGCTCCACGCCGAGCAAGGAGCATGACGATGTAAGCCCCGTCTACAGTGTGACATAGAGAGAATGGCACGGTTTCCGGAGGCTGTGAAAACATAAGCATTTGGGAGCAGCGAGAGTCCAGGCTGGACCCTGTCAATAGGACATTTCTACTTTGCCCAAATAGGACATTATCACTTTGCCGCGACAAAAAATCGGCGCAGCGTTGACAGCGCTGGTGCCGGGCGTTAACCTTTCGGCGTGGCCAGACATGGCTTCATCGGCTTCTTTCCGCTTCTCGCGTGCGCCGTCGCGCTGGCGGATGACTGGCCGCAGTGGAGAGGACCCGGCCGCGATGGAATTTCTGCCGAGACCGGCCTGCTGGCCGCGTGGCCTGCGGGCGGCCCCCGGCTGGTTTGGAAGGCGCGGGGGATCGGCTCTGGTTATTCCTCTTTTGCGGTAGTCGGTACCCGCCTGTTCACCCAGGGCCAGCAGGGGAGCCAGGAGTTCGTCCTGGCGATCGACATCAACACCGGCAATACGCTGTGGAAGACATTCACCGGCCGCTCCTTCGCCAACGATAAAGGCGGTGGCCCGCGCGGCACGCCCACGGTGGACGGCCCGCGGCTCTACGCCATCTCCGCGGACGGCGTGCTGGTTTGCCTCGACAGCGAAACCGGTAAACGCATCTGGGAAGTGAGCTTGACCGAACGCTTCGGCGGCCGCCTGCCGAACCGCGGCTACTGCGAATCCCCGCTGGTGGAGGGCGACCGGCTGTTGGTCACGCCGGGCGGAAGCGGCGCGGCAGTCGTGGCGCTGGACAAGGCCACCGGAGAGCCGCGGTGGAAGTCGCAGAATGACAGGGCCGGCTATTCCTCGATCGTGGCCTTCGATGCCGGTGGCGCCCGCAGGCTGGCGGTGTTCACCGCGGAAGCGGCGCTCGGCCTGGACGCGAAGGACGGCGAGTTGCTGTGGCGGTACGGCAAGGTGGCCAACCCCACGGCGAACATCGCCACGCCCATCGTCCACGACGGTCAGGTGTTCTTTTCCTCCGACTACGGCACGGGCTGCGTGCTGCTGAAACTCACCCCAACCGGCCGTTCGGTCGAGGCCGCCGAGGTCTACTTCAACCGGGAGATGCGCAACCACTACTGCACCTCGGTCCTGGTGGGCGATTACCTTTACGGCTTTTCCAGCACCATTCTCACAGCCATGAAATTTTCTACCGGCGAGGTGGCGTGGCGCAACCGCAGCGTCGGGAAAGGCTCTCTGATCTATGCCGACCGGCGCCTGTACGTGATGGGCGAGGACGGGATGGCCGGACTGATCGACCCCTCGCCGGCCGCGTACCGCGAAATCTCGCGTTTCGAGATCCCACACGGCGATTTGAACACCTGGACCCCGCCGGTGGTCGCCAACGGCCGCCTCTACCTGCGCGACCAAGACACCCTTTATTGCTACGACATCAAGCGCCCGAATCCATAACGGGAGCAGGGGCGGTCATTACGATCTCGACCGCGTCTTCCTGGCAAACCCGGCGGCACATGTCGCAGGGCGTGCAAAGCTCATGGTCCACTCGGTGCTTCTCGTACGGGCGGAATCGAATGGCTCCTTTCGGGCACACCTGCGCGCACACCGTGCAGCCGATGCAGTCGTCGGTGATCCGATAGCGGATCAGGGTCCGGTTCGGGCTCTTCAACACCGCGGCCGGAGGTTTGAGAAAGCGCGGGCGCGCCGGTTTGCGATTGCGCGCGGGAGCGGCGGGAAGGGACATGCGCCCCACGAGCCGCCCGGAAAATAGGATGAACACCGCCGCAGCGGCGATCAACATCCCGGAGACCGCCCTGTCCCTGCTCCTGCGGGAAAGGTGCGCCGCCGTTATCCGCTTCTGTTCGCTGTCGAGTCTGGACGCCAATGCCGCGTCCGTCTGGCTCTGCCGCTGAAGGTCCGCGATGAGCTTGTCGTCTCGCGGGGCTCGCCGGGTGGCCACCGCGTAATCCACGAGCAGAATCGCCACCAATGCGGCGATCGTGGCGGCTGCGGCCCGCGTCAGCGTGCTCATGACGTCGCTCCCGGCAGCCGCACGAGAGGAGCCTTGGCCCGCGCCAGTTGCCCATCGCGTGGGCAGAATGCGTAACAGCGGGCGCAGTAGAGGCAGTCCCAGCGCACGGTTCGCATTTCCTCTATGGCACCGTACGGGCAAGCCCCGGCGCACAGCCCGCAGTCGAGCTCTTTATCGGGCGTAACCGTCACCCCGCGGTATGCCAGCCGGGAGCACCACGAAAGCAAGGCGCCGTAGGGACACAGATAACGGCAGTAGGGCCGCCCGATGAACATGCCCCCCACCAGGAACGCCCCGCCGAGCATGAGCATGTGCGGAGCGCCTTCGCGCCGGAAGAGCCCGACGAAGGGGTCGAACCGGCAGATCAGAAAGTCGCGCGCCAGCGCGGGCTTGACGGCGAACAGGATCGCCAGGCCGAGATAGACATACTTCAGGAGGCCCAGCGCCCGGTCCAGGCGCCGGGGCGTCCGGATCGGCTTCAAAACCACCAGTTCCTGAATCGCGCCCAGCGGGCAGACACCGCCGCAGAAGGCGCGGCCGAAGAACAGCGCCACGGCCAGCGGCAAAACGAAGGTGGCGGTTACGACGATTGGGATGGAGTATCCGGGGTCCGTCAGCGCCACCGTGACATTCTGAATGGAGCCGATCGGGCAGATGCAGCCCTCGCGGTAGAAACCGAAATACGCCAGGGAGCCCGCCGCCGTCACCACCACCCACTTGCGGTTGCGGCGCTTGAGAACGATCCAGACCGTAACGCACATCGCCACGGCGAGCAGCACGACGTCCAGCACCTGGAGCCAATATTGCCGCGGACGGGCTCTCTGCACCTCCGGCGTCTTGTAGCCGCCGCCGATAGTGTCCGGCTGGGGAGCGGTTTGGACCTGGCGCTGGTATGGGATCGCCTGGGCCGGCGCGCGCGAAACGGAGAGCACCAGACTGGTGAAGAGCGCGAGAAGGAGTGCCAGCGCGGCAGGCCTCCCGGCGTGCCTGTTCCGTCGGCAGGCAGGGAAGCCTGCCCCGCCCTGGGGTCCCGCGTTCATGATCCGGAGCGCTTAACCTCCTGCGCTTGTAGGGCCTGCTCGATCGGCAACTGAATGAAGGCGTTCTGCGGGCAGGCTCTCGAAATCGCGCATTTGTTGCAGTTCAGGCACCTGTCGTAGCGCACCCGCAGGGTGATCGCTCCCAGCCCCAGCGGTTCCTTACACCTCATGGCACACCTGCCGCAACCGTCGCACTTCTCCTCGTCGATCGCGTACTCGTAGTAGTTGTTAGCCGGGTCCTCCGGATCGACTTTGCCGATGGGCGTGCGGGTGACGGCATCGCGCGGGCAGAGCTTCTCGCTGGGCAGCCCGTGCTCGTCCACCGCGCTGGTGATGTCGAAATACGCGGGACAGATGCTGCAGCGCCCGCACTTGGAATACTCGTTGACTGCCCGCACCGCCGAGAGCCCTACGACGCACTCGCTGGTGCAGAGACGGCAACCGTCGCCGGTCACCTCGCCCAGGCGGCTGTTGAGGCAGCGCGTCACATCCACCTGCCAGACGACCTGGCCGTGAGCCTTCCGGACCAGGAAGCCGGTCCCGCCGCCCAACGTAAGCAGCACGGCCCCGCGGGCGGCGTTGCCCAGCAGGCCCCGCCGGGTCATATCCGCGCTCATCCGGCTACCTCCTCGAACACGAGAATGGCGAGCTTCACCGTGTCCGCCACGTACAGCCGTCTCCTGGCATCCACGGCGATACTCATGTTTTTGCAGTTGGCGTCAAAGGCGTCCCCGGCGATCACTGCCAGCAGCCTTCCGCTGAAATCGTAAGCCTTTACGCGCGGGCCGGCCTTCTCCGCCGTGTAAAGGCATTCGCCTACCGCCACGTTGGTGGGGTTGCAGCAGCCGGTGAAACCGGCCGGATCGGTTCCGTTGAAGCGACCGATATGACCCAGCAGGCGGCCATCGGCAGCGTACTGCTCCACGCGGTGCTTCCCCGGGTTGGCCGCGTGAATGACGCCCCGGCCGTCCACGCCTAAATCCACCACGCCATTGGGAATCAGCAGCCCGTTGACCGGGTTATCTTTGCCGATGGTGTTGAGGAGCTTGCCGTGCCGGTCCAGGCGGCGGATCGCGCGGTCGGACGCATCGCCTGCGAGTACGCTCTCTTCGGTGAAACGGATGGCCGTCACGCGCCCCAGGAGCTGCGCATTGCGCCAGGTGTCGATGAGCCTGCCGTTGCTGAAGATCTCGATCTGGCCTGCCTCGCCAACATATACGGAGCCGTCCGCGGCGGGGGCCACCGCAAGCGGCGGCTTGGCCGTAGACCAGCGCCGGGCGATCGCCCCAGCGGCATCGAATACCTTGATCTCGGAGTCGCCGGCCGCATAAATGCGTCCGCGGCTGTCCACCGCGACGCTCTGCAGTTCCGCACGGAACCGGTCAGGACCTTCGCCCCTGCCGCCTATCACCTGAACCTTGCGATACTGCATGAAACCTCTTCCCCCGGTTAGCGTGCTTTCCTACCCCCGAACATCCAGGCAGATCATCTGGGTCAGGTCCCGCAGCACCAGTTTGCCGTCGTAAAGGGCCATGGGCGCCCAGACTTCCTCCCCGCCCAGGACCTGGGCGCTGGCGAGCTCGTGGTACCCGGTGGTGCTCGCCTCGATCAGCCGCAGCTTGCCGGTGTCGCCGTCCAGCGCGAAGAACATGCCGTCGGCCAGCAGGAAACTCCCCAGGCCGAAGGTCGCCTTCCCGTCGCTGGTCCAGACCTCTTTGCCATCGAAGCTCAGGCAGGTGAACAGACCGCGTTTCTTTTTGCCGACCGCGAACATGTAGCCTTTGTAAACGATCGGCGTATGCACTTCCGAGTTCCACTCGTTGTTCTTGAAGTCGAACACGCTTTCGGCCTTGAAGGTGTCGCCGGCCTTGCGCACGCGAACCATGACGCTGCCCGCGTCGAAACTGGCCGTCATGAAGACCAGTTCGTCGCTTACGGTGAGAGCCGACGGCGCGACCGCCACGTTGAACTTCCGCGCGAACTGCCACAGCAGCCGGCCATCGCTGGCCGCGACTCCCAGCGGCCCGGCAAGCGTTCCCCAAATGTACTGCCGGACTCCTCCGAGAACAGCGGGCATGACAGACGCGTGCGACAACATCAGGTTCCCCGGATTCGGGGTGCGCCAGATATCCTTGCCGGTGGCCTTGTCGATGGCAACCAGAATCGCGCTGCCGCCGGTGCCGATGATGATGCGGTCCTGCTCCTGGAGTGGGTTCTGTCCGTTGTACCACGCGGGGATAGTGGCTTTGTATTCGGCGACCAGATTCTTGCGCCAGATCAGCCGGCCGGTTTTGGCGTCCAGGCAGGTAAGCACGGCTTTGGGATCGAGGGAGATTACGAACCGGCCGTCCACGGCGGGCACGGTGCGCGTGATGGCGTGGTTGGGCCGGATCTCGCGGGCTTCCCGATACTGCCAGATTTGCTTGCCATCCGCCAGCGACCGGCAGTTGACAATGACTTCGGACTTCTTCAGGTCGTAGTCCTGGTGATAGACCCGGCCCGCAACGACCGCCGCGCCGGCGTAGCCCTGCTCGACGGGCACGCTCCAGAGACGCTTCGGCCGGGCGGTGGGCCACTGGCGTAAGAGCCCCGTTTCCTTGGAGATATTGGTTCGATCCGGACCGCGGAACTGGGACCAGTCGGCGGGCGGCGCCGCCGGCAGCAGGCGGGATACCCCGAGGGAGCCGACACCGATCATCCAACCGCGCCGCGTGCACATCAAGATCTCTCCTCAGCTCGCAAACTGGAGTTAATTAACATATTACAGAACTTTAAGTCCGATTTGCAGGGGCGCCAGGGGAGGGCCGACCGAAAACTGAATCTTCAGCGTGTTGCGCGGTTCGGGTGCAGTCAGTTACGCTCAGCTCATGTCCAGATATGTAGCTCTCATACTGCTGCTTTCGTGGCAGACTGCGCGGGCGGCCGACTGGCCCCAGTGGCGCGGACCGAACCGCGACGGCAAATCCGCCGAAATCGGGCTGCTCGCATCCTGGCCCACAGGGGGACCACACCTGGACTGGAAAGCGCAGGGGCTGGGCGAGGGCTTTTCCGGACCCGCCGTGGTCGGCGACCGCCTGTTTTTGCAAGCTCAGCAGGGGCCGCAGCAGTTCGTCCTGGCGTACGACGTCGCCACCGGCAAGCTGCTCTGGAAGACGCCGACCGGCCGGTCCTTCAGCGAGGAGCACGGCAACGGCCCGCGGGGTACGACTACGGTGGACGGCGACCGCCTGTATGCCATATCCACCGACGGCACCCTCGTGTGTCTTCAGACGGCGACGGGCAACAAGGTCTGGAGTCTGAACTTCACAGAGCGCTTCGGCGGCCGGATGCCGCGCTGGTCGTACAGCGAATCACCGCTGGTGGATGGCGACCGGCTCATCGTCACGCCCGGCGGCCCGGGCGCGGCGGTCGTGGCGCTGAACAAGAATACCGGCGACCTCATCTGGAAATCGCAGGATGATCGGCCCGCCTATTCCTCGGCAATTCTGTTCAATGTTGACGGCACGCGCGCCCTGGCGCTACTCACCGCGGAGGCCGCCATCGGGCTCGACGCCAAAGACGGTACGCTGCTGTGGCGATTTCCCAAAGTGGCTAATCGGGTGGCGAACATCGCCACTCCCGTCGTGTATGACGGGTACGTGTTCTTTTCCAGCGACTACGGTACGGGCTGCCTGCTGCTGAAACCCACCCCGGATGGCAAGACTGCGGAAGTCTACTTCAACCGCGACATGCGCAATCACTACACCACCACGGTGCTGGTGGGGGAGTACCTTTACGGGTTTTCAAGCGAAATTCTCACCGCCATGGAGTTCAAGACGGGCAAGGTTGCGTGGCGCGACCGCAGCGTGGGCAAAGGTAACTGCATCTATGCCGACCAGCGCCTCTACTGCATGGGCGAGGATGGCGCGGTCGGGCTGATTGAGCCCACGCCGGCCGCCTACCGGGAGATCTCGCGGTTCGAGATTCCTCGCGGCCCTTTCAACACGTGGACCCCGCCGGTGCTTGCCAACGGCAAACTCTACTTGCGGGAGCAGGACCATCTTTACTGTTACAACGTCAAGCGTTAGAGGCCGGTGCAGGTTTGGGGAAGGACCGCTGGCCAATGCCCGCGGAGCGGTGTCGGCAGGTTGAGTTCGAGGCGGCTGGCGAGCCCGGCGCCAGGGCTGCGTAAGGGAGCGGTTATGCGAGGCGGCTTGATCCAATCTATGAAATGCACCACCCCGATGTTCGTTCTGATTTCCGGCTGCCTGTTGTTGGCGTCCGACCCGCCAGGTGGCGACTGGCCGATGTGGGGCGGCACGCCGGACCGGAACATGGTGTCTTCCATGAAGGGTCTGCCAGATTCCTGGGATATCGCCAGCAAGAAGAACGTCAGGTGGGTAGCGAAGCTGGGGTCGCAAACCTACGGCAATCCGGTTGTGTCAGGCGGGCAAGTGTACGTCGGCACCAATAACGAGCTCGCTCTCAATCCCAAGCAGGGCGGGGACCGCGGCGTGCTGATGTGCTTCCGCGAAGCGGACGGCCGCTTCCTGTGGCAGGACGCCACGGAAAGGCTGGCCGACGACTCGAAGGATTGGCCCTTAACTGGCGCTTGCTCTACCCCGCTGGTGGAGGGCGACCGCCTGTACTACGTAACGAACCGCTGCGAATTGGCCTGTCTCGACACCCACGGCGATGGGCATGGCGGCGCCAGAGCGATTTGGAAGTTCGACATGATCAAGCAGTTTGGGGTGTCGCCCCACAATAAGGTCAGTTCCGCGCCGGCTGCCTGGGGCAATCTGGTGTTCGCCGCCACCTCCAACGGCCGTGATGAGAGTCAGGACCGTGTGCTCGCGCCCAAGGCGCCATCTCTGGTCGCCGTCGACAAAAATACAGGCAAGCTTGTCTGGCAGGTGAACGGCCCGGGCGACAGGATCCTGGATGGCCAGTGGTCTTCGCCCGCGGTTGCAGAAGTCGGCGGTGTGGTTCAGGTGGTGATCGGGGATGGCGACGGATGGGTGCGCGGCTACCAGGCGCTTACGGGCAGCAAACTTTGGGAGTTCGACACGAATCTCAAGGATTCCGTGTGGCCTAAGACGCGCAACGAGATCATTTCGACCCCGGTGATCTGGCAGAACAAGGTCTTTATCGCCAACGGGCAGAACCCCGAAAGCAGTCAGGGCGCCGGCCATCTGTACGCCATCGACGCCACCAAGCGCGGTGACATCACCTCCAGCGGGCGGCTCTGGCACTATGATCGGATCAAACGCTCGATCTCCACGGGCGCCGTCTACGACGGGATGTTGTTCTACGCCGATTTCACGGGATTCCTGCATTGCCTCGATGCCAGCACTGGCCAGCCCTTTTGGACTCACGACTTCCTCTCGTCGGTCTGGGGTTCGCCGATGGTGATTGCCGGCAAGGTCTACCTGGGCGACGAGGATGGCGATATCCTGGTATTCGCGGCGGCGCGGCAGAAGAAGCTGCTCGCCACCATCGGCATGGGGAGCAGCGTCTTTTCCACGGTGGTGCCGGCCAATGGAACGCTTTTCGTGACGAATCGGACCCAGCTTTTTGCCATTGCGCAGCAGCCATGAGGCCGGCGCCTCAAATGGCGGGACCGCATGCACGCTTCCAGCGTATGCCGCGGCCCGCCCTGTTGGGCGCGATTCGTATGGCGCTCGCAGCCGCGTTGCTGGCTCCTTGGCTGCTTTCACAGGCCGCCAGGCCCGCCCCACAAGATGCCTGGCCGCAGTTTCGGGGTAATCCCCAACTGACGGGAGTCTCCGCCTCTTCGCTTCCGGCGGATCTGAAGCTGCTCTGGACATATGATGCGGGCGACTCGATTGAATCTTCGGCCGCGATTGCAGACGGGTCGGTCTTCGTTGGCTCGATGTCGAAGGAGCTGCTGGCTGTCGATCTCGGTACCGGCCAGCTCCGCTGGAAGTACACGGCGGCTGATTCCATTGAGGAATCTTCCCCCGCGGTCCGTGACGGCATTGTCTACATCGGCGACCTCGCTGGCGTGCTGCACGCCGTGAGCGCTGCCGGCGGCAAGCGGTTGTGGGCGTTCAAGACCGAGGCGGAGATCCATTCCTCGCCGGTAATCGTGGGCGACCGCGTGCTGATCGGCTCCTATGACGGGAACCTGTACTGTCTCGGGCGGCGCGACGGTAAGCTCATCTGGAAATTCACCACGCCCAATTACGTCCATGGAACGCCGGGGATATCGGGCGGTGTGGCGTACGTCTCCGGCTGCGACGAAGTGTTCCACGGCGTTCGCCTGGCAGACGGGGAAGAGGTGGTGCAGTTTCCCGCGGGCGGTCCTACCGGCGCCTCGCCAGTGCTGATCGGCGATCTGGCCTGGTTCGGCAATTTCAACGACGAGGTGGTAGCGGCGGATATCCGGCAGAAGCGCATGCTCTGGCGCTATCACGATCCCGCGGCCGATTTTCCGTTCTATTCCTCGGCTGCTGCGGTCGGTGACAGAATCGTCCTGGGCGGGCGGGATAGGCGGGTTCATTGCCTGAGCGCCAGAACGGGCAAGGTGATCTGGAGTTTCCCTACCAAAGCTCGGGTGGATTCCTCACCTGCGGTAGTGGATAGCCGCGTGTACGTCGGTTCCAGCGATGGACACTTCTACGTGCTGGATCTCGGTTCCGGGAGAAAGCTCTGGGATTTCGAGGCCGGAGCGCCTTTGACGGCATCTCCCGCCATTGCGGCCGGCCGCGTGGTGATCGGGTCCCAGGACGGCCGGTTGTACTGCTTCGGAGCCCGGGCGCCGGCGGCACCGGTTATGGCGCCGCTGAAGAAGGGGAAGTAAGAGCGGCTTTCCGCTGCCGGCGGAACCGCGGATTCAATCCGGCGGCTCGACAACGCGGCGCAGACGCTTCTCGGGTTTGGGGGGCGAGGGGCTGAAACACTCGATGGATCGGATCGCGATCGATCCCGGCATGGCCGCCAGTTGCGTTTCCACAACGCGCCGGAGCGCGGCCGGCGCTCCCGCCGCCCGGACATTCAACAATAGAGCGTGCGCGGCCGCCGGGGATGCGTCCAGGGCGCCTTGTACGGACGGCTCGCCGCCCGCGCGCACAATGGAAGCTTTGACCCAACCCACCGCCGATTCGTCCATGACCTTCAGGTGGGCTATGGCGAGTCCTTCGCAAGCCAGCGCCGCGTCAAGACCTTCCAGAAGAAGTCCAACCACGGACGCCGGTGGCTGCGGAACCGGGAGCTTGAGGGCAGCCGCGCAGTTCAGCCACGCCAGCGAAGCCTCCGCTCTCGCGTAGCGCTCATAATCGATTTCGAGGATCGCGCCGCCAGGCCGGAACCGGCCGCCGAGGACATCATCCAGCCAGGCAGCGACGCCCTCTCCTGTCCGGGAGCTCAGATATCTGGCGGGAACTCCGGGAAGCGGGGCGAAATTGGGGAAGCGGTCGGCCTTGCTGAAACAGATGAGATCGGCTTCTTCGATCTGTTTGCGGAAGAGGAAAGCCAGGTCCTCGTCGAGTTCGGGATCCATCCACCGCGGCGCACGCTCGGGATCGACCAAAACCGTGTAGGGCGCCACGCGAAAACGCCGGGCGTGTTCCAGTTTCAGTGGTTGCAGAACCGTGGCGGAGATGTCGGTGCAGCTCCCCACGGCCTCGGCGAAGATCACTTCAGGCATGCGGGCGCGAAGCTCTTCGGCGGCGTGAACCAGGTCGCTGAGCCGGCAGCAGAAACACCCGCCGGTCACCTGGGAGGCGGTAATGTCGTTCGCTTCCGCGAAGCGCGTGTCGACCAACTCGTAGCCCTGGTCGTTGAACAGCGCCGCCGCTTTCACGCCCCTCTGCTGGAGCAGGCGAGCCGCCGCCACGATCAGCGAGGTTTTTCCCGCGCCCAGAAACCCGCCGACCGGAACCAGGGTTGGTCTATGTCCGTGGTTCATGATGAAGAAACGCTCAGAAGAGGAGCTTGATTCCAAATTGTATCCGGCGCGGGCTCTGCGCCGATTGGATTTTTCCGAAAGCCGGCGAGCCGAAAAAGTTGTCGGGGAGATCGAAGTTGGCGTGATTCAGCGCATTGAATGCTTCCGCGCGAAACTGCAAAGTCACTCCTTCGGCCAGTTGCGTATCCTTCAGCAGCGACACATTGACCGTCTCCAGCCCGGGGCCCGTCAGGATGTTCCGGCCGGCGTTTCCGAAGCTGCCGAACGGTGGAAGGGCGAACGCGGATGTGTCGAACCAGCCGTCCGGACCGGGATGCGCCATCGAGGGGTCGCGCAAAACATTCGGCCTGTCGTTGGTGCCGAATCCGAGACTGGATTCGCCCGTGTTGCTATTGTCCAGGCCCGCGAGCAGAGCCGCCGTAAACGGCTGGCCTGTCTGAAACGTCCAGATGCCCGCGGTCCGCCAGCCGCCGCGCAGGCGTCCCGTTCCCAACGGCAGGTTGTAGGAGTAGCTGAACGAGAGGCGTTGCCGCACGTCGAAATCGGAGAGACCGCGCTCCAGGTTGGCGTGACGGCTGTCCTGCGGATAGTTGGGATCGCCCGCAGTGGAAAAGAACCCGGAGCCGTCATCGATCGACTTCGACCACGTGTAGGACGCGAGAGCCGTCAATCCGCCGCGGAGCGTCTGCTGAAACCTCGCCTGCATGCTGTGATAGATCGAATCGCCGCGCGACTCCAGGATGTTGATGTCGGCGAACTGTGGCACGGGGCGAGGGTTGTACGGCTGCGCGCTGGGGAGCGGCTGGTTGAGGTCGCGGGCGCCAAGCAGCTTCGTGCCTTTGGAGCCTGCGTAAGCTAACTCGAACGTCCTGCTCCGCCCGGCTTCCCGCTGGATGCTGGCGTTCCACTGTTGCACGTAGGCCGTGCGAAGGTTTCGCTGGAAGGCCAGTGCGCTGGGCCCCTGGGCGAGAGGGTAGTTCGTCGGAAACGGGTTCGAGAGGCTCAGCGGGTATTGAGCGGACGAGTAATAGAGACTCGAAACATAATATGGCGGGTTGAAGTAAAGGCCTTCGCCCGGGGCCAGCGATCCCTGGTCGTAGTAGATTCCGTATCCCACCCGCAGCAGCGTTCCTTTCTGGCTTGGGTTCCAGGCCAGCCCGATGCGCGGTGCCCAGTTGTCGCGGTCGGGCTGGTAACCGCCGCGCGGGACCCCGTTCGTGCCGACGCGAATCAGCGATTCCGTGGCGGGGTCGTAGACATTGGCGCGATCGAACGCGTCCACAGGCGGCGAGTTGTACTCGTACCGGAGGCCGGTCGAGAGCATGAGGTCCGGGCGCACACGCCAGGTGTCCTGGACGAAGCCGTTCTGGCTGTGTGTGAGCAGGTGCTCCGCGTTATTCAGGCGCGCCACGCCCGTTACCGAGGGAATGCCCAGCAACAGTTCTTCCAGCGCGTTGCCCGTCATGCCCAAAAAGTCCAGGTAGCCCATGGCCAACTCGTCGCGCCAGGCGTCCTGGCGCAGCCAGCGAAAGTCGAACCCGCCTCGCAGCAAATGTCTGCCCCGCGCCGCCGTGATGGAGTCCGTAACCTGGCATATAGTCGTCGCGCTGTGCTGAGGGTTGTTGTACTCGTCGCCGATGGGCGAGTATCCTGTGATGTCGATCAAGCTGAGGCCGGTGTCCCGCGGATTGGTCGAGACCATGGGCAAACCAACCGCGGCGTTGGCATTTTTCCCCAGATCCTGCTGATACACGCCCTCCGAAACGCGGTCCAGCGCCAGCCATACCTGGTTCAGCAGGTTCGGTGTAAAGGCATGGGTCTCGCTCGCCATGGCGTTCTGCGCCCGGCTGGGCACGTTATCGCCGAATCCAGGGATGGCCGCGAAATCTGGACCGGTGAACGGTTCGTACAGGGCGCGGCCGGCGAAGCTGTACCGGGCGGCCAGGTCGTCGCCGGCAGCGAGGTTGTGGTCAACCCTGATATCGAAATGGTCTTCCCGGTCGCGCTCTACAGGAGACGAGACGTAGTTCTGGCCGGGTGTCGGCCGGTTCGGCTGCGGATACAAGGCGGCGATGGCCAAACCTGCGGGGCTGAGGTAGTAGCCAGGCAGTATGTTGCCTGGAATCGGTGCTCCGGTGGTCGGATCGATCGCCGGCACGCTGCTCTGGGAGAAGTTGCCCGCACGCTCCAGGCTGGTAGGCACGTTGGTGACCTGGGTGATGCCCTCGCGCAAACGGCGCCCTTCGTAATCCACGAAAAAGAACGTGCGCTTGCGGACCAGCGGCCCGCCCGCCGAAGCTCCAAACTGGTTGCGCTGGTATTGTGGGCTCTCCTCTGCGGCGGGCGCGAAAAAGTTGCGAGCGTCGGTCACGCGGTTGCGGAAAAACTCGTAAACCGTGCCGTGAAACTGCTCCCCCCCGGATTTGAGCACTACGTTGAATTGCCCGCCCGCATTGCGCCCGAACGACGCGTCGTATGCGCCGGAAGCGACTTCGAATTCGCGCACGGCGTCCACCGGAGGGGTCACCGCCGGGCCATTCAATTTAGGGTCGCCGTTGAACACGCCGTCGAGGAGAAAGTTGTTGGAATCCTCGCGCGCGCCGTTGATGTTTACCGCAAAAGCGCCGCGAACCGAACCGGCCGAGCCCTGTGCGGGAGGGACCACCCCACCCAGCAGCATCCCCAGTTCGAAGAAATCGCGGCCATCGAGCGGCAGCCCGGTCACCTGGCGGTTATCGATCAGCCCGCCCAGCGCCGACGACTGCGCGCGCAGAGGTTCCCGGACCGCGGAAACCTGGATCGTTCCTCTGCGCTGTCCCGGCAACAACTGGATCTCGATCCAGATTTCGTGATCGAGCGGCAGCGTGAATCGCCGCGCCTGCTTCTGGTACCCCTCGTTCGCAACCTCGATCTGATAGTCGCCGGGAGGGAGATTCGAGA
>Ga0326727_10018842_pt1 | contig 14013 bp, 7 predicted proteins | sample MB2enrmetagenome_FD_207643 | JGI IMG/M metagenome (GOLD analysis project Ga0326727, IMG submission 207643) | Lab enriched peat soil microbial communities from McLean, Ithaca, NY, United States - MB29MY | ecosystem: Environmental > Terrestrial > Soil > Wetlands > Peat | place: USA: New York...
GGAGACAAAGGTCCTGCGCTCAAAGTATCCCATGATTGACGTCCATGCCCATCTTTCCTTCCAGGCCGCAAGCCGGAACGGGGTTGGGCTTGGGGAAAACATAACTTACCCGGCGCCACCCGCCGAGATTTTGGCCGTTATGGATCGCAAGAATGTCCGTACCATGGTGAATCTTACCGGCGGGCACGGCGAAGGCGTGGTGGAGGTCATCCAAAAATGGCAGAAGCCCTATCCGGGTCGCTTCGTGGTATTTACCGAACCGTGGTGGGAGCGCTCGAACGAGCCCCGCTACGGCCAATTCCAGGCGGATGAGATCGAGCGCGCCCACCAAGCCGGCGCCAAGGGTCTGAAAATCATGAAAACCCTGGGGCTTTACCTGCGTGGGAATGTTACCACGGGGGCACTGGTGAAGTTGGACGACCACCGCTTTGATCCGATGTGGGAAGCTTGCGGCGCCCTCGGTATGCCCGTGGCCATTCACACTTCCGACCCCGACGCGTTTTTCCTGCCCATTGACCGCTTCAACGAGCGGTTCGAAGAGTTAAACAACCATCCCGACTGGTCGTTCCACGGCCGCGACTTTCCCAGCAAAATGGATTTGCTCGAGGCACGCAACCGCGTGTTTGCCCGTCACCCCAAGACGCAGTTCATTGCCCTGCATGTCGGGAACCGGGGAGAAGATTTGGGATACGTCTCTCAGTGCCTGGATCGCTTGCCCAACATGCACGTTGAGACGGCGGCGCGGCTCAACGAACTGGGCCGGCAGCCGCGCCAGGCGCGCAAATTCTTCGAAAAATATCAGGACCGCATCATGATTGGGACGGACGCGATCCCGCACGGCACGGAGCTTCCGCAGCAGATACTCTGTGATGAGCTGTATGAGATCTATTTCCGCTTCCTGGAGACGGAAGACGAGTATTTCGAGTATGCACCAGCGCCCATTCCTCCCCAGGGGCGCTGGCGAATTTCCGGTCTGGGTCTGCCGGACCAAATTCTCCGCAAGGTCTATAACGAAAATGCCGCGCGACTGCTGAATCTGGCTTCGTGACGCGCCTTCCTCGACGCCAAGCGCTATCTTGGAAGTTTCAGGTCCCCCGTAATCTCCATCAGGGCACTTACACCTCCCGCCGTCTCCGCCGGTTGGGCGCCGCCCACATAGATGGTGTACTCGCCAGGCGCTGCGACGTGTTCGCCTTGTTCATTCACCATGCTTAAGTCGCGTGGGTTCAGCGTGTAGCTCAAATGTCGGGTTTCTCCCGGCAGCAGATGCACACGCGCGAATCCCCGCAAAGCGCGTGCCGGGGCGCCGGCGATGGATGGAAATTCCAGGTAAAGTTCCGCCACCTCGTCGCCAGCAATCTTGGATGTGTTGCGGACGTCCACCTGCACCGTGAGGGCGGCTCCCGCTTTAAGCTGCGGCGATGAAAGCTTCAGGTTGCTGTACTCGAACGTGGAGTAGCTCAATCCATAACCGAAACCGTAGAGGGGCTTCCCTTGAAAGTACCGGTAGGTGCGGTTCTGCATCGAGTAATCTTCAAAGGGCGGCAGTTGGTCGAGCGAAGAATAAAAAGTAACCGGCAGACGCCCACTGGGATTGTTCAAGCCCGCCAAGGTCTCGGCAATCGCCGTGCCGCCTTCTTCGCCGGAGTACCACGCTTCCAGGACCGCCGCGGCATGTTCCTGCGCCCAATTCACCGCCAACGCGCTCCCGCTCATCAAGACCACCATCAGCGGCTTGCCGGTTGCCGCCAGCGCTTCCAGTAGTTGTTGCTGCGCTTCCGGCAGTCCGATCTCGGTGCGGTCGCCTCCCTTGAAGCCCGGCGCCTGGACACGCATTTCTTCGCCTTCGAGATTTGGCGAGAGGCCCACGAATGCCACCACCGCATCCGCCTGCTGTGCCGCTTTCACGGCCTCATCGCGGAGGACGTCCAACGGGGGTTGCCAGTTCAGCGCCACGTGGCCGCCGGACAGGGAAGAGATTACATACTCAAGCTGGAACGCATGGGGTTTTGTATCCTCGAAGTTCACCTGAAACGTGGTGGGCGCCTCTTTCCTTCCTTCCGTGAGCCACGTGGAAGGAACCGCCAGCGTGGTGTCGAGAACCACTTGGCTGTCCAGAAGGATCCGGAACCCCATCTTGCCGCCGCCGGGATGCCATCCGGGCTGCGGAATGCTGAAGGTGTAGGCGCCGGGTCCGGGCGGAGTCAGCGTGCCGGTCCAGCGCACGGCAAAAGTCTTCATGGAAACCCCCGGCACGGGAGCCGCGGCCCTCCAGTCGAATTGGATCTGCGGGTCCACACGCGTCAGCACCGGCTTCCCGCTGAAGTCTGTATTGGAAAAGTATTCGCCCTTCAATCCCGGCCCCGCCCCGCCCGGCTGATGAAAGACGCTGGAAGGTACGGGTACTGACAACTGTTCGACATAGGGAGACCCTTGGGCGTAAACAATCTTCGCCTTGCCGGCAAAGATTTTGCGGATTCCTTCCAGAGGATAAACCGGGTGCGACGGCGTGCCGTTGTAATTTCCCTCCAACGCCGGCAATGACTCGGCGTTCGGTCCAATCACCGCGATCGTTTTGAAGTTTGATTTGAGGGGAAGGATGCCATCCTGATTTTTCAATAACACAATCGACTCTCGCGCCGCCCGCAGGGCCAGCCGCCGGTGCTGGGGAGAGTCATCCTCGGAGAAGGGAATCTGATTGAAGGCCAACGCGGCGGGTGGGTCGAACATTCCCAGCCGGAAGCGCGCCGTGAAGAGGCGCTTCATCGCCGTATCGATTTCGCTTTCTTCGATCAAGCCGTCCTGCACGGCCTGCACCAGCGCCAGGTACTCATCGCCGCAGGTGGTGTCCGTCCCGGCCTGGACGGCCACGGCCGAGCCGTGCTCATCGTCCGGGGCGAATTTGTGACCCGTGGTGATATCGCCCACCGCGCCACAATCGGAAGTGACATAGCCTTGGAATTTCCAGGCGTCACGCAGCGTCTCCTGCAACAGAAACTTGCTGGCGCATGCGGGCGCGCCGTCCACGGCGTTGTAAGCGCACATCACCGAATCGGCGTGGCCCTCCACCACCGTGGCACGAAAGGCGGGAAGGTAAGTGTCCTCCAGGTCGTGGGGCGAGGGGTTGACGTTGAACCCGTGCCGCATCAGTTCCGGTCCGCTGTGGACCGCGTAATGCTTGGGCGTCGCGATGGCCTTGAAGTATTTGGGATCGTTCCCCTGCATGCCGGTCACGAAGGCCACGCCCAGCCTCCCGGTGAGGAAAGGATCTTCGCCGTAAGTCTCCTGGCCGCGCCCCCAGCGGGGATCGCGGAAAATGTTGATGTTGGGCGACCAGAAATCGAGGCCGAAGTAGATGCGGTGGTTTCCCTCGCGCTGCGCCTGGTTATACTTGGCGCGCGCCTCGGTGGCAATCGTTTCGCCCTCGAGGTGAATCAGGTCGAAATCCCAGGTGGCCGCCATGCCTATAGCCTGCGGGAACACCGTGGCGTACCCCGAGCGCGCCACGCCGTGCAGCGCTTCACTCCACCAGTCGTACGAAGGAACCCCGAGCCGGGAAATTTCCGGCGCCGTATGCTGCATTTGCCGCACCTTCTCTTCCAGCGTCATGCGCGAAACAAGATCCGCGACGCGCTTCTCCATCGGCAGAGAAGGATCCTTGTACGCGGGGAAAGGCTGCGCCGGCTTGGCCTGGGCAAAGGCAGTCGCCATCCACCCGCCGGCAATAGCCAATGCCAGGAGCGCATGAATAATCGCCTGCCTCACCGGTCTGTACTTCGCCATGTTCATATCACTCACCTCCCGCGGATTCTGGGCCTGCATGGGCACGGAGAAATAAGTTGCCGATTCCAACAACCTGCCGGGCACGGCCGAAATGAATCGGCCCCGGCGGCAAGAATATTGGCCGATGTGACGGGCAAGCGTCAACAAAGGCCTGACAAGTCGCAATCCTAATTGGCCGCAGATGCCCCGCGCGCAGACTTGATTACAGCATAGAAAGACGGTTTGGGCCGGCCATCGCGATCAAACAAGAGTGGGTAGTTGGTTCTTCCCCGTACGGGCCAGTTGTTCAGCCAGGAGCTGGCATCAGTGACACCCCAGAATGTTACGCGGGCGAGGTCTACGCGGTGTTTGAGAAACACTCCAAACAAATCGGCATACCGCTTCGCCAGCGCTTGTTGGAGCGAATCCGGCAACCCGTTTGTGTACGGATTCAGTTTGGCCCGCAACTCAACGTTAACTGAGATGTCCGCGCCGCGGTACGACATTGCCGCGGGCAACACGTCAACGTCGAGTTCCGTGATCATCACCTTGACACCGAGTTTGGCGAAGGCGCCGATGGTTGCGTCCACCTGATCAACCGGGGGCCAGTCAATTTTGTAGTGCCCCTGGAGGCCGACGCCCGTGACCGGCACTCCCTCAGCCCTGAGCTTGCGGATCAGTTCGATGGCGCCGTGGCGCTTTGCTTCGTTCTCGAGCGAGTAATCGTTGTAGTTCAGCTCGGCCTTGGGATCGGCTTCGTGCGCGAACTCAAAGGCCTTGGCAAGGTACTCCTCGCCGATGATTTTCAGCCAGGGCGTTTGGCGAAGCGTGCCATCATCATTGAGCGCTTCATTGACAACATCCCAGCCGTTGACGCGGCCCTTGTAGCGGCCGACGACCGTTTGGATGTGTTCCCGCAGGCGCTTCAGGAGCATCTCGCGATCAAGGGGATTTCCCTGCGCATCCTCGAAGACCCACTTGGGCGTTTGTTGGTGCCACACCAGCGTGTGGCCGACGATGAACATGTGATGCTTTTCGCCGAACGCCACGTACTTGTCGGGCAGGTCGAAATTGTAGCGCTCCGGTTCGGGATGAACGCTCTCCCACTTCAAAACGTTCTCCGGGGAGATGGCGTTGAATTGCGCCTTGACGATGGCGGCATCGCGGGCATCACTTTCGGTAAACTCGCCGGGGTTGAGCGCGGCCCCTATCAGGAATGAACCCTTGAACGCGTCTTTGAGTGCGGGCGGCGTGTTATCAACCGCCGGCAAGCTCAAGGTCAGAAGCAGAAGGCTCAAAGCGGTCGCCCCAATAAGCAGGGTTCGCAGATGTTCCCTCACGCAGCATGGAACGAATTCCCTCATGCCGCGTACCCCTTTCGCCGTTCTGCCAATTCTGTGGTCATCTGGATGTTGGTTTTGGTGTCAATCTTGTAGAAGAACAGGCACGCCACACCCAGGAAGAACACCAGCGCAGCAAACACGCTGGCGATCAACTTGATGCCCAGGATCGAATCGGCGCTCTGGATGGCGTTGGGCACGTAACCGAACAGCGACAGAATCCAGCTTGCAAGGGCGCGGCCGATGGCGAGCCCGGCTTTCAAGCCAAATACCGTACTGGCAAACACCATGGCCGTGGCCCGGCGCCTCGTCTTCCACTCGGAGTAATCGGCCACATCGGCCATCATCGCCCAGAGTAGCGGCGCCGTGATGCCCCAGGCAAATTGGCGCAACCCCTCGAGCACAATGATCACCGTGGTGGAGGTTGCGGGCACGAGAATCAACATCCCCGCAAACGCGGCCGATAGCGCTAGAGCAACGATAAAGAGGTTACGGCTGCCGAAGCGCTTTACCAGGGCCGTCGAACACATGACGCCCGCGAGCACCATTCCCAGTCCCACCATATTGAAGAGACTGAACAACCGCTCATTGCCTGCGCAGTACTTGAAGTAGTACAGCATGGTGCCACTGCGCATGGAAAGCCCGATGAAGATCAGCACTGTGACGACGAACAAGGTGATCCACGGGCCGTTGTTGGACAGGTCTTTGAGATCCTGGCCGATCGATGATTTCTGGCCGGGAGGAGGCTGAATGCGCTCTTGCGTGGTGAAAAAGGTAACGCAGAAGAAAATGACGGCCAGGATAGCGAACAGGCCCATGGTCATTTGGTAGCCTTTGGCCTTATCGCCGTGGCCAAAGTACAGAACCATGGGCAGGGCGAGGACTTGGACGATAAAAGCCGAGCTGTTTGCCCCCACCTGCCGGTACGAGGAAAGGCTTGTGCGTTCTTTCATGTCCCCGGTCATGACGCCGGTCAACGCCGAATACGGGACGTTGTTCATGGAGTAGATCGCCATCAGCAGGATGAAGGTGATGTAGGCGTAGACGAGCTTTCCACCCGGGCTGAAATTCGGCGTCACAAACGCCAGAACCGCCATAATGCCGAAGGGGACTGCAGTGGCGATGACCCAGGGGCGAAACCGTCCCCACCGGGTGTGTGTGCGGTCCGCGACCACACCCACGATGGGATCGAAGAATCCACTACCGATACCAACGATCAGAATCATTGTCCCGGCGGCTTTCGTCGAGAGCCCGAACGTGTCCGTGTAAAAAATCAACTGGAAGGCCAGCAGGGTCTGGAAGACGAAATTGGCCGCCACGTCCCCCAGGGCGTAGCCGACCTTTTCTTTTACGGAGAGTCTTAGCGCCTCTTCGGTCATATGCGACCTCATCCCTGAGCGTTTACGCTTTCACCTGCAAAACCACCTTCTGTAAATCGGAGTCCCGCGATGAATTTCCGACCATGATCTCAAAATCCCCCGGCTCGACCACGAACTTCATGTTGATGTCATAAAAGGCAAGCGACTCCGGAATGATATCCAGCGTGACGGTCTTCGTCTCGCCCGGCTGCAAGGAGACTTTCTTAAAACCCTTCAACTCCTTGATCGGACGCGTGACGGAGCTGACCACATCCCGGATATACATCTGGACGACTTCCGTTCCTTGGCGCTTGCCGGTGTTGGTCACGTCCGCCATCACGCGTGTGGCATCGTTGCGGCGAATGCTCTTCCTGGCGAGCCGGACTTTCTTAATCTCAAAAGTGGTGTAACTCAGGCCGTAGCCGAAGGCGTACAACGGCGACACATCGTCAAACAAATACCCCCGGCGCGCGGAGGGCTTGTAGTTGTAAAAAACCGGCAAATGACCCGCGGAGCGCGGAAAGCTCATGGGGAGTTTACCGCCGGGATTGAAGTCACCGAACAAGACGTCGGCAACTGCATGGCCGGTTTCCTGCCCGAGATACCAGCACTCGAGAATCGCCGGAACATTCTGGGTGAGGTAGTTGATCGAAAGCGGCCGTCCGTTGAAGAGAAGCACGATGACCGGTTTGCCGAGTGCCAGCATCGCCTTGACCAGTTCTTCCTGCCTCCCGATGAGGTCCAGGCTCGTGCGGTCGCCCATGTGTACGTGCGACCAGGCCTCGCGCGAGGTTTGTTCGTTCCCGCCGAGGGCCAGCACGATCGCGTCCGCCCGCTTCGCCACTTCCACGGCTTCCGCGATTTGCTTGCAATCCTCAACAGGATCGCTTGGAACAACTTCATCCTGGTTCCACGAGCCGCCGATCGTAATCTTGCATCCTTCGCTGTAGACCACTTCGGCCCGTCCACTCACCTTCGCCTTGATGCCTTCGAAAACGGTGACTTCATGCTTCGGCACGCCGCTGTAACCGCCGAGCAAAGTGCGATGGGCATTCGGGCCGATGACGGCGATCGTCTGGTGGCGGCCTGGATCGAGCGGGAGAAGATCATTTTCGTTTTTCAGCAAGGTGATGGCTTCACGCGCCGCCGCGAGCGCCAGCTTGCGGTGCGCGTCACAACCCACAACGCGTTCAGCTTCGTCCGGATCCACATTGGGGTCATCGAATAGTCCCAGGTTGAATTTCCACAAGAGCATGGGGGCGATGAGCTCATCGAGTTGGGACTCTTTCAAGACCCGCTTGCGAACCAGCTCGACGAGATGCAGGTAGCAGTCCGGATCGGGCAATTCAATGTTGACTCCGGCTCTTACGGCGAGGACGCACGACTCCTTCTTGTCCTTGGCGACGAAATGGCCATGCGTGTCGGGGCGGTAACCGAGCTCCCAAATCGCATTGTAATCCGATACGACGTATCCTTTGAAGCCCCACTCCTTCCGAAGAACGTCGCGGAGAAGCCAGGTGTTGGCGTGGGAGGGCACCCCATCGAGCTCGTTGTAGGAGGCCATCACGCTGATGGCGCCTCCCTTCCGTAGCGCCTCTTTAAATGTAAAAAGAAACGTCTCGCGCAGGACGCGCATGGAAATGTTCGCCGGGGCACAGTTCATGCCCGACTCCGGCTGGCCATGTCCGGCCATGTGCTTGAGCGTGGCGATGACGTGTTTCTTATCCCGGAAAGTCGCATCCCCTTGAAAACCGCAGACGGCGGCAATGCCCATCCGCGACACAAGGTAGGGATCCTCACCGTAGGTTTCCTCGACACGGCCCCATCGCGGTTCGCGGGCCACATCCACGACCGGGGTCAGCGCCTGGTGCGTCCCTCTGAGCCGCGCTTCATGAGCCGTGGTGGTGAAGATGGATTCCACGAGTTCAGGATTGAATGTTCCGGCCAACGCAATCGGTTGCGGAAAGCTGGTGCCGTCGATGGCCGCGTGACCGTGCAAGCATTCTTCGTGGAAAACCACGGGGATCCCGAGGCGCGTGTTTTCCATGAAGAACTTCTGGATGGCGTTGGTGAGTTCCGCCATGCCGCGGGCGTTCTTGCCCGGGCCGGCATCGCTGGGGCGGCCAACCTGCCCGGGTGCGTGCCCCTTTTTGAAGGCAGCGGTGGCTCTCTGCAAGTCGAAGTTACCATCCGCATTCACCAACTTCTCGGCCTTTTGCCGCCAGACGCAGACCATCTGGGCGGCCTTCTCTTCCAGCGTCATACGCGACAACAGGTCTTGAGCACGCTTCTCTGCCGGCAAAGCCGGATTCTGATAGGGCAACACCTTTGACTTCGTATCTTGAGCCTTCTTCATGCGCACCTCCCCGTCACAGGTCCAATCCCGCTCCAAAAGCAGCTTCTCCACGCAGCCAAAGACGAAAGGAGTATCAAGACCGTAACGGCGAAGCATCTTCCCTCCCTTGGCGCACGTTCGCAACATAATTTTGTGGCGATTCCGCCAATAATTCCGGACTCGAGTGCTTCTGCGGACGGAAGCTCCCCGCAATGCCTGGAACATCTGCGCCGGCGCGAATATGCGCACGATGTGGCGCAGCCCGAACGCTCGTTTCCCCGGAGTCATGCCGATGCGAAGTTGTCGCTCGAGGCTTTTCTTCATCCTGCTGGACGAAGCTTCCACGGGCGTGATAGAAGTGACGCGAAGATTAAGAGATTTTTCCCTTAGGGCGCTGGCGCGAGGACAAGGAGTTAAGGGAGAAGCATATGAAAGACTCGAATGGTGTTAGAAATTCTCACGCACAGTTCGTGAAATCGCTGAGGAGACACAGCGGATCATTAGCCCTGTGTGTCGTGCTGGTATTGTCGGCCGCCGGCGCGCCGCTGCCCGCGCTCGCTTCTCAACGGCTGGAGGTCAAGACCCTCTCCTCCCGGCCGGACATGGTGAGCGGAGGAGACGCCCTGGTTCAAGTCACCGGCCCATCGGAAATCCTGGCGAAAAAACTCTCCATTTGGGTGAATGGCCGGGACGTCACCGGCGCATTTCATGTCAGCCCTCTTACTCAAACGCTGGTAGGCCTCGTCGACGGAATGGCGCCGGGCAAGAACGTGTTGGAGGTCAAGACCGGCGGCAAGGTTCGGGCACGACTCGAGATTATCAACCATGCGATGGCCGGGCCCAATTTCTCCGGCCCTCATCAGACGCCGTTCATCTGCGAGACCGAGTCGATGGGCCTGGGCCCCGCGCTCGACGCCGATTGTAGCGCAAAGACCGTGGTTACCTACTTGTATAAGTCCACCGAACCTCCCCCGAAAGCCGATCCTGCGGCGAAGCGCAAACCGGGTGATCCACCGCCGGGGTTCAAGCGCTACGATCCCGCAATGCCGCGCCCCGACGACATTGATGAAGTCACCCTCGGCGACGGAAAGAAAGTAAAATACATCGTGCGCAGGGAGATGGGCACCATCAACCGCGCCATCTATGAAATTGCTTTCTTGCATGAGCCGGGAACGCCTTTGCCCGATCCCTGGACGGAGACGCCGGGATGGAACCGCCGCCTGGTTTACAGCTTTGGGGGTGGCTGCAACGCGGGATACCGTCAAGGCCATCCACCCGAGGCCGTTGACGGAATGTTTCTTTCCCGTGGCTATGCGCACGCCACCTCGTCTCTCAACGTGTTTGGCAATAACTGCGATGATGTCATCTCGGCTGAAACTATGGCGATGGTGAAGGAGCACTTCACTAAAAGCTTTGGGGTTCCCGTGCACACCATCGGGTGGGGCGGGTCGGGTGGATCGATGCAACAGCAACTGATTGGGCAGAACTATCCCGGCCTGCTCGATGGCATCATCCCCAGCGCGAGCTTCCCCGACCTCGTCACCATCGCTCCGGGCATCGTCGATTGCGCCCTTATGGCGCACGCCCTGGAGAACACAACTCAGCCCTGGACCAACGAGGAAAAGACCGCGGCGTCCGGTTTCGCCACCTGGGGCACTTGCGCGGAGAAATCCATCGGCAGTTCATGGCTCAAGACCCGCTACTCTCCCGACTGGACCCGTCCCATGACATGCAGCTCAACTATTCCCCGCGCGATGGTTTACGACCCGGTTTCAAACCCCAAGGGCGCGCGCTGTGACATCTATGATAACCAGCGCAACGTTTTCGGTTCCGATCCCCAGACGGGCTTTGCGCGCCGCCCGCTGGACAACGTCGGGGTTCAATACGGACTGGTGGCATTCAATAGCGGGAAGATTACCGCCGACCAGTTTTTGGAGTTGAATGAGAAGGTGGGGGGCTTTGACGGCGATGGCAAAATCGTGGCCACACGCATGGTGGGAGATCCGGAAGCGCTGCGCATTGCTTACCAGACGGGCCAGGTCGACGCGGGGGGCGGCGGTTTGAGTTCCATCCCCATTATCGATATTCGCGCTTACGCTGATGAGGTTCCGGACATCCACGATGAGTTCCGCTCGTTCGTCACCCGGGCGCGCCTGGAGGCTGCCAACGGAACGGCGGATAACCAGGTGATCCTGACGTTTCCTTTCTCTGCCCAGCCGGGTAAGAAGTTGCTCGTTTCCTTCGGTGACGAGGTGAAGATTCTCGTGCCGAAAATGGATCAATGGCTCGACAACATCGCGAAAGACCCCTCGCACCAGAACGCGATAGAAAAGAGTGCCGCCGCCAGGCCGGAGGGCATCGCCGACGCTTGTTGGTCCGAGGACGGAGAGAAAATCGTCGAGAAGAGAACCTATGGTGGTAACGGGCGCTGCAACCAGTTGTTTCCCCCGCACGGAGACCCGCGAATTGCGGCGGGCGAACCATTGACTGAAGACATTTTGAAGTGCGCCCTGAAGCCCGTGAACCCCAAGGACTATGTCCACCCCTTGACCGAGGATCAACTCGCTCACTTGAAGGCGATCTTCCCCCAGGGCGTGTGCGATTACACTCGTCCCGGCTTAGGGCAGGGGCCGATGCAAGGAACTTGGAGGAAGTATTGACGGCAAAAGGAGGAAGGAGTTGAAATCCCCGCATGTGAGGCGGATGTTGGTTGCAGGGTTTGCGTCGGCGCTGACCGCTTATTTCCTGCTTGCCGGTTGGCTCCCCGCGATTCCATCGGTTGCGGCAAGGTCCGATTCCACAGCCGCGGGCGACCTCTCCGGTTTTTCCGCCCTCGCACCCATCGATGCGCACGCGCACCCTTTCGTCAATGATCCTGCTCTCGCCGCCCTCCTGAAGCGGTTGGACCTTCGCATCCTCAATATCTGCGTGGTAGTTGAGCACGGTCGCGGTTTCGACGAGGCGGCGCAACCCAACCGGACGGCGCGCGAGTTTCTGCGCAGCACAGGTGGCCGCGCGGCGTGGTGCTCCACTTTCGATCCGCAGGATTTTGAAAAGCCGGGCTTCGCGGAGCGTTCGATTCAGGTTTTGAATGCGACCTTTGCCGAAGGGGCGGTGGCGGTGAAAATCTGGAAGGCCATTGGCATGGACTTCAAGAAGCGCGATGGCTCCTACCTGATGCCTGACGATCCCGTGTTCAATCCCATTTACGCGGATATCGCCGCGCACCATCGCACGCTCTTTGCCCACTTGGCCGAACCCGCGTCGTGTTGGCTCGCGCCCGACCCAGCCAGTCCGAGTTACGGGTACTACCAGCAGCACCCCGAGTGGTTCATGTTCCTGCACCCGGACCACCCTTCCCAGCAGACCATTTTGGCCGCTCGGGATCGCCTGCTGGCGAATAATCCCCAGTTGCGCGTGGTGGGTTGCCACTTGGGGAGCATGGAACTTGATGTGGACGAAATCGCACGGCATTTCGATCGCTATCCCAACTTCGCGGTGGACACGGCGGGCCGCGTTCCCTATCTCATGATGCAGCCTCCCGAAAAAGTGCGCGCGTTCCTGACCAAGTATCAGGATCGAGTGCTCTACGGTACCGACAATGCTCTGATGGCGGGTGACGACCCCGCCCGCACTCTGCGGCGGTGGGAGGAGGGATATCGGCGGGATTGGAGATACTTTGCGACCGATGAAATGGTTGAGTACCACGGCAAGGAATATCGTGGTCTCGCGCTGCCCCCACCCATCCTGCGCAAGCTTTATCATGATAATGCCGCGCGCTGGGTGCCGGGCATTTTGGGGGAGGAATAGAGGTCAAATCAATCGATGACCCGATCACCCAATCTCTACACCTGTTCCAGGATGGCGAAGTCGCCGGGATTCCACGCCAGCGCCATGATGTAGAACTTATTCCCGATTTTCCGGATGGCGGCGTTGTGGATGTGGGTGAAGTTCGGCAGTCCCAGGTCTTCCTTGATCATGATGGTGGAAACCAGTTTTTCGTTTTCGAGAATGTAGATGGGCGCGCCCTTCGACTTATCCGGGCCTTCCAGCGCGGGGACCACGCTGTACTGCTGGTCCAGGTAATTGATGTCGCAGGGCAGCGAACCCGAGGGCATGGCCAGGCCGGAGAGGTAGTGGCCGTAGCGCGAGAAACGTTCGAAGCGCGAATTGGGCCGGTCCGCGACGTCCAGGCGCACCATCCCGGGAGGTTTGGTAATTCCATGCCCGGTCCTGAACTTGCCGATGGCGTCACCTTTCCCGCCCCAGGCCAGATCATTCCAGACGGCCTGGAAGTTGCTTTCGGGCGTCACGCGCGCGGTTAAGACATAATCAAGATTGCAATATCCAGTCGTAACATAATACAGGCCTTCCAAATACTCCACCGCCGTGGGCGAGAAATTTCCTCCTCCCAGAAAGTAGTCGTGAACCTCCGGCGCCTCAAAGTTTTCGGCGGCGGTGGGCTTATCGAGTTTATGAACCAATCTGCCGTCGAGGGTGGTGGTGAATATCTTGCCTTCGCTATTGGCGGGAAAAACCAGGTAGGGCGTTCCATCTTCGCCGTACCAGATGTTGGTGTCGTGCAGGTTCACTTTCCGCATTTCATCCGGCGTTTCGACCATGCTGATGGTCTTAAAATCGGAGCTGATCTGGATAATACCCGCACCCGGAAGGGCGAAATAGGTTTCGTCTTTTCCAGGCCGGCGGTCCACGGCAAAGCCGCCATGAGCGTCTTTCAGCACCTTTTGGGCTTCGGGGGGAAGGTGGTCAGAGGTGTACTTGACCTTGAATTTCAAATCTCCCTGGCCGCTGACGCCGGGAGCGTTATCAGCCATCGCGCCGGAGGCGGCGAGCGACGCTTGCAGGGCACGTTTGCCAAACCGCGGAGCGTGGTGGTGGTGAGCGTGGAGCGCGGTAACATTGCGGGTCATGCCTGCCAGGCCGACAAGGCCGTACATCATCCGTCTTCGCGAAAGGCTCATGGCTTTTCTCCCCGAAGGAAATTTTGAATTTAAGTTGCGGAGGTGCGCCCTAACATTTGAACGGGAATCTCAAAGGCTCGTTCCCGTCTGCCTTTTAACATACCCCGAACCGCCACTGAGCGCAATGGCCAGTTTATTCCTAAGAATCGCGATTGATTTTTTGAAAAAGGGGCTATAAACGCGCTCACCCTCACGGGATGTGTGGTATAGAGATTTTGCGAGAAAGTCCAGACCCA
>Ga0326727_10018843_pt1 | contig 14012 bp, 14 predicted proteins | sample MB2enrmetagenome_FD_207643 | JGI IMG/M metagenome (GOLD analysis project Ga0326727, IMG submission 207643) | Lab enriched peat soil microbial communities from McLean, Ithaca, NY, United States - MB29MY | ecosystem: Environmental > Terrestrial > Soil > Wetlands > Peat | place: USA: New York...
CCTCCACGGGCTCCGACACCTCCTCAAATGTCCTTTTTGGCAGCCTGCAAACCATGACCGCCCGCCAGATCGGCGTCGCCCCCATCCTCATGGCCTCCGCCAACGCCGCCGGTGGCGTCATGGGCAAAATGATCGCCGCGCCCAGTGTCGTTGTCGCCAGCACCGCCACTGAAACCTACGGTCAGGAGGGCTCTATCCTTCGTTTCGTCTTCCTGCACTCGCTCGCTCTCGCCACCCTCGCCGGAATCTGCGTCTCCCTCCTGGCTTACGTGCCCTTCCTCGCCGGCCTCGTCGCACGCTAACCGCCGCCCCGCCAGCACCCCCCTAGCCCCATCCCGCATCCGCCCTCCCGCACCCCACCCCGCCCCCCGCCACGCCCAAAGTTTCCCAGGTGAATTTTTTTCTTGCCTGACCGCTCCTTTCTGGTGCTAGGATGGTTGGTCAACAGAATTGAAATTGTTTCTTATGTGAAAAGGAAGACCATGCGCGCTTGTTTCTTACTCAAAGTCCGCCCTGAAAAGATGGACGAGTACAAAGCCCGCCACGCCCACGTCTGGCCGGAGATGCTCAAGGCCCTCCGCGAATCCGGCTGGCACAATTATTCTCTGTTCCTGCAGCCCGACGGCACCGTTGTCGGCTACGTCGAGGCCGACGACTTCCAAAAGTGCCGTGCCGCCATGAAAAACCACCCCGTCAACGCGCGCTGGCAGGCAGAAATGGCGCCCTTTTTCGAGTCCCCCAACGGCCACGGCCCCGACGATCTCATGTCCCCCCTCGAAGAGGTCTTTCACCTCGATTAGCTTCCCCTTGCCGCATCCTCGCTCCAAGTCGGATAATGCCCTGTCCTGCGACACATCGATTTTCCCATGCGCGAATTCGTCGCCCACCACAAATCAGCTGCAAGCTGGCAGCTAGGAGCTATCAATGAACCCGTTCAATTCCGTGCGCCGCGATCTTCTCCGTGTCGGCAGCCTTGGTATGGCCTCGGCCGCCATGCCCGCCCTCGCCTCCGCAGCCGGTAAAGACAAAACGCCCACCGCCGCGCCCCTCGTCTTCAGCGTCCGCCAATTCGGCGCCACCGGCGACGGCAAGACTCTCGACACCGACGCCGTCAATCGCGCCATTGCAGCGGCTGCGGCAGCCGGAGGCGGCACCGTCCTCTTCCCCGCCGGCGTTTATCTCTGCTTCTCCATCCATCTCCAGAACTACGTCCACCTCTATCTCGACGCGGGCGCCACCATCCTCGCCGCCGACTCGCCCAAGCCCGGCGAAACCACCGGCTACAACGGCGGAACCTACGACGCGGCCGAACCCAACACCGCATGGGACGCCTACCAGGACTACGGCCACAATCACTGGCACAACTCCCTCATCTGGGCCGTAGACATGCACGACTTCTCCATCACCGGCCCCGGCCTCATCTATGGAAAGGGTTTGAGCTTCGGCGCAGGTCCCGGTCGCGGACAGCAAGCCGGCCTTCGCGGCTTCGGCCCCGAGCGGCCTCAATCCGCGGCCCCCACGCAACCCGGCGCGCCCGCCACTGCACCCGCCGCCCCGCCCGCCTTCAATCCCGCCCGCATGGCACGCGGCGACTACCCCATGTATCAGGCCGAGCAACCCGGCGTCGGCAACAAGGCCATCGCCCTCAAGAACTGCCACAACGTCCTGCTCCGCGACTTCTCCATCCTGAAGGGCGGCCATTTCGCCCTGCTTCTCACCGGCGTTGACAACCTCACCATCGACAACCTCACCCTCGACACCGACCGCGACGGCATGGACATCGACTGCTGCCAGAACGTGCGCGTCTCCAACTGCACGGTGAATTCGCCCTGGGACGACGGCATCTGTCCCAAGTCCAGCTACGCCCTCGGCTACGCACGCCCCACGCGCAACGTCACCATTGCCAACTGTTTCGTCACCGGCTGCTATCAGCTCGGCACGGTTCTCGATGGAACGTGGAAGAAGTTCCCCACCGGCGCGCGCGCCTACGGCACCGGCCGCATCAAGTGCGGAACGGAGTCCAACGGCGGCTTCATCAACATCACCATCACCGGCTGCGTCTTCGAGGGCTGCCAGGGCTACGCGCTTGAAACCGTCGACGGCGCTCTGCTCGAAGACATCGCCATCACCAACACCACCATGCGCGATCTCATCTCGCCGCCGCTGTTCATGCGTCTCGGCGCGCGTCTGCGCGGTCCTAAAGACACCACCAAGGTCGGCACGCTTAAACGCGTCGTCGTCAGCAATCTCGTCTGCCACAACGCGCCCATGCGCGTCACCAGCATCTTGAGCGGCATTCCCGGCTATGCCATCGAAGACGTCAAGCTCTCGAACATCTACATCGAGAATCTTGGCGGAGCCACCAGCGCCGACGCCGCAATCAAGCCGCCCGAGAAAGAGGACTCCTATCCCGAGCCTGGCATGTTCGGCCAAATGCCGTCTTTAGGCTTCTTCCTGCGCCACATGCGCAACGTCGAAATGAGCCACGTCGAGCTCGCCACCATCGCGCCCGACGGGCGCCCCGCCTTCTATCTCGAGGACGTCAACCGCGCCGACTTCTTCTCCATCACCGCGCCGCGCACGGCTGCCGGCAACTTCGCTCTCAACAACGTAAAGGATCTAAGAATCGGCTGGAGCCGCGCCGCCGCCGACATCGTCCTCGACGCCGCCGACTCGAAGACGGTCTGAGGGGCGTTGGCGAGGCGGTTGCGGCGGGCAGCGTAGGCCCGCTGGCACGCCAAGGATGGGCCACTTACCTATGCTTTCTTCCGAGCGCTGGCTTTCAACAGCAGCCCGACCAGCAAAACAGGAACTCCCATCGCAAGTAAGGGCCAGAAAAAAATACCAATCAGCGTAAGCACGATGCCTGCGCCCACCATATCTGAACCCGCCTCCGCTGGCTTGCGGTCGGCTTTCAAAGACGGGATATAGGAGGGTACGTAGGGTTGAGGTGGCGGAGGCGGCGGCGGTGGCGGAATCCTATATGTCGCCCAGTTCTTGTACATCAGAAACCTCGGGTCACGATGCCACATAAATCCTCCTTCAATGGGATCGCCCGAATGTTGGAAAAAAGTGTACTCGGCGATCGCCCCAAACGCAACCGGGATGGGCCGGGCGCCGGGTGCCCCAAGCTAGCTCCGCCTGGGCGAGGCATCTCTGGCCACTGACCACCGTCTTGTCATCATGAGCTCAGGCCGTTCGCTTCGCGAACGGCCTGAGCCGAAGGACCTGCATTTATCCCCGCCGCCAGAGCGGGGCACCCCAAAAGCTAGCAGCTAGAAGCTAAAAGCTGGCGACTCCGCCGCCCCCCAACCATTCTTCAACGAACAAAGCATTCGACGAACCCCAATCACCCCGAAGGAGAAGAGGCCCCGCAGCGATCGCGGATCGCTGATGTCGTGAGGCACCGACAGGCTATAATGACGGCAATTTCGATATTGAGGCGCAACGATGCCAGCCGCGAACGGAAAAGCGCGAAAAATAATCGCGTGGCTTTGCAAGATACCGGCCCTCGTCACGGCAACCCTGGATTGGCTCGTCGGAACTGCCGAACGACTCATCGTGCTCGCCATCGCATTCGGGATATTCTTCGTCGGCTGGAAAACACTTTTCGGGGCCGACGAATCCCCCTTCCTGAAATCGCTCTCCGATAGTTGGAAGGGATTGTTGCTTTTGCTAGTGCCACTTCTCTACAGACCAGTTCGCACCTTCCTCGAAAGGGTGGAAGAGGCATGGGGAATGAAGGCTCGCCCGTCCGCCAAGTCAGGCGATCCCGAGAAACCCGGGGCAGGGGGAGAATAATGAGCGCCTATTTACACCTCGGCGTAAACTCTGAAGGCTCCGAAGCTCCCGCAAGGAATACGATCGAATCGGTCCTAGACAAGGCGAAGGACTGGTTTCGATACGCGCCCAACTGTTGGATCATATACACGTCCCGAGACGCCGACTGGTGGTCAGCCCGCCTGCGAAAGATCCCCGGAATGGAAGCCCACACCAGTTTTTTAGTTTGCGAAATGTCACTGAATGAAAAAGAGAAACGGTCTGGCTGGCTTCCAAGATCGGCGTGGGATTGGATAAACAAGAGACGCCTGTCCGACGATTCCTTTTGAGCGGGCCGCGCCTCACGCCCCAAGTGCGTAATCAGGAGAGGTGATCGGCAACGAGGCGTTCGATATCGGAGATCATGCCCTTGACATCCGCCTCAGTAAATTGGCCGTGATTTCCGTGAGCAGCATCGTTGCGGACCTGCGCGAGAGAGAGTACCCGCTTCTGGGTGAGCGCGTTATAGACACCCTTCCTCGCCAAATCTTCATTCATCTTTCCGATCATGGCCCGTGGAATCTGATTTCGATCGCAGAGCTCCCGCAGCGCAGTCTCGAGGACCGTTCCCGCGATGACAGCCGCCGCCACCGTATAGCCCTTCCTAAGCAGCTCAGCGGCCTGCTCGGTCTCTGAAGCGAAAACCTCGGCCTGGATTAGGCCTCGCACCGTGGTGAAGTACCCGCCTTCAAAATCATCCCGCGCTGCGGAGAAGACAGCCGAAAGCACACCTAGCCTGTACTCCAAGCCGAAACCGCGATGGGCCTTGTCTGCGTAGTCAAATTCCTGGAGGTGCAAGGAATCTTGGCCGCAGGCGAGACCGACGAGGTGTTTCGCCTTAAGCGTCCATTTCAGCACCGCGTTTTCGAGATGCTTCGTGGGGCTTGTGTCGTATTTCACCAACGCGGCAACCTTCGCAAGCCCCTCTGCCTCCGTTGTGAGCTCCGCGAACCGGCTTGTGAACTTGTTTGGCACCCTTCCGCCTCCGATTTGACAACCACGAATCTCGCAGTTGCCCCTCCCTCACAATCAGCTGGGCAGCGAGGGACCTAGCCAGGCTCGCGCACACCCGAGGCCCTGCGACCACGCCACGGCCCTCCCCGCCTACCTCTCCAATTCCTGCCAAAGTCGAACCACTCCGAGAACGTTCCTAACCATCGTGACGCAATTCAGACACGAGTAGCAAAGCGCAAAGGTTACGGCCCTCGACAATGCGGACCCGCTGTCATTGGCCAAGAACTCCAACGTCGCCGCTGTCATGATAAGGAGAATTAGGGGAAACGCAAATGCCGACGCGTATTCGACCGCGACCCCACGAATCCTGAGCTTCTTGCCAAAATCGGTCGCCAGAATTCCGAAGAAGGCAGCGAAAACCGCAGCGCTGAGGCCGAGCGCAACGCCCGTGAACACCAGCAAGTCAGTTCTCTTTTCCACCTGCCACTTCGCGATCGCCTGTTCCCCCAGCCAAAGCCAAAGAAGCAGGCAAATAAGCCCAGCAGCGATCACCTCGACTGCGTACACCCAGACCTTTTCAATCAGAATTCGCAATCGCAGGGCCGTCCTCTGCCCCTTATCGTTCACCATCAGCATCCGGCGGAATTGGCGTTTCCACAACCCTATCCACTTCTTCGAGGATGCTGCGAATGATCAGCTTCCCTTCAGGCGTCTTAGCACCGACCGCAATGCCGCGAACAAAATCCCGCAGACCCTCAATCCTGCCTCGTGCAGCCCGCTTCCCCGTCCGGACCGTCCGCCTCCTGCCATCCCGGATCCCGGTCATAACCACCTCGCCGTCCTTGTAACCCTGCTGAGCCATCACCACAGTCGCATGCGGCAGCCCATTCTCAGATTTGGAAAGTCCCGAAGGGTTCTTCATATCCTGCGTATACTCCCGGATCGCGCTTTCTTCCATATCCTTGCGAAGGCGCTCCGTCCGCCTGTCCATCTCCGGGTTCGGAATCCTGAGACGTACCCTGAGTCGCGTCAGACGCTGGAACGAACGAAACGCCCCAATAATCTCCTCGTCACGTGGCACCGGTTCGAGACGGATTCCCGGCCTGAAATCGAGGGACTTCGCCGCACGATCCAACATCAAATGCAGGGACTCTCGCCAAACCTGCGTTTGCATTAGCGCACTACTGTATTCCGCCACGACGAGGTGGCGATCCATGTAGAACAACAGGTGCACTACCTCTGCCGAAGGGGGCGAAAGCGTAGTCAACGCATCCTCAACACTGCTCGCGGTTACCGTCTGGCCACGCTGCTGAAGCATTGAACGGCCAATCGTGATTATGCATATGTCCGAGGACTGCGCGCCATCCCATGGCCCAACATCGGTATACTCCCTCGTGCTCCACTTATAAGTCGCACGTCCAGACTCGGCGACCAGATCGAATTGCGGATCAGTCACCCGTTCCAAGATTCTCCGAATGTCCGCGTCCGTCCGAATATTGTGCCCCATGAAATCAAACATGGGCATCTCTTCATCGACGATATTGAGACGGTATATCTCGAACTGCAGGGTCCGATCCGCCACTGGCCACCCCCGTCTCCCGGCCAAAACCCAAGCACATCAGGCGCTTTCCACGCATCTGAAAACAGGTGTATTCGCGATGCAAACACTATACCGGAGCCGACAGGTATTTCGACCCCTGTCCCCATTTTCCCCGCCCTCAATCCCGCAATCCCCCGCTGTCAAGTCTGCGAGCCCAGAATAACCCTCCCCTGCTTCCGCTAAACCGCTGATTCCTTGACCCCTTGTTCCCTCGATCCCTTGTTCCCTGCCTCGTGCATATAATTTCCGCCTCCCGGCGCATACTGTTCCCATCAGTACAAAACCAGGCCTAAGGCCCGCGGAACCTTGTCTTTCCAGTCCCTGGTCCCGAGTCCCTTAGTCCCTGCTCTTCACACCGGAGAAACCACGCATGGCAAACGAACCCCAACCCGTTGAGCTTGAGATCGTCGCAGAACCCAGCCCCGCCCTCGCGAACCGCGCCATCGCCCGCTGCGCCAGGGCCTTTGAAGACGCCTACCGGGCGTGCATTCAGAGACGCGGGACCAAATTTGAGGCGAAAGACCTCGCGGACGAGGCCTATCGCGCCGCCATGCCCCCGCTCACCAGCCGCGACAACTGCCGCGACTTCATCGCCTGCGTCGCTCACGGCATCTTGCTCGGCGCCATCTACGACAAGAATTCCGGCAAGCTCCTCTACGCCGCCCAGGTCGCCCTCGGCGCTGCCAGCGCCGAAGAAAGATCCCGTGAAATGGCCGGTTACGCCGTCTACGCCGATCTCACCGAGACCGGACTCCGCTGCGCCAAAAAACTCCTATCCCCGCGGAGCAAGATCGCATGAAAAACATCACTGTCTCGATTTCCGATACCGCCTACCTCAGGGCGCGTGTCTGGGCCGCCGAGCGCGAAACCTCCATTTCCGCCGTAGTCGCCTATCTCCTCGAGACCCTCCCAAAAATCACCCGCGCCAACGCCCACTACCCGCAACGCACCGAAACCCCGCCTGCCACCAGCGGCAATCCGCCTTCTCGTTCCCCTGCTCCCTCGCTCCCTTGCTCCCCTGCTCCCTGCCCTACCCCCTCCCCCTCCCCCTACCCCCTCCCCCTACCCCCTTGCAATAGTCGAAAAAACGGACTGTGAAACTGTGGAGCCCGCAAGCCACAAGGAATCAGCAGCCTACAGCCAAAACCTCCAATCCCCACAGAAACTGTGAAGCCCTCCAAAGCGCTCGCATGCAGCGATTTACACGCAAGAATTCCGAGCCTCACAGAAAAACTGTGAAACCGTCATCCTTTGCAGCAGATTCGTTTCGTTTTTAGCGGAGAGTCGTTTTGTCCTCGCCTGAAAGCCGAGGCTGAAGCCTAAGCGCGGACTTGCAGGTTCGCTGACTCGCTGACTTGCTTTCTTGTTCCCTTGGTCTCTTGTTCCCTGCTCTTCAGCTATTCAGCCAATCCTTGATCTTTTGCACGGTGACGTCGCGGCCGACGTCGCTGATCGCGTTGGTGAGAGGAATCTGTTTAGGGCAAGCTTGCACGCAGTTCTGCGCGTAGCCGCATTCCTGAATTCCGCCGTCGCCAGCGAGCGCGCGCAGACGATCTTCCTTGAAGACCTTTCCCGTGGGATGGTTGTTGAAGAGCTTGACCTGGGCGATGGTAGCTGCGCCGACGAAGCCCGTGTCGATGTTGAACTGCGGGCAGACTTCCATGCAGCAGGTGCAGGAAATGCAATTCGAGAGCGGGTAATTGGCTTCCTGCTGCTGCGGGTAGACGCGCGGGCCCGATCCCAAATCGTAAGTCCCGTCGACCGGAACCCAGGCCTTGACGCGCATGAGGTTTTCAAACAGAACGGAGCGGTCGACCTGGAGATCGCGGACCAGGGGAAACTTCGAGAGCGGCTCGATGCGGATGGGCTGCTCGAGATTGTCGACCAGGGCGGAGCAGGCCATGCGGGCCTTGCCGTTGATCAACATCGCACATGACCCGCAGATTTCCTCGAGGCAATTGGAGTCGTAGGTGATGGGAGTGGTGGCGCGGCCGTCGGCGGTGACGGGGTTGGCGGCGATTTCCATCATCGAGGAGACGACGTTCATGCCGGGACGCCAGGGGAGTTCGAAGCGCTCCCATGTGGCGGGCGCGTCGGGGCTGGCCTGGCGCTTGATTTCGATGGTGACGGTACGGTCTGCCATGGTGTCCTTGGTTGAGCAGTTGTCAGTGATCAGTTGTCAGTGATCAGTGATCAGTTGTCAGTGATCAGAGATCAAAGTCCGAATCGTCGTCGTGCGCGTTCTTTCGCCCGCTCACGCGGGCTTGTTCCTGGTTCGCTTTTTACCCCCAGGCTTGCGCCTGGGGCTAGCGTCTGCCGCCCGCTACGCGGGCTTTATTTGGCCGCGTCGTAACGGCGCGGGCGCGGCTTGATGTACTGCGTGTCGACTTCCTCGAATGCGAAGTTGGGGCCCTCAACGGAGCCGGTGAAGCTGGCTTTGGTGGTCTTGAGGAACTGCTCGTCGTTGCGATCGGGAAAGTCGGGTTTGTAGTGCGCGCCGCGGGACTCGTCGCGAAGAATTGCGCCGAGCACGACAGTGCGCGAGAGCTGCAGCATGTTGTAAAGCTGGCGGGTGAAGGCGAAGCTGGTGTTGGCCCACTGGCTCTTGTCGCTGAGGTTGATGCGCTGGTAGCGCGAGAGCAGCTCGACGATTTTTTCATCGGTCTGCTTGAGGGCGTTGTTATCGCGAATGACGGTGGCGTGCTCGGTCATGGCTTCGCCCAGTTCGCGCCACAGCTTGAAGGGATTTTCGCCGCCTTCATTATGGACGAGTTTCTTGTTGATTTCGGATTGGCGCGCGACTTCGGCCGCTGCGCCACCGTCGCCGCCGGCCGCGGACACGTTCTTGGCGTAGGCGATGGCGTTGGGTCCGGCATGGAATCCGCCGAAAATGCAACTGACGAGCGAGTTTGCGCCGAGGCGGTTGGCGCCGTGGTACTGATACTCGCACTCACCGGCGGCAAAAATGCCGGGGACATTGGTCATCTGATTGAAGTCGACCCAGAGACCGCCCATGGTGTAGTGCATGCCGGGAAAGATTTTCATGGGCTCGACGCAGGGATCGACGCCGACGAATTTTTCATAGATTTCGAGGATGCCGCCGAGCTTGCGGTGCAGCGTCTCACGGTCGATGTGGGTGAGATCGAGGTAGACCATGGGCTGGCCGTCAATGCCGAGACCCTGCTCGTAGACGACTTTGTGAATGGCGCGGGTGGCCACGTCGCGTGGCACGAGGTTACCGTATTTTGGATACCACTCCTCGAGGAAGTAGAAGCGCTCCGATTCGGGGATGGCTTTGATGGCGCGCTTGTCGCCGGGAGTGCGCGGAACCCAGACGCGGCCGCCCTCGCCGCGCGCCGATTCCGACATGAGGCGCAGCTTGTCGTCGCCGGGAATGCAGGTGGGGTGCACCTGAATGAATTCGCCGTTGGCGTAGACGGCGCCCTGCTGGAAGACGGCGGACTGCGCGGAGCCGGTGCAGACCACGGAGTTGGTGCTCTTGCCAAAGATGGCTCCGATGCCGCCGGTGGCGAGAATGATGGCGTCGGCGGGGAAGGCTTTGAGCTCCATGGAGCGCAGATTCATGGCCACGATGCCGCGGGCTACGCCTTTGGAATCGATGATGGCGGAGAGAAACTCCCAACCTTCGAATTTGTTGACCTTGCCTTCGGCTTCGAAGCGGCGGACTTGCTCGTCGAGCGCGTAGAGCAGTTGCTGACCGGTGGTGGCGCCGGCAAAGGCAGTGCGATGGTAGAGCGTGCCGCCGAAGCGGCGGAAGTCGAGCAGGCCTTCCGGTGTGCGGTTGAAGGGCACACCCATGCGGTCGAGCAGATCGATGATGCCGGGCGCGGCTTCGCACATGGCCTTGACGGGCGTCTGGTTGGCGAGGAAGTCGCCGCCGTAGATGGTGTCGTCAAAGTGCTGCGCGGTGGTATCGCCTTCGCCTTTGAGGTTCTTGGCAGCGTTGATGCCGCCCTGAGCGCAAACCGAGTGCGAGCGCTTGACGGGAACGATGGAAAACAGATCGACCGTGCCGCCGGCTTCGGCGATTTTGATCACCGCCGCAAGTCCGGCGAGCCCTCCGCCCACCACGATGATTTTGGGTGCTGCCATGAAGTACCTTTCAGAAAAACAGCTTCTAGCTACTAGCTCCTAGCTTCTAGCCAGGAAATAAAACGCTAAAGATTCGGGACCGGCGCGTTGGCGTACCACGGCCCCACAAACGCCCAGATGCTGGCGATACCCATGCCTGCGAGCAGCACTCCGAGGGCAAGGCAGACGTAAGCGAAGCGGCGGCGCGCGGTGACTCCCGAGGTGATGCCCCACTTGGCGGCGAAAAGCCAGACGCCGTAGGCAAAGTGCCAGCAGACGGCGATCATGGCGATGACGTAGATGGCGGCGATCCAGGGATTGGCGAGCTCGACTTGCACCTTGTGAAACGCGTAGTACGGATTCTCCGGCAGGCTGACGCCCATGAAGCGCTGGGTTGCCACGTGGTAGGCGATGTAGGCAAAAGCCACGAGCCCGGTGTAGCGCTGGACCAGGTACATCCAGTTCCCTGCCCAGGGGTAGTAGACGATGTTGGATTTGCCGCGCAGCCAGATCCAGACGCCGTAGAGGGCGTGATAGAGGATGGGCAGGAAGATGAAGACCCACTCCAGCACGCGGACCAGCGGGAGGCTGTTGAGAAATTTGACTTGCACGCCGTAGGCGAGAGGGCCTTTGAGGGCCTCGAAGTTCGAGAGCAGGTGTTCGAGCAGAAATGCCCCGATGGGGACGATGCCGAGCAACGAGTGCAACTTGCGCCAGATGAAACTGGTGCCCTGCCCGGCGCGTAACGGCTCAACGCCGCGGCGAAGCTGGGGCGCGGAGGATTCGACGGTTGCCATGAAGAGTTTGGCTCCTAAAAGTGCAGAAAAATGCAGGCCGAAGCAGTCTTAGATTGAGGGACTTTGAGCGGTGTTCTGTATCACTTGCATTATTCGAGGCTGACGCGGGGGCCGTCAAGGCGCTCCGCAATCTCAAGTTTTGGACCGGCCGCGTGGAAGGCTAACGAACGCGCCTGATGCCGGCGGCAAGCATCTCGATGGCCCTGGCCGAGCGTTTTAAATAGGGCACGGAGAGCGGTGGCAGGGATTGGTATTGAAGGGAGTGGCGAGTCTGCTAGCCACTCCCGCAGCCGTCCACTCTTCGGATTCTTGGAGAAGAACCTCAGGGTTTTGAAACCTTGGCCGGCTCGGCTTCAATTAAGCCATTCTTCTGAAGCGCATCGAGAATCTGCATAATGATTTCATAGATCGCATCATAACTAATCCCCGAGTTTCCGACGCAAAGAAGTTCGTGATTAATCATGACTTGGCCGGGAGTGGCGCCGGATATGACTCTACCAATACTTGAGTGCTGATACTTCGTTTTGATTGGACCGGAGAACGGCCCGAAACGCGAATAGATCGCATCTCTCCCGAACAAGATCGCGCACCTGCCCGAACGGAGCAGGTCGGTGGGGATAAGAGCGAGGATCTTCTCGCTCTTTGGCACATCGCACCTTGCAATCGCAGTAGCAAGTTTGGAGGGAGGGATATCGGGATAAACGCACAACTGCCCCTTTGCGGTAACCGATGCCAGAACCCCAAGCACAACTTTCTCGCGCGCAACCATGGCCTCCTGGTCCGGCATTTGCGGACGCCACGTCCCGGGCTGACTGCGAACAGGGGTCGAAACTACCTTGGGCTCCAGATCCGCTCGCCGCTCCTCCTCGGCTTTTGCGGCTGCCTGGGCCTCCATCCACTGCCGCCGATGGCGCTCCAACTCCGCATCGGCTTCCCGCTCCAATTGCTCTCTTCTGTCCCGTTCCGCCCTCGCGGCTGCCTCTCTTTCTATTTGTTCCTGACGTTCGCGTTCGGCCGTTGCGGCTGCTTCACGCGCTGCTTCTTCCTGCCGCTCGTGCTCAGCCCTCGCGATCGCGTCCCGTTCTGCCGCTTTCCGCCGTTTTCGTTCAGCTTTTGCAACGGCCTCTTGCTTGGCCCGCCGTTTATCTGGTTGCATTCGAGCCAGCAGCACGTTAATCGCCGCGGCAAGCTCCTTCAGGTGCGCCTCCAGAGGTGGCGTCAGCGCGTCCAGCCAATGCGGGGTCGCAATAAAGTATTCGAGCGCCTTAGCAGGTGGCACATTCTCGACACGGAAGGTGAGTATGTCTACTCTGCAGTTTACGGCCCGCTCCACCTCGCGGAGAACGTGCGGCGACGCATTGGCGTCAGCCGTGAACAGCAGCACCATGACCCGCGATTGTTCAATTCCCTCGAGGATGCACTCGGACCAGGGCCTCCCGGCCGTGATATCGCGGGGCGCGATCCAGCAGCGGATGTCCGCCGACTCGAGCGACGCGCACATGGCATCCGCGGTGACTTTGTCCTTCATGGAGTAGCTGATAAAAACGTCGTGCGCCACGAGTCCTTCCAGTTGTCTAATTGTTACGGGAAGCCCGTCGGACCCCATCATACCTCAAGCAGAATCGCTCTCAATTTTGAATCCCCGATCTCCGGCCTCGCGATCGAATGGCAGGTAGCCCGATCAAACTTTTCGGAATCCGTGATCGCACGATGGTTTCTGCCCTATCCAAGCCGCCTCCTTTGCGGTTTGGGTGGGAAAGCACGATCGCTTACCTTCCGTCCATCGCACTCCATCCGGTGCGTCCAGCTTAACTCCGCACCGCCCTCTCATCGCAAGAAAGCACGAAATGGGTGGGGCGCAGCCCGCTTCCCCTCTTCTAGAAGCCTAGTTTTGGCAACAGCGCGGCAAGCGCGCGTCCGCGATGGCTGAGCGAGAGCTTGGTTTCGAGATCGATTTCGGCCATGGACTTGCCAAGTTCGGGGAGATAAAACAAGGGATCGTAGCCGAAGCCGCCAGTGCCGCGGGGCGCTTCCAGAATCACTCCTTCGACCGTGCCGTCGGCGATCTGCACGACCTCGCCATCGCGCGCGGCCACGAGGGAGCAATGGTAGCGGGCGGTGCGCAGCGACGGTGGAATCTCAGCGAGCTTCTGCAGCAGGAGCATGTTGTTCCACACGTCGGTGTTGTCGTTGGCGTCGGGCGAGTCGACCAGGCCGGCATCGGCGGCGTAACGCGCAGAGCGCACACCGGGCGCAGCGCCTAGCGCGTCGACTTCGAGGCCCGAATCGTCGGCGAGGACCAGCTCGCCGGGGACGAAGCGCGAATAGTAGACGGCCTTGATGGCGGCATTGGCGAGGAAGGTGTCGCCATCTTCCTCGGGCGCGGGAATCTGCTCGATTCCGGGGAGCGGGACAATATTCAGGTCGAGGTCGATGGAAAATGCCTGTGCGGCGGTGCGGAAGTCGCGGAGTTTGCCTGCGCTGGTGGTGGCGGCGTAGAGGCGGAGAGGCATTCTCAGAGTGTAATGGTGCGGAGGGGACTGAGGGACTAAGGAACTGAGGGGCGACGCATGTGCGGGCCGGGAGGCCCACACCACAGCCGGCCGGGAGGCCGGCGCTACATGGTGGGGAAGTCCGGCGCTACGGCGCGATTGACAAGGCGCACGGGCGTTGCATAAGGTTGATCCGCCTGAAAACTTTTCAATGGGGGAAGCGGCACCCGCGCGGAATGGGCCGCGAAACCCGCTCCC
>Ga0326727_10018844_pt1 | contig 14012 bp, 13 predicted proteins | sample MB2enrmetagenome_FD_207643 | JGI IMG/M metagenome (GOLD analysis project Ga0326727, IMG submission 207643) | Lab enriched peat soil microbial communities from McLean, Ithaca, NY, United States - MB29MY | ecosystem: Environmental > Terrestrial > Soil > Wetlands > Peat | place: USA: New York...
GATATCACTTGCGTCTTCTTCCGCACTGACAAGGTCGCATAGTGCCGGCTACACGTTGACCGTCACGGTTCAAAACACCGGTACCGGGCCTGTATCCAACCTTGTCCTGTCCGCGGCTACACTGGGCACAACTTCGGGAACGCCGTTGCCGCAGACATGGGGAACTCTTGCGGCGGGCGGAACAGCAGTCTTCACGGTTGCTTTCCCTGGCAGCGTGGGCGCGGACGGGGCGGGAGTGGCCGAAAAGTACTCGGGCACTTATGCTGGAGGCACATTCTCAACCAGTCTTCGCTCGGTGTCGCTGCCGTAGCCAAGAAAGAATATCAACGTTCATGAACTAACAGAATTTGGAGAAGGAAATGATGAAATTCACAAATTTGCTGATAGTATCCCTGGGGATCGCGGGCCTCCTGCTAACCGGCCCGGCGGCAATGGCAGACACCGTTTTAACCTTGGATTCGCCGTTCCAAATTGGTACCGGGCCTGTGTTTGCTTTCTATGGAACGATTACCAACACGGGCGACTCTACGGTTTTCCTGAACGGAGACTCTTTCACTGTGTTGGATGCAGCGTTGACATATGACGACAGTGATTACTTCTTTGTCAATGCTCCCCTTTCCCTGGATCCGTCAGGCACTTCCGGCGATATTGAGCTTTTTACCATTACAGTAGCTGATGGAACGCCGTATGGTCTCTATGCGGGAACCTACCAGATCCTTGGCGGCGCCGACAGTAACGCGTCGGATGTGTTGGCCTCTGAGAACTTCGACATCCAGATAACGCCGGAGCCGTCCAGCCTGATGTTGCTGGCAAGCGGTCTGGCCGGACTCGCTGGAGTTCTCCGCCGCCGGCTGATTGGCTAGGCGAGATCTGTTATTCTTGCCGCGTTATGCCGATTGCGTTATCCCCGATTCAGCCTTCCAGACCGCCGCCGATGTATTGCGCGGAGTGCGGTTGCGAGGTCGATCCGGCTGCATGGCTCTGCGCGACCTGCGGCAAATCGCTCCATGAGCCGGGCGCAATGACCTCGGTGTGTCCGTTCACGCCGGCGACCTCCAAGAACTTCAAGCCGGATTTCATCGTTGCAGAGTATCTCTTACCTTTGATTCTGGGCGTGGCCCTCGTTATCGTGTTTATTGCGTCGGAAATGCACAAGTATTCTTCAAAAGGCATAGATTGGATTCTGTTCTGCATTATGGTTGTGGGAGGCGCTGCGGAGCTCATATTTTGGCTCGGATTATATTTCGACAGCCGGTAGGACGGAGCTGCGTCCGCCTCGCGTAAAGAAAAACTGCTGGATTTGCGGCGGTCGTTGATTCTAAATAAGCAAAATTCTGGTGCCGAAGAAGGGACTCGAACCCCCACACCCTTGCGAGTACGTGGACCTGAACCACGCGCGTCTGCCAATTCCGCCACTTCGGCACAGTACACAGGTCCAGCATTCTCCACTGAACCGGCAGCAACTTCGAGTCTCGCAAATGTGGGACCTTGTGTCAAATTCTGGCGGATCGGCTGAACCGGAAGGACCGGTTCGCGCGCCCTCCCAACCTTGCCACAACAACAAAGAAGCGGCAAGGATGGGGCGCCCAGAGGCTCACACTTTACACCAGTTTTGCGTCGAGCACGATTTCCGTGTTATTTGCGAAGAGTTTCGAAATGGGGCAGCCGGCCTTGGCGTCGGCGGCGGCCTTGTCGAAAACCTCCTTGGAAGCGCCGGGAACGCTGGCCGTCGTGGTCAGCGCGATGCGCGTGATGGCGAATCCGTCCCCGACCTTTGCCAGGGTGACCGCCGCGTTGGTTTCGATCTTCGCAGGCGTCAGCCCCGCGCCGCCCAACTGCGCTCCCAGAGCCATGGAGAAGCAACTGGCATGAGCCGCCGCAATCAGCTCCTCGGGCGTGGTGCCTGAGCTTGCGCCCTCAAACCGAGTGGCGAATGAGTAGTTCGCGTTGCTTAGCACGCCTGTCGCCGTCGAGATCGTGCCCTTGCCTTCCTTCAGTGAACCTGTCCAAACCGCACTTGCCTTGCTTGCCATTGTGCCTCCTTGGGGTGAATGGAATTTGTATGAATTGCCTGGATCGATGCGCCGTGGCTAAAGAATACCAACCGTCGCGGCAAAGAAGTCTCCTGTAGTTTGATGCGCGGGAGGCTTATCGGGATGCGCGGTCTCCCGCACTATTCATAGGAAAACTACGAAATCGATGGGGAGTCCGGCGGCTTGTCAGCCAGCAGATGCAAGCGGCCGAGCACTTTTCGCGTGAGCCCGGTCAACGCTATTCCCGCCAATTCGTCCAGCGGAACCCAGCGCCTCTCGCCGCCCGGAGCAGCAATCTTATCAATATCGCCTTCAGAAACCATGCGAATGCGCACGCAATAATTCACCTGCATGATGGCGTGGTGCACCGTCAGGAGCAACTCCTTCTTGGGAACCGCGGCTTCCCGGAGCATGGGCAGCTCCCACAAGCCTGGCATCACGGTCAGCGAAGCCGGGCGCTGCTCCAAAAGCACCTCATGATGCACGTGACGTTCCCGCCGCACTGCTCGTGCCGAGAGTGCGTGCGCCACTTCGCGACGCTGCATCGGCGGCCGGGACGCGGTCGGGTGTTCTCCCTGGGTCTTGCAGTCGTTTGCGACCGGGCAGACCAGACATTGCGGATTGCGCGGCGTGCAGAGAGTCGCGCCCAGTTCCATCAGCGCCTGGTTCGAGTCTCCCGGCCACTCGGGACAAACCAGCTCGCCAGCGAGCTCTTCAATCTTCCGCCGAAGCTGCGCGCCGCCCTCCGCGCGACCACCGGCCTTCCAGCCCTCCAGCCGGCACAGCACGCGCTCTACGTTGCCGTCCACCACAGCCACAGGCTCGCCGTGTGCGATGCTCGCGATGGCCGCCGCCGTATAAGCGCCGATGCCGGGCAGCGAGCGCAACTCCTCCGCCGTTTTAGGCAAGTTGCCGTCGTGATGCTCAACCACAAACTGCGCCGCTTTGTGCAGCATCCGCGCCCGCCGGTAATAGCCCAGCCCGCTCCACAAAGCCAGCACCTCCTGCTCCGGCGCCTGGGCCAGCGAAGCCAGCGTGGGAAAGCGCGCCATGAAAGCCTGCCAGCGCTCCACCACCACCGCTACGCGGGTCTGCTGCAGCATGATTTCTGAAATCCAAATGGAGTACGAGTCATGAGTGCGCCGCCACGGAAGGTCGCGCCGCGAGCGCTCGTACCACACCAGCAACCGCCCGCGTACCCTCGCGATCTTCTTCGCGTCCCCGCCCATGCGCCCAGCTTAACACGCTCTCGCAATTGACCTCTTGAGCCTGTCTTCCTACAATCAAGCTGCGCTCTTCTTCCGCTCTTCATGACACTTTCCGCGCTCATCATCGACGACGAACAACTGGCTCGCGAGGAGCTTGCCTATCTGCTTGCCCAGGTGGGCGGCGTGGATGTGGTGGCGCAGGGAGCTAACGGCATCGAGGCCGTCGAGCTGATCGAGGAGCACCATCCTGACATGGTTTTTCTCGATGTGCAGATGCCGGGGCTGGACGGCTTTGCGGTGATTGAGCGGCTGATAGACCGCAAATCAAAAGCGGGCGCGGATGCCGACCCACTTCCGCAGATTGTTTTTGCCACGGCATACGACCAATACGCCGTGCGCGCGTTCGATGTGAACGCCGTGGATTATTTGCTCAAGCCTTTTGACCGCACGCGCGTGGAGCAGGCCGTGGAGCGTGTGCGGGGTCGTTTGTCCGGAAACCCGAACGGCTCGCTGCCCGAATCTCAAATCGAGTCTCTGCTGCGCCTGCTAAATCGCCCGCAAGGCGCCTCACGCACCCCTCAGCCGGCCAAGCTGATCGTCCAGGCGCAGAACCGGCTTCTACTGATTGACCAGGCGGAAATCTGCTTTGCGGCGATCGATGAGGGTGTGATTCGCGTGGCCACGCAGAGCTTCGAGGGCCTGTCCAAGTGCCGCACGCTGGAGGAGTTACTCGATCTGCTCGACCCAGCGGTCTTCTGGCGCGCCCATCGCGGCTTTGTGGTGAACATCAACCACATCCGCGAGGTGGTGCCGTGGTTCAAATCCAGCTACCAGTTGCGCATGAACGACAAGCGGCAGACGGAGATTCCAGTCAGCCGCGCGCAGACGAAGCGGCTCCGGGAGCTCTTCAATCTTTAGCGGACTTGTCGCGCTTTTCCCGCCTCAGTCGTACCGCTCAAACACAATCTGTTTTTTATGCCAGCCGAAGGCGGTCAGGCTCTCGCGGACTCCGGAGACCATCTCGTTGAGGCCGCAGATGTAGGTGTAGATGTCGAATTTCAGCTCGGATTGCAGCAGACTCGGATCGACCGGGGGCAATGGCAGCGTCTGACCCAGCCGCGCGGCGCGCTCCTCGATGATGCGGGCCAGCGGTTCCTGCACGTGACCGCGCAAACCGGTCCAGCTCTCCGTGGCGCGGCTCAGCGTAGGCAGGTAGTGGAAGTTGGGCTTGCGGGCGGCAAGCGCCTCGAATTCGGCGCGGTAATAAATATCGCTCTCGTGGCGCGTGCCGTAGACGAGCCAGATCTGCTTGCCGTCGCTGCGGTCGGAACCGTCCGCCGGAAAGAGCCATTGCAGATAGCTGCGCATGGGCGCGATGCCGGTGCCTGTGGCCACCATGATGGAGTCCGTGATGGGTTGCTGAAGAATAAAATGCCCGTGCGGCCCATGAATCTGTATGGTGCCGCCGATGGGCAGATCGGGCAGGTCGGCCAGGTGGTTGGAAAAGAAGCCTTCCTCGACCCGGTTCACGCACAGCTCAAATTTGTTTTGATTGGCCGCCGATGCCATCGAGTAGGCGCGTGTCTGCATCTTGCCTCTATCGTCCGGCGCAACGCCGGATACAAACTGGCCGGAGATGAAGGGAAAGCTCTCCAATTCGTCGATGACAAATTCAAAGTGATAGCACTGGGCGACTTCGCTGATGCACTCTTTGCGTGCAAGGCGTGCGGTAAGCAGTTCATGAGCCACGGTTGTTCTCCTGGGGAAAGACGGATTCCGTAATGCGGCCTGCAACCAGTATCGCCAGCCGAGGGGCGTGGTGGCAAGCCCGCGGGCGGCGCTTCAACCTATAATTGACAGGGCGCTGAATAAGAATCCCTTGGGATTGATGGCGCGCGAGATTGTTTTATTCGAGGATTCTATGGCCGCACTGCTTGAAGCAATTACCGTAAAACGCAAGATGTACTTCGAATACGAAAACGTCCCTTACTACTGCATGGAAGCCGAGGTTTCCACGCCCACGGCCCGCGGCGGCCAGACGCTGGTTCGCCTGAAGATGCGCAACCTGCTGACGCGCGCGGTCTTCGACAAGACCTTCAAGGCCGGCGAGCGCTTCAAGGAGCCGGACCTGGAGTTGGTCGAGGCATCTTATCTCTACTCGGACGGCGAAGGCTCGCACTTCATGGATCAGGAAAGCTTTGAGACGCTCACGCTCTCCAAGGAGATGATGGGCAACGCGCTGGAGCTGCTGGTGGAGGGCGTGATCATTCAACTGCACAAATTCAACGGCAACCCCATCGGCTTGCAGTTGCCGGAAAAGGTCGAGTTGGAAGTGGTATACACCGAGGGTGGCGCGCGCGGCGACACCAGCGGCAACGTGACCAAACTGGCACGGCTTCAGACCGGCCTGGAAATCAAGGCTCCGCTCTATATTGAAGTCGGCGAAAAGGTGAAAGTCTACACCGAGACGCGGGAGTTTGCCGGGCGGGCGTAAAGGCAGGGAATAGGGAATAGGGAATAGTTTCCCGTTCCCCCATTGTGATGGGGCACCCGCCAGGATTCCAGATTCTTCACGACTTTTCCTTCAAGTCGGGGTTGGCATGAATGACTGTATCGCTCATAGCCACTCCGGAACGGAGGGAAAGAGATAAGTGCCATGCCTTGTTCTCATCGCCGCATTCTGTTTCCACTTCTGCTTGTCTTCTCTTTGTCGCTTACCGGGTGCATGGGCGACATCGGGTCACAATACAAATTTTCAACCAGCGTATCCGTTTTCACTCCGTCCATCAGTGTCACGGAGGGCCAGCCAGTAACATTGGAGGCTGTAATCGCCGGTGGGGGCAACACTACCGGAACGGTAACCTTCTATAACGGGTCGAATGCAATCGGGACTGCGCAGGTCTCCAGCAATTATTTCTTAAATTCTCTGGATGGAGGCGCACAGCTTTCGACAACGTTCTCTTCCATCGGTGTGCAGAGCATTACCGCGAAATACAGCGGGGATCAGTTCAATTCATCAAGTACATCCCAGGCCATTTCGATTGGCGTGTACAGCAATAATTTGGCAACATCCTCCGTTATTCTGCAGGCCTCCACCACGACACCTCAATACCTGGCGAATGTAACATTAACGGCTACGGTCTCTCCTTCGTCCGCCACGGGCACGGTAACGTTTTATAACGGAACGACCAATATCGGCAGCTCTGCTGTCAGCGGTGGCGCCGCCAGTCTGCCAACGTCGTTCGCGGCAGGAGGAACGGCTACGCTCCACGCAGTTTATTCCGGCGACTATACCTATCTTTCCAGCACGTCGAATTCGCTCACCATGAATATCAGCGGTCCGCTGGTAACCTCGACAAATCTGACGGCATCAACCAGCGCCACCGCGATCGGCGGCAACGTGACTCTGACCGCTAATCTCATCCCAGCCACAGTCACAGGAACCGTCACGTTTTATAACGGAGCGACGGCGATCGGAACGGCAAACGTCAATGCGGGCGTCGCCACTTTGAATACGACGTTTGCTAGCTCTGGCAATATCACTCTGAAAGCGATCTTTGCCGGAAACTCTTCGTGGGAAACGAGCACATCGAATCAGGTTTCTCTCTTCGTTACCGGCAACACACACGACACCGTCGTGCTGCAGGTTTCGCCTTCCTTGTTGTTCATTGGCTACTCTGCAACGCTGACGGCCACCATCTCGCCGGCCGCAGCGACCGGTACGGTGGTCTTTTACGACGGGAGCAGTGAGATCGGCATCTGCACGGTTGTAGGGGGCACGTGCTCGCTCGTGAATACCTTCATGAGTGCAGGCTCTCAGAGTCTTACCGCCGTCTATAGCGGAGATACGACGTATATCTCCAACACCAGCAGCCTCGAAACTATCAACGTCGGCAATCCGGGATCGACGCCAACCGCGACCACGCTGACACTGAGTGAATACATAGGTTACCTCGGAGTCACTCTGACAGCCAACGTCAGTCCTTCAGCGGCAACTGGGCAAGTGAGTTTTTACGATAATGGCATTTTTCTGCAAAGTGTCGTGCTTTCGTCCGGCAAGGCTGCATGGTCGCAAACTTTCACGCAGTCTTTCTCGAATAGCATCACTGCGGTTTACGATGGAGATGTGACGTATTCTCCGAGTGCGTCCAACGCGCAGATTCTCGAGTTAGGCGATAACTCTGACGCAGTGCCCACCGTGCCCAACCGATCCAACACTTTGCGGCACTGAGTGCATCGCGAATCCGGCTGGTGGCCCATCCTTTTCACGCTCTTTGTGAAAAGGATGGGAGAGCATGGACTCAGATTAAGATCGCTGGGAACAGGCTCTACGACTCTTTTCTCAGCTTCGCCGAGCGTTTCAGCTCATTCCAGTCCTTCTCGGTTTGGTCGGCATAAAGGGAGCCGAATTTTGCAAGAGCCTCCGCGAAGCCGTCGCCGGAGCCGATGTAGCCGGCAAGGATGAGCGGGTCGCCGCTGCGGGCGTGGCCGCGCGCCAGGAGTTCGCCGCAGACCTCGGCGTAAGCCTCAAGGCCGCCGCCGGCCAGGTCTTCTAAATCGATGGAACCCTTGTGGTCGTTGAGTTGGCGGACCAGGTAGTCGCGCCCCGCGAAATGCGTCCAGCCGAGGAACGAGTCGGACTGCACCTGCATCGCTTTCTGGCCCTCGGCAACGCGCTGTCCGTTGTGGTGAGGCGGTTCGGCATCGGGCAAATAGGGCGTGTAGGCGGAGGCAGGCTCCTCCTTGATTTGCAAAAACAGGGGGTCATCGGGGCCGTTGCCTTCAAAGTAAATGCAATAGTCGCGCAGGCCGACGGAACCGGTTCCGACAACTTTGAAGGCCACGTCCACCGGGCGATACAGCGACAAGAGATGCTGGCGCTGCGGCTCTAGCATTTGGCGATAAGGGCCGAGCGAGGCCAGAACTGCCGCGGCCTGCCGACCAGTGACACGGGTGAGAGTCGGCTTGATTTCCTTGAAACGGCGGAGCGAATCGCTGGGTGCCCCATCCTTTCGCCTTTTTTCTGGCGAAAGGGTGGGAAGCATCGACCCTTTACCGGCCCTTTTCTCAGGAAGCGCAGGCTCGGTCAACTGCTCCAGCGTGTGCTTTGGCGTGGCCCTTTCGGCTTTGAGCAGGGCATCCAGGACAGGTTCGACCTGGTCCATGCGATGAACCTGAAAATGGCCCACTTCAAGCGAGGGCATGCGGGCGAAAGCGCGCATCTGCGCGGCGTAGCGGGCAACAAATTTTTCAACAGCCTGGCGCGCGGAGGCTTCCTTGTGTCCCGATTCGCGCCCGGCTAAAACCAACGAGGCAGCCATGCGTTTCAGGTCCCACTCGAACGGTCCGCGAATGGTTTCGTCGAAGTCGTTGATGTCGAAGATCAGCCTGCCATCGGGCGCGGCAAAGGCGCCCAGGTTGCGCACGTGGGCGTCGCCGCAAAGCTGGCAGACAACGCCGGTGGAGGGCAGAACGGCCAGGTCCGCGGCCATCACCGGCACTGCTCCACGGAAGTAGCCGAAAGGCGACTCGGCCATCAGCTTGTACTTGAGACGGATGAGCGCGGGAACGCGGCCGTGCATCGAGCGAGCAATCAGTTCCAGTGCGGGAGTCTTCCGCGCTCTCGGTTTGAATTCGCCGTGTTCTTGCCTGCCTGCCTGCTTGCGCCGCGCCTGACCCAGGTTGCGCCGTTCTTTGGGAGTTGCCCATTGCATGACCCGGAAGATACAACGCCTGGGCCACGCGGCGCAAGGCGCAAGGCCGATGAAATCAGGTTTGGTTTCACAGATTCACAGTTCGCGGATTTCTGTGTGGGCTCGCTTGAATTTGCAAATGCTCCGCGTGGAACATTCTCTTATCGAGTAGGCCAGTTGCTTTGTTGTCTTGCGAGGCTTCGCATCGCCTGGGAGTATTATTTCTCTGCGACCACAGCCGCCTTCTCCGCTGTCACGCCGCTGGGGCGAAGCGTGACCCAGTCGGTCTGGACGCGGTCCCATCCCTGAATGAGGAAACCGTAAGACTCGAAGAGATGACGGATCTGAGGCCGATGCCAACCGGCAATCTCCTCCAATATCGGCACCAGCGTGGGCAGAGCGTTGTCGCTGAGCACCGTCCGCTTGGCGATCTGCGCCACCAGCTTTGATTCCGAGACAGCAATGGTGAAGCCATCGCGCCGGTTCACTTGCAGCATCACGTGAATATCGGAGCTGCCGTCGCCCACGTAAACCACATGGTCGGCGGGAACACCTAGTTCTTCTATCAGTTGTTCGAGACGCGCGACTTTTCCGTAGCCGGCCGTGGCGCGCACCAGGCTTTCTATCTCGCCCGAGGCTTTGTACTTGAACTCTGTGCCGAAGATGTGGTCCTGGGGCACAATCCCTTCGAGCGCCGACTGAATCACTTCCACCGGAGCGGCGGAAAGCACGTAGAAATCGAAGTGGAAGCCGTCAATGCGCCGGTCAAGGATTTCGTAGACCTGCTTGATGTTTTCCTTGAGACGGATGCGCTTGCCCGCGTCATACAAATGCTCGCGCCGCACTTGCGAATGGAAGGCCGGATCGTGCAGGAGCAGGTAAGAAAGTTCGGCGCCCTGCTGAACCAGGTTCAGGTTAGCCATGCCCCTGGCTTTGTGCTCGAACTCCGACACGGAGATGCCCAGCATCTCGCTCAACACGTAGCCCGTGTCGTTGAACGTCAATGTCTTGTCGAAATCGCTGGCAAAAAGAAAGTGTTTTCGATGTTCGTTAGCCATATTCCATTTTAATGCATTTTTGGAAGTTATGCCGTCAATGTTGACGGCCAATGCAATCGATGCTGCTCTGAATCCGCAACACCGATGATTGTTACAGCGATGTTAAGCGCGGCTACTTTTTCTGATCGCGCGAGGCTGCATCAGCCCAGAATTGCCATAACTTCATGACGATATCTATTCCGCGCGCATAGTCGGAGTCTGACTCGATCAGTACCGGAATCGAAAACATCCGCAGTTGATCCTGCATAAAAACTCCTTGAGTAGAGCCGACACTAATCGACAGCGCAAGTACGCTCGGATCTTTGGGTAAAGCATCCGCGCCGATTTCTATAATGGTGCTGCCTTTAAGTTGCGGATAGTTCTTGGGATCATTGAAGACATCCCGATTGGTCACAATGCAAACGTCCGCGGACAGGCGCTGAGCAAGCAGTTCCCTGAATTTAGTATCAGCGGCCACCAGCCGTTTTGACAGCTCAACCACCTGCGGAGAAGCTGTGGGATCTTTCGCGATTAGCTTGTTCTGAATCAGCATGCCAATCCTTGCTGCGCTGGGATTCGCGCATGCATCGCTCTGCGCGAGCGCGAAGCTTCCCCAAACAGCAATCCAAATGAAGGCAACAGCGCGCACAAGATGATTCATCACTCTTCCATCTCCAAACTTACTTTGAGTCTATATTCGCATAACCTGTTGACTTTGATGCATCGAAATGCAGCGGTAGTTTACACTGCGGTGGGACGGCATTGCGCCCCGATGCGGCGCATTTCGACACCTTGCCGTGCCCCATTCCCGGAGGAATTCATTTTGACTCGCAAAACTGCTTTTCTGCTCTGCAGCTTGGTTGCCGTCCCGTTTGTGGCTCTTTCGCTGTCCGGCCAATCGCCGGCTAAACCCCTGACTGTGGAGGCGATCTTCGGGCACGGACCGCTGATTGGGCATCCGCCCGACGAGTTCTCCTGGTCGCCGGACGGCAAGCGTGTGACTTATCTGCACGACGGCGAGCTGATGGAAGTGGATTTTGCGACGGGCAAGACAAACGTGCTGGTGAGCCAGAAAAGACTGGCTTCGCTCGCCGGGGCCAAGGCATCGGAGACGGACCGTGACCATCGCGAACGCTATAAGATGGCCGGGCACCTTTGGGCGCCGGATGCGGCGCATCTGCTCTTTGACGCAAATGGCCACCTGTGGCTCTATGACCTGAACAAAGGCACGGGCGCGGAGGTTGGTTTTGCCGGCGAGGCTTCAGGCGACGACCCCAAGTTTTCGCCCGACGGCGAATCAATCTCGTTCATCCGCGACCATGGGCTGGCCGTGGTTCGGCTAAAGAAGGCGGATACGCCGATGACTGTCGTGGCGCCTGCGCCCAATGCGAATATGCTGAACGGCGAGGTAGATTGGGTCTACGAAGAAGAACTGGCGACGCGCAGCAATTATTTCTGGTCGCCGGATTCAAAGCATCTCGCCTTTTTGCAGATGGACGAATCCAGTGTGCCGGAGTATCCCATCACCGACTGGATTCCCACGCATGCTACGGTCGCGATGCAGCGCTATTCGCAGCCCGGCGATCCCAACCCGTCAGTCCGCGTGGGCGTGGTAAGCGCCGGCGGCGGCAAGACAGTTTGGATCAGTCTGCCCATTCGCGCGGGGCAGGATTACATTCCACGCTTCGGCTGGGAAGACGCAAAGACGCTGTGGATTGAGACGCTGACTCGCGATCAAAAGCATCGCGACATTTATTTTGCCGATGTTTCTACGGGGCAATCGCACGCAGTGCTCGAACTAACTGACGATAAGTTCTTCAACGATAAGTATGATGTTTTCGTGAGTAATGGCAGCATCGTGCTGACTCATTGGGGCGACGGGCACAATCATCTTTATCTCTACAACTATGACACGGCCGACCCGATTCATTCGACGGCAAAACTCGCAAAGCAATTAACGATTGGCGATTTTGAAGTGAGCGACATTTATCGCCTGGATGCTGCGGACAAGCTGGTTGACTATGCATCGAATGAAGGCGGCCAGCTCGATCAGCAGTTGTGGCAGGTGAACTTCGCGGGCGAGAAGAAGCAGTTGAGTACGGGGCCGGGCTCGCATGAAGCCGTCTTCGCGCCCACTGGCAGCGCATTTGTTGAGAAGCAATCAACGCGCATGGACCCGACCACGCTCAAGCTGTGCGCGGAGGCTGCGACGTGCAAAGTCTTCTGGTCGACGAAAGCGCTGGAACCATATCATCTGCGCGCGCCGCAAGAGATTACGGTGAAGGCCCACGACGGGACAACCCTCTATGCCACGCTGCTGCTGCCCGAGGGTGCGGCAGGAGCGGCAAGCGTTCCGCTGATTGTGAATCCCTATGGCGGACCAGGCGAGGCTACTGTGGTGAATCGATGGCGCGACGGCCTGCTCTTCGACGAGTTGCTGGCGCAGCACGGATTTGCAGTGCTGCACGCCGACAATCGCGGGATGGGCGGACGCGGGCGCGCCTTTGCGCAGGCCGCTTATCATAACTTCGGTCCGGTGCAACTGGAGGATCAACTGATCGTGGTGGACGCGGCGCTGGCGCAGTATCCGCAACTGGACCCCAAGCGCCTGGGTTGGTGGGGCTGGAGTTGGGGCGGCACATTCACGCTCTACGCCATGTCGCATTCGGACCGCTTCCGCGCCGGAGTTGCGGTAGCGCCGGTGACTGACTGGCGCAACTACGATTCGATTTATACGGAGCGGTACATGAGCGAGCCGGCGGATTTTGCCTCGGGTTACAAGGAATTTTCGGTTGTGAATTCCGCGGCTAATTTGAAGGGCCGGTTGCTGCTGGCGCATGGAACCGGCGACGACAATGTGCACATGGAGAACACGGTGCAGTATGTGCAGAAACTGATTGAGGCGGAGATCCCCTACGACCTGCAAATCTATCCGCGCAAGACACACTCGATCGCCGGCCCGGACGTGCGCACGCATCTTTTCACCCGCATTCTGGCGCAGTTTGAAACATATCTGAAGCCGCCAGTTGCAAGCGGAGATGAAAAATGAACACGGTCATCCCCCATCCTGCCGAGCGCGCGAATACGCATGAGTTGATTCGCGGGCGCGTGACGCTGGGGGATTTTGAGATTACCGTGCTCACCGATGGCTACTTCCTGCTAGACGGCGGCGCGATGTTCGGCGTGGTACCCAGGCCGCTATGGCTGAAGCGCGTTACGCCCGACGCGGAAAACCGCATGCTCATGGGATCGAATACCGTGGTGATTCGCGACGGCAAGCGGACCGTGATCATCGAGACGGGTCTGGGCAACAAGCTGGACGCGAAGATGCGCGCCATCTATGGCGCACAACAGATGCTGCCCTCGTCCTTTGCCGCGGCGGGCATCCGCATGGAGGAAGCGGACGTGGTGATCAACTCCCATCTGCATTTTGATCACTGCGGATGGAATACCACGCTGGGCGAAGATGGCACGGTCAGGCCCACGTTTCCCAACGCGCGCTACTATGCGCAGCGCGGCGAGGTGGAGCACGGGCGGATGCAACTGGAGCGCGACCGGTCAAGTTATCTCGCGGCCAACTACGAGCCGCTGATCGCAAGCAGGCAGATGACGCTGCTGGATGGGCCGGGCGAGATTGTGCCGGGCATCTCCGTGGACATTTACCCTGGGCACACGGCGCAGATGATGGCGGTTTATATCGACTCGGGAGGCCGGCGGGGCTGCTTCATCTCCGACCTGATTCCCACCACGGCGCATCTCGATCTGACCTGGGGCATGGCCTACGACCTTGACCCGCTGACGCTGATCGAGCAACGCAAGCGTTTTTATGCGCGGACGATTCAAGAGAGGTGGCTGGTATTTTTTCCCCACGACCACCATACGCCCTTCTGCTATGTCGAACTGGACGGGCGGAGCAAGCCCGCAGTGCGGCAAGTCTAGGGAGCCTCTGATCAAGTCCCGCAGCCGCGTCGCAATTGCATAGAATTGTAGGTAGAGCGAAAACGCGATGCGCCAGATAACATTTGCCTGCCAGCCGAGTTT
>Ga0326727_10018846_pt1 | contig 14010 bp, 9 predicted proteins | sample MB2enrmetagenome_FD_207643 | JGI IMG/M metagenome (GOLD analysis project Ga0326727, IMG submission 207643) | Lab enriched peat soil microbial communities from McLean, Ithaca, NY, United States - MB29MY | ecosystem: Environmental > Terrestrial > Soil > Wetlands > Peat | place: USA: New York...
AGAGCTAGAATAAGCTGCGTCGACTGCTGCTCGATCGTCCGGATGAACTGCCTTAAGAAATGCCTCATAAGTGGCGCCGAACTGCTGAGGCTTCAAGCCGAAGATTCTGTAAACTTCGTCAGACCACATGAGTTGGTTGCTCTGCAAATCCAGTTCCCAGCTGCCTAAGTGAGCGATTTCTTGGCTACGATTAAGCCGTCTCTCGCTCTCTCTTAGTGCTTCTTCAACTTTCCTGCGCTGAGTAACGTCAGTGAATATTACGCCAAACTTGCCTGGTTCTGTCTGAAAAGAATATACTTCAAACCAGCGGTCGAGACCTGAGAAATATTCTTCAAATCTTGCTGGTTCTCCCGTAAGGGCAACTTTACCGTACCGCTCAAACCATATAGGCTCAGAATTAGGGAACAACTCAAGAGTGGTCTTTCCGATTATTTTAGCAGCCTTAAGTCCTGTTTGGCGCTCAAAAGCGGGATTTACAACCAAATATCGCAGGTCATATGGCTTGCCATTTTCGTCGCAGATAATTTCATTAAGAGAAAATCCCTCTTCCATCCTGTCAAACAGTGTTCGGTAACGCTCTTCACTTGTCTTTAGCACTTCTTCAGCTTTCTTGCGCTCAGTAATGTCATAAACACTGCCTATGAGGTTGGTACAGCGCCCACTTGAATCAAATAATGGCGTGACAGCAACCTCACCATATTTTCTGCCCGAAGGATAATCTGTAACCTCTTCCCAGCTTACAGTTTTGCGTTCACAAATCGCTTGTGCATAATTCTTAAGAACTAACGATAAAGACGGCTCCGGAATGACTTCCTGAACATTCTTGCCTACAACCTGGTGTTCATTCAATCCTGTAACCTGCAAGAAGGATTGGGAAACAGACAAGAAACGAAAATCACAGTCAGATTTAACCGACAAGAAAAACAAAACTTCAGGAACACTAGCGTAAATTGAGGCGAGTTCGTGTTCCTTGGATAGTAGCGTTTCTTCAGCTTTCTTGCGATCAGTAATATCAGTTCCTAAAACTGTAATGCCTTCTGCTGAAGGAAAAGCGGTCATCCCGTACCAGGCATTAGTGTTCTTGTCTCCCATTTCAAACCGTCTAATCTCCCTCTTTTCCATTGCAGCATGGAAGTTCTCTTCAATGATTGTTCCCACATGTTTTGGAAACATCTTCCAAATGTTCTTCCCAACAAAATCTTTCGGCTCCTTTCCTACTCTACCTGTGAATCGTTTGCTCGCAAAAACAAAGTTCCAGTTTCGGTCAAGCACATAGAAGTCATCTTGGATGCTGTCTAAGATTTCAGTGATAGTTTGGTAACTAAGTTCAAGTTCTTCTTTAGCTTTCTTGCGTGTGGCAATTGTTTGTTCACCAATTTTGGCTCCATTACTCTCTTTATTTGTAGGCAAACAAGCACCGCAATTCCCAAGAGGTCTTATCATCACTTTCACAGCTAAGAAATAAAAACATTCCTTAAGCACAAGTTTTACGCTAAAAAACTGCGTGATTGATGGTTCCCAAGTTAATCTTTTCTAGTATTAGTCCATACCTCAAATGCGAAACTGGTGAGTGCCCAATGCCAACCTCGTTTCTCAGCTATGTGTTCTCCGAATTCTTTTTGCAACCGTTTGTCCATCCTGAGGATTCCGCTTGTCTGATGACGAGTGGCTTTGAACTGCATAAGCTTCTCTTGCAAATCTTTAGGTAACAGTTTGTTGATCCTGTTTCATAGAGTAAAAGCAAAATTTCACGCTTAAATTTCACACGAGAAAACGTTGAACAAGCTTGGCACAGAACTTAGGTTCAAGCTCGCCGAGTTGCATACCAAACGAGTTCTAATCAAATCAATTGTTAGGCAATCTGAGGCCAAACTAAACGTACATCCCGATGTAGGCGCAAGCCTACAAATCTATAGAGCCAAATCTCAATGTGGTCATGTCTGACGGCGATTGGTTACGATTGGGGTCGAAACATTGCTTACGATAGTTTTGCGGGTTATAACATAGAGAGACATAAAGACGTGCACACCCATGAAGGCGCCACATGCAATGAAGACCGGTTCGTATCCTAACGTCTGCGCGATCAATCCGCCAGCAATAAGCGAAGAGAACTCAGCCAATCTCATCGGCACATGAAGCATACCTATGTCTAGTGACACGTTCTTGCTGTCCTTTGCCACCTTAAGTACTGTGTGCTCAAAGTAGCCGACGCCGTAGCCCCGGACGAAGGCAAGAGTCAACAGTGCCGCCGGAAAAATAAAGCCTGAACCTGAAAGAAAAACGGAAGCAACAACGCTGACAAGGGTCAGGGCTAATGCTCGTTTCCAATCTAAACGTTGTTCAACACTAATCCATGTTGCTGCAGCGGACATAGCGTAGTATAGCATGAATAGCACCCCAATTGCAATGTAGCTGTACCCAAGCTTTTCACTCATGAATATGGGCAGAAGCAGGTTAACCAGCGGATAAGTGGCAAGACTGTTAAACATAACTGCTACTGAAGCTAGCCAAAACAGGCGGGGCCTGCCCCTTGGATTCAACGGGTTCTCGAAGTGCTTGGTTTTAGAAATTGGAGTTGTTCCGCCCCGTCTCCAAAGCAACAAGGCGGGGACACCGATGGCCAAGGCGACAATAGTCAACAGTAGAAGGCTATGTGAGAAACCGAAGTATTCTATGCCGAGCCCAGCCATACCGCCGCCCAGCGCCATCCCCAACCAAATGATCCCGTTCATTTTGGTGGCTTCGTGACCTGCCCGATGAGGGGACAGGTGATAGATCGCAGTTCGGCTTACCGCCCAATAAGAAGACTCGCGGAGGGCTTCGACAAGCTTACCCAATGCAAACAAAGGCCACGTGGATGCAATGTAGTAGATCAGAGTTGAGAAGAATGCGGAGGGCCAGTTTATGAGTACGAAAACATGGGACCAGCCAATGTGGTCCGCGATCGAACTGAAGAATAGACGGGCTAGTAGAAAAACCAGCGGCAAGATTGAGAGGACCAACCCTATTTCTGCCACGTTGACATTTTTTGCCAGAAGTAGCAACGGAATAAGTAGAGTGAGCGCGCCTGAAACGAAGTAGTTTAGGAACGTGATGGCATTTACTCTTATCAAACCTCTTCAACTCTCCAAGCGAGCGCTTCATCCTTAGCGGATACTGATTAATTGATTCAAGTCAGAGACTTTCTCTCATAAAAAGGTGAAGGAGAAGCTTACTCAGGAATAATTTAGCGGTGTTAGGTGAAACAGCAATTGAGGCCAAATCGGGTAATCATGACTCATTAGCTTAAATAAGCGACTGCTAAGCTCTATTTGGCAAAATGGGCTAAGCGCGGGATGTCAGGTTTAACCCACGTTTTGATTTCCCGCGAAAACTATAATGTTATTGATCAAACTGCAACTAGCAACCCACCAAAAGAAGTGAGTCGGACTTATCTTACCCCATTGATGAGATGTCTACTTTTTTTATACTTTCGCTTCGCTGGTTTTTTCTCGGTTGAATATGGTAATCATAGCCGGGAAGTAGAAGGTCCTAATGACAAAAGTATCGAGCAACAATGATATTACGAAGGCTATGCCTATTTGCTCAAGGAACCCGTAAGGCACAAAAGCTAAAGAGCCAAGTGAAACAGCGAGTATTATCCCAAGTGAAGTAACGACTGCGCCAGAACCAACCATCGCCCTTTCTAATCCTTCTCTTGCACCAAGTTTGCTCTGTTCCTCTCTTACCCTTGTGAGAATGAAAACCGTGAAGTCGTTGCCGAGAGACATCAAGATAACGTAGAGGACAATTGGGATCAAGAAAATGAGCTGCTCGTTCAAGATGTATTTTGCAATTAGGTAAAGTATACCCGTTGTCCATGTAATGCTTATGAAGACGCCGCTGAGAGAAATGAGAGGATAATACACTTTTCGAAGAGTAACGCCCAGCACAACGGCGATAACAACTAGAATTATGATTTCTAGTTGTGTTAGAGCAGTCGTGTAATAGTTTCTCAAATCAACAATGCTTGAACTTAACCCCCCCACTAAGAAATCCGTGTTAGCTCTTAGCTTTTCCATCGTTGAGAGAGCAGCATTTGAGTAGGGATCGCTTTTTATAAAGACAATAAAGTAGGCGTTGTAACCCTTGTTGAAGATGTATTGTGCAGATGTTATTTTTGATGGTTCTATTACTTGTGTTCCGTTTGCTGTTGGTCCTACCACTTGTGTTACGCCGTTCGTTTGCAGGATGTTTGTTGCATAAGCTTTCAGTGACGAGACCGCTTGAGGTTCAAAGGTGCCATTGTTGTTGATTGCTGGTTGACTGAAATTTACGATGACGAAAGTAGGATAAATAAGGTCTGCACCAAATTGAGAGTTAATAGTGTTGAATCCTTTTACGCTTTGAAGATTGTTGGGGAGACCTTCGCTAAAGTTGTAGGTGGTTGGCAAGGTAAACCAGAAGTAAATGGCTGGTGCAGCGACCACTAAGATCAAGCCGACCACAAGAAACTTTTTGTATTTTGATGAAGAAAATCTTGCGGTCTTGTAGAATATTGAGCGAGTGTAGTTTATCGGTTTTGAAATTTGTGCGTTTGGTTTGCGGCGGAACAATCTTTCGCCGATGATGGCAACGATTGCTGGAAGCAGGGTTGTTTCAAGTGCCACAGTCATTAGGACAGAGCCTAGCAAGACCGGTCCCCAGCTTCGAAGGCTTGAAATAATAGAAAGTGCGCCTAAGCTACCAGCTACTGTTAATCCGCTTACGATAACTGCAAATCCAGCTTTGTTTGTGGCTATTTCAAAGGCTTCTTCTCTGGGTTTCTGGTTTTTAAGTTCTTCCCGATACCTTGAAAGAATAAAAACCAAGTAGTCGGTTGCAACCCCTAGAATAACCGCCGTCAACGTGTAAGTGACAGTGAAATCAACTCGTCCCAATGCCAATCCTGTGACGTAAACAGCGACATAACCTAAGCCAGTAGCAAGCGAGACAATAAGCAGAGCCAATATAGAAGAAACAGCTGACCTAAGAGTCAGTGCTACAGCAATAACTAGGAACAAAAAAGTGAAGCCGAAAACGAATCCCGAGCTTGATGTTAAAGCTTGGGTATCGTAAGCTATGGCTCCTTGGCCAGTAACTAACGCATTGTTTCCAAAGTATTTGACCGCCAAAGCCCTGACGGTTGAGGTTGCGTTTTGTGCAGGGTAAAAATTATTTGCACTACGATAATTATCGTCAACGTTAAAGTTTATGGTGACAAGAAAAGTTGAGTTATTTGGGCTTATGTAGCTCTGAGTGATAAAACTTGGCGCGCCTGAAAGCCCAAATTCTTCTATGTAAGTCAAGCCTGGGTCGCCGCCTGCGAGGATTGCTTGGACAACCTGTATGGGCGTAGGATTTCCTGAAAACTGGGAGATAACTTGGGCTGTCACCGGTAGGATGCTTGTTTGATAGTTGGTGACATTCATATCATAAAGGACTGCAAACAGAAAGGGATTAGGCGGGTTTGTACCGAACGCTATCACCGCAGCATCTGCTGTTGCATTTTGCACTCTAACGGCTGGATCGAGAGTGGGGTAGGCGGTATAGGATGCGTTAAGGTTAGTCATGAAAAGGGCAATGTACAGGGAGTTGTCGTTTGCTTCTCGTGCTTTCGAGATAGTAGTGTTGATTGCGTTTTGAGCGTAACCCGAGGTTGACCAGTTGCCTATGAAACGGCTTGGATAACTGTAAACTTGATTTGCAAAATCTGAAATGTTTCCGTAAGTGTTGACGATTGATTCAGAGTTTGGTGTTATAACAGCATCAAGAAAGTCCTTGTAATCGGTAAAAGCCGATTTCGTGTTATAATAGTTAGGTAATGAACTTGCTTTAACTGCATTCTGAAATTGCAGGGTTGAATTCACTAGACTTAAGAAGTTTGCTTTTGCTTTTATGCTGTTTAAAGGTACAATGACGGTTAGTGAGGAGTTAACCGGGCTGATCGATGCCAACGCAGTTTGCGCTTTTCCTGACTCGCTTTGGGAAAGAGCACTTGAGGAGATAGAGTATGAAACAAATTTACCATAATTGAGTATGAGTGGCATGAGGGCGATGAATACTATTACCCAGATCAAAACGATGGTTCGTTTGCGTCTCATGATTAGCCGTGAAAAATTCATGTTTTGGTATCTCCATTGGCTGTTTACAAAATGTAAAACGATTGCCTATAAGCTTTACGATTTAAAAAATAACTGATAAGATGTTTGACATTTTATTAAGTCACTTGAGAACCAAAAGCCATAACTGTACGCTTCGATACACGATATTCAAACATCATTAATTGAGGCAAGACCTTGCCCAAAAACTTGGATGAACTTGACTTAGAAATATTAAAGTCCTTAATTGAAGATTGTCGGAAATCCACAACCCAAATTGCAAAAGAAGCACACACAACTCGACCAACCGCAATAGCAAGGATAAATCGTCTCGTAGAAGAAGGAATAGTTGATTTTGGCGCCAAAATCAACGTGACTAAACTTGCGTTGAAACTTGCGACCATTCACTTTGAAGCTCAAAAAGGACAATCCACAGACGATATCTTGAACGCACTCAAGAAGTGCCCACGCATAGTGCAGTTGATTCAGCTCACGGGAAAACCAGTTTTTACTGCGCTTATGGTTGTTGAAGATGCCAATACGCTCCTCTCCAGCATTGAACGCATGTCATCCACCCTTAACATTAACGTAGTTTCTTACCAGCGGGTTCTGCCTCTAATAGGCGAGACGTTCAGCGTAAAAATAAGCCCTGAAAAACATGACCTTACACCCTGCGGAAACGACTGCCGCCTCTGCTTATCCTATCAACAGAACGAATGCGTAGGATGCCCAGCAAGCAATTTCTACAAAAAGCAAAAATGAACAGTTCAGAAAGAATGCTCATTGAATCAAACGAATGAGGCGACGTTTTATAGTGGTGACGAAAAAAAGATACACTGATTTTCCGTTCCTCGGAAAATAGAAAAGAACGCCTGCGATTCTATTTCGCGCCGTCAGTACTATCGCGTGCAATTTAGACATTGGACCTTAGGAAGTGAGCTATAATTTCATCCGATAATTTGAGTTTAATTATCAAAAGCAGGGTCAGAAATAGGCTGAATTTGGAAATGGCGCAGGATGCTGGATACGCACGTTTAGACTCCACACGAAAGCAATAAATTGATGTATTCTTTGGAGATACTGCGTGATTTACTTGTCACTTGAAGTTGTGCCGCATGTTGAGCTGGAAAAATATTTAGGTAAATGGTATGAGATAGCACACCTTCCTGCAAAATTCCAAGAAGGCTGCAACGAAACCACCGCCACTTACACTTTAGCAAAAGATGGCAACATATCCGTGCTCAACCAAGCAACAAAAAATGGCAAGATGAAACAGGCAAAAGGCAAAGCAAAAGTGGTTGATAAGAACTCTAACGCAAAACTCAAAGTAACCTTCTTCTGGCCATTCTATGGAGATTATTGGATTATTAAATTGGGGAATAACTACGATTATTCAGTTGTTGGCACACCCAACCGCAAATATCTTTGGATATTAAGCAGAACCCCACAAATGGACGACAACCTATACTCACAAATAATAGAATACGTAAAGTCAAAAGGCTTCGACCCAAACAAGCTCATCAAAACTTTTCAAAAGGCATAAAGCGCATACATCTAAAAAATAACACTTCCTGAAACATTGGGTTAAATTTATCGCGTACATTATTGGCACATTCAACCAAATTCGCGTGTAATTTAAACACTAGAGCTTAGAGGGTAAGCCACAATTTTACTCTATAATTTGGGCATGATTGTCAAAAATAAATTCAGAGATAGGCTGAATTTGGAAATGGCGCGGGATGTCAGATTTACGCTCGCGTTTAAATTCCACACCAGAAAATATGCGAAGAATGCTCTCCTATCAGCAAAAGTGAGTCGGACGGATCCGGCTTTCCCACGAAATGGTTTGAGTCCCTTTATTTCGAATATTTGAATCTAAGGAATATGAGCAAGTGCCCTGAGTTGCGGACATGAACAGGTTCAAATCCGAAGCGAACTTAGCCAAGCAGGGTTCAGGTCCGACGGGAATCACCGGTGCGCACAGGCGATTCCTCTCTCTCCCACCCTTTTTTGACCACCTTTTAAAAGTGTGAACTATTGAATTCAATTATTGTTAAACTTAGTCACTTTTGTGTGTGCTTTATTAGCCAGTTAAAGATAGCGCCTGCCGTTTCTTTGTCCAGTTCTGCATTTGGTGCGTTATAGCTTAAAGCAGCGTATTGCGCGGTTATTTCTTCTCTTGGCTTAACTTCATGCTTTAGTACATGATTAGCGTTTTCTGGGTAGAAAAAGGATACTGCCTTTCTTTGTGCACTTGCACTTTCTAACTCTTGCCCGTCATACTTCCAGTCTACTTGGATGTCTTTTTTGCCGATAATTACTAGTATAGGCTCTTGAATTTTGGGGATATATTCAGGTAGGCTATAGCACCATAGCTCTCTGGAAAATGGTAGATTGGCTGGATTCCAGAGACTTAGCACTATCAGTTTTATGTTGCCTTCAGGAAGAACTGTATCTTTGGCTGGCGGTTTATCGGCAATGAAATCGGCGACGGCGTTATCGTAAGTTTTCATCAAGGCTTCGGCATCGGGTAGCCGCTGCGCTTGCTCATAGATTTGACTGCGAGACACTTCACCAATTGCTCGTCCAGGTGCCCCAGTCAAAACTAATCCTTTGAAACGGTTATTCTTGGCCTGCAACTGATAGTTGACAGCGTGAATTGCGCCTTCACTGTTTGTTAACACAAAAACGTTGTCTTTGTCAACGTTTGGCTGTGTAGTTATCTTCTCTACTGCGCCTTTGAGTTCTTCCACATGGCTTTGCATGCTGATTTTGCCGATGAGTTTAGCTATGTTTTCTCTTACGTGAGGCCCAGAAGCCACCTTATCGTAACGCGTTGTTACAAAACCTTGACTTGCAAGCGCCTCAGCCAACAGTTTGCCGCTGCCGTTTGCTCCAGGCAGGAGAGGTGAGCACCAATCGCGGTCTGTGGGGCCGCTTCCTGCGATGAAGACGACTGCTGGGTGCGACTCTTTGTCTGCTGGCGCCGTAATGGTTCCGTAAACGTCTGTGTCAAAAACTCGCCAAGATGCTTCCTTACTTTCTATGGGGTAACTGTGCATCTACTTTTTCTCCCAACGCTATAATCCACGGGAACTATTTAAGATGGTAGAAAGCGTTTTCAAGCCATGAAAATGTTGGACATCTTGAAGTCTATAGTATCTACAGTATTACTCTTTTTGTTTGCTTCATACAGCCAATATAACTGTCCGCCAATTCTCCAATGAGGATTCTGTCTTCTACAAGAATCTGTAGCCTTAGACAACGCTAAAAATTACAACATCTATAACAAATGCTGGCCAAGATTTTCAGGCTAAGCCTTTAAAAGAGCTATACCGTGAAGTAATAGCTTCGGCTATGGCTGCTCGACATACATCTTCTTAAATCTACGCTTAAATACACGATCGCTCTACCAACGATAATAACATCCGCACGGTTGTCTGGTGATATTAAATTGATCGATACAGAGAACCTGACCAAAAAATTCGGCGACCTTACAGCCGTTGACAGCCTTACGCTACATGTTAGCGATGGCGAGGTCTTCGGTTTTCTCGGTCCGAACGGCGCAGGCAAAACAACAACTGTCAGAATGCTTTGTTGCCTGATATCAAAAACTAGTGGGAACGCAAACATAGGCGGGTATGACATCGGAAAAAAGGAAGACTCAATTAAAATCCGCAAAATCATCGGATTAGTTCCCGATAACGTTGGGTTATCTGAAAATCTGACCGCCTATGATAACATAGATTTTTACGGAAAGATATACGACTGCTCGGATGCACAAAGAAAAGAGAACAATAAGCTTTTTCTTGAAATGTTAGGACTTTGGGATAAGAGAAACGTTTTAGCTGGGACTTTTTCCAAGGGCATGAAACAAAAGCTCGCCATAGCCCGCGCCCTCATCCATGAACCACAAGTCCTTTTCATGGACGAGCCTACGGCAAATTTGGATCCTGAGGCTGCGAAAACAGTCAGAGAGTTCATTCTTCAATTGAAAAAAGAGAAGAAGACAATCTTCCTGAACACTCACAACCTCGACGAGGCGCAGAGAATCTGTGACAGGGTAGCAATAATGAATACGAGTCTTAGGGCAATCGGTACTCCGCAGGAACTTGAAAGATCCGTTAGCGGTAGGAAGACAGTTATCGGATTGGAACAGCAAGCGAACGATGCGGTTTTTGGGGCTTTAAAAAAACTGGCGCTCAAAAACCTGTCCACTGGCGGCGACACGATAACATTTGACGTGGAAGACCCTGACAAGGAGAATTCGTCTGTTGTAGAGGCTATAGTGCTGTCGGGCGGTCACGTCCGATCAATCAATGTGGTTGGCTCAACTTTGGAAGATACCTATCTAAAACTTGTGAGGAAATAAATATGCGACTTTCAAAGGCGTGGATTGTAGCAGCTAGGGACTTCAAGATATTTAGGCGAGTAAAAAACGTCTGGGTTTCAATTATCGTCTTTCCCGTTATCATCTCGGTCCTGTTTCCGGTGATACTGGAGTATACGAGAGCAAGGGGGAACCACGGACTCGCAGCGCCGGGTGTGCTTCCAGCGTTGCTTAACTCCTTTTCCTTCTTTTTAGTTATAGGAGCAGCATACGTTCCCATAGGGATTGCCTCCTACAGTATAGTGGGGGAGAAAGTGGAGAAGAGTCTAGAACCGCTTCTAGCCACACCCCTTACTGATGGGGAAATATTGTTTGGAAAAGCCATTTCCGCAATTATTCCAACTTTAGTAGCAATGTATGCGGCTGCAGTAGTCTTTATGGTGGGCGTTGACGAGGTTACTTTCAATACACTTGGGTATTATTATTTTCCAAACTGGACTATCGCCACTTTACTCATAGTTCTGATGCCGGTCGCCATTGTAATGAGCGTTTTATTCAGCGTCATTGTTTCATCGCGAGTTAATGATGTACGCAGCGCTAACAGTTTTGGAGTTTTTATGTTCCTCCCCCTACTGGGCATATACCTTGCCAGCGAGACAGGTATAATAACCCTTGACATAAACAGCCTGCTTATAATCTCAGGCATACTTTTAGCAGTTGATGTGGCGCTGTTCTTTGTCAGCACAGCCACTTTCCGAAGGGAGGAAATACTGACAAAGTGGAAGTAGCAAAGTTAGAGGAGGGCGGTTCAAAAAAATGACAAAAGCCAAGTTTGAAATAGGCGGGACTGAAAAACATACCATTATTGTTAATGTGAGCGCGCTTCTAAAATACATCAAGATAGAAGTGGATGGCGAAAAAGTTCGTTAATGAAGCAAACTTTTCGTCATTGCCAAAAAAGTTCCAGGTTGAAATAGTAAACACCGAAAAAAATTACGCTCGCACTAAGTGGAAGTGTTTAGACTTAGATATCAAAAGTGGAGGTGAGAGTAACGACTGAAGAAACAATTGTGATAATTATCGTTGTAACCATTGCTCTTATGTTAATAGGTTATTTTCTTATAGGACCACCTGGTAACCGCAGATGGGATAAGAGAAAAAATTAATACTGGACCGTTCTCGTCTACCCAAGTCACTGCAGGTAGCAAAGCTGCTCAAAAAACCTAAAGGTGTATGCGTGTGCTGGTGCAAGCACGGCTCATTAGCGAAAAATAGTTAAACCTGCAAGAAAGAATCCGCACGCTCTTTTTCCTTTCTACATCGTCAATTATAGATACAGCGAGCAGAGGGTAACTAACCAAAGAGGTAGTTTTTTAAGGTTGAAGCTATATCTACTGCGCCAGATATTTGGGCGAGCGCTAGCTCAATGGCTTTTCTGTTTCGCCTCCTTCACCCAAAAGTTGGGAGCGCGGTTTTCTAAATTGACATCTGCTTGGCTTACCCCAAAAAACTGTGATCAGATGCGAGTTGACGTGGCTTCAAACAATAGCTCGCAGGGGCATCAACATTATTTTGGACGAAAATTTTGACTCAGTTTCAAAAATTAACGGAAAAAATAGGCTAAATTTGGAAATGGCGCGGGATGTTAGGTTTACACCCCACGTTTAAATTCAACACGGGCGCTTACATTCTAAAGATAAGAAATAAAAACAATCAAAATAAACATTAACAACCAAGAGCTCAGCAGCGGATTCTGAACTTTCGATTGAGACTTCGCAGTTGTGTGTTATAGTTTGTGACTGTTCGTTATCAATCACACAGATTTATATTCTTTTTTCAAGCTCTATGATCTAACACAGTTTCTTGATGCGCCTACTTTCATTTGATGAGTACAAATTTTAGTTAACAAGAAACATGAAAGGATGAAAAACATGAACAAAACCAAAGCTTTTATGGTTAGATTTTTAAAATCGTTTTTGTTATTAATTTCTGAATTAGCGAGTATGCAATCTGAAGCTCTTACGTGCCCCTACACTGCGAGCATGCCGCTAACATCCGCAAAGGGGCTATTCTGTGAGGTGAAACAATGAGGCTTGTAACAGCAAAGACTTTGAGAGTTGGCTGCATCTTTCTCGCTATCTTCTTGTTCTGTGCTTTCGCATTATTGCCTCATTCAGTTCTAGCTGCGAATTCGAATACGGTGACGGCAACGGTAACCGTGGGAAGCGAGCCTGGCGGTGTGGCAGTAATGTCCAACGGTTCATTCGTCTACGTTGCAAATTACGAGATCAACACAGCCTCGGTGATTAACACGGCGACGAATACGGTGACGGCGATGGCAACTGTTGGAAGCAAGCCTACCGGTAGTCTCTGTACAGTTTTATCGGCGGACTTGGCTTTAACGCCCAACGGCGAATACGCCTATGTAACAAATAGCGGCGGCACTACGGTTTCGGTGATAAGCACGGCTACGAATACGGTGACGGCGACGGTAACCGTTGGAACCGAACCTGTAGGTGTGGCTGTAACTCCCAACGGTGCATACGCCTTTGTAACAAACTACGGTAGCAACTCGGTTTCGGTGATAAGCACGGCTACGAATACGGTGACGGCAACGGTAACCGTTGAAGACGAGCCCGGCGGTGTGGCTGTAACTCCCAACGGTGCATACGCATACGTTGCAAATCTTGGCAGTAATTCGGTTTCGGTGATAAGCACGGCGACAAATACGGTGACTGCGACGGTACCTGTTGGAGGCTATCCTGCAGGTGTGGCTGTAACGCCCAACGGTTCATACGCCTATGTTGCAAATAGCGGTAACAACTCGGTTTCGGTGATAAGCACGGCTACGAACACAGTGACTGCGACGGTAACCGTTGGAATCATTCCTGTAGGTGTGGCTGTAACGCCCAACGGCGAATATGCCTACGTTGCAAATTACGTGAGCAACACAACCTCGGTGATTAACACGGCGACGAATACTGTGGCGGCGACGGTAACCGTTGGAACCGAGCCTACCGGCGTGGCTGTAACTCCCAACGGTGCGTACGCCTATGTCACAAATTTTGGCAGTAATTCGGTTTCGGTGATAAGCACGGCGACAACTGCTTCCCCATCTCCTACAATTCCAGAATTTCCAGCCCAATTGCTAATAATTACTTTAGTTGCCTTTACGATCACAGGCTTATCTGCGATTATCATTGCAAAGAAGCGGGTAACGCATGGCAGTGCGTTGCTATTTTAGCTTTTTTTGAGTTTAGTTTCTGCTTTTTCAACTCTGTTCAACTGAAATGCCGCAACTGCGTTGAGCAGCATAGCAATCATGCAGATTAATGCATGAACAGTGATCCTTTCTAGTTTCGATTTAGCCACGCGTCGCGATTAGGCCTCATTCTTAATCTTGATCCAGAAATTAATTGGACTCGAACCCGAGCCAGACTGTGTGAAAAGTCTCTTTCTGCGCTAGCTTCTTACCGTTAAGCTTAAAGCTAGCTTCACAACAACTGAAAAGCCATGAGCGAACACGTAAACGGAACCCATAGAGACCAAACAGTGCTGTTC
>Ga0326727_10018847_pt1 | contig 14010 bp, 12 predicted proteins | sample MB2enrmetagenome_FD_207643 | JGI IMG/M metagenome (GOLD analysis project Ga0326727, IMG submission 207643) | Lab enriched peat soil microbial communities from McLean, Ithaca, NY, United States - MB29MY | ecosystem: Environmental > Terrestrial > Soil > Wetlands > Peat | place: USA: New York...
ACCGCTTGCGCTCAGAATCCAGATAGTCCAGCCAGACTACGAGCCGGTCGTAGGATTTCAAGGTCCTGGTCGGCGCGCCCTGCGTCTTTGCGCTTAAGTGTTCTGTCCCTCGGAGGCCTCTTGATTGGCTGTCGGGAAGGCCGACGCCCGCAGGCGGGGCGCCACGAACGTCCCTGCGATGGGCGGCCGAGGCTGCCGCGAGCTCACTTGGTGAGCACGGCGTTCACCACGCCGTCGTCGCTCGGCCTCGAGGTCACCTTGGCCTCTCCGAGCTCGGTCTCGATGGTCGCGCCCTTGGTTATGACGCCCCTTCGCTCGTACTCCCTGTTGGCCCGGTTGGCCGTCACGCGGAGTATCTTGCTCTTCGCGGTCTTGCCCGACGCAGCGTCATAGACGTTGGCCTCAGCAGCGGCGCGAAGCCCGTAGGAGAGCGTCCCACCCCTCGTCCTCTTGGGCGACCTCACGGTCTCTCCGACCACGGGCTCGAACGGGTAGTCGTCGGCCTCGAACGCCCTGCGCGACCTGTTCGGCCTCCGCTTCCCCCCGGTCATCTTCTTCTTCCTGAGGTTCTCCACTGCCTTGACCATTATGAAATCCTGCACCCGCGCTTGAGAGGGGGGTGTTAAGGTTTTCTCTCGCAGGGTCCGCTGACCCTGCGGGTCGATCGACATCCCAGAGGTGCGGGGCGTCCAGCGGCAGACCTGAGGCGGAGCACAATCGGACGGTCGACCGCTATCGGAGTATCATCGTCCTTCTCTCGAGCTGGCGCTTCATGGTAGGCACGTCGGTGCTCAGCCCGAAGTACTCCGCGAACTCGGGCGTCGTGCTGTAGATCTTGGCGCGCCCCTTCCTGATCCAGACCAGGAACCCCACCTCCTCCAGGTCCCTGATGTGCTCGTAGACCGTCGAACTTCTCCTTGCGGCCAGGTCCGAACCGGATATGGGCTGGAAGTAGGCCACGAAGGAGAGCGTCCTGAGCGCTGCCTTCGAAAGGAGCGGCTTGGTGGCGAACTTCCGCGCCACGCCCGTGTACTCGGCCTTGAGCTGCATGGCGAACCTGGGACCAGGATACTCCACGATCTCCAGGGCCGACATGGCGGCCTTGAGACTCTCTGCGATCGCCTTGGCCTCCTCGGTGACGCGCTTCTTCGACGTTATCCCCGCCGCCTTCGCCAGTTGCTCGGTGTCCAGGGCCCTCCCCGACGAGTACAGGGCTGCCTCTATCCTCCCGCGGACGTCCTTCGCCGTTTCGCTCAAGCTAGCCCACCAGTATCACTTGGAAGTCGTCGTCGCCTTCCTGCTCGAGGACCACCTCACCGCCGCTGGCCGAGAAGAGCAGGAGGATTATCGTGCGGGCGGCCTCCATGAGCGGCATGCCCCGTACGAGCTCGGAGAACCTGATCCGCCCCACCCCTCCGATCCTGTCCCGGAGAATCGCCTTGAAGGCCTGGAGGTTCGACAGGATGGTGATCAGGTATTCTTCAGGGTTGGGCGGGGGCGTCTCGTCCAGGAGCGAAGTGGAGACGGTGCTCTCCTCCCTGTCCTGAACGACTATCTCCTCGAGTATCCTCGAGAGCGCGTCGAAGAGCTCGTCGACCGTCGTCGAGTAGATCTCGTACCTGAAGGGCATCACCACAATCTGTGGCGGCTCCGTCGAGTCGACGAGCCTCCTCTCCCTCTGGAGCCTCTCGAAGAGGAAGAGCGACTCGACCTTGAAACGGTAGATTGTCGCCGAGGTGAGCGCCGCCGTGCCCGCCACCCTGAGGTCCAGGATCTCGGACTTCATCATCGCCTGCAGGAAGAGGTCCAGGAGCTCCGTGATGTGTATCTCCCAAGGGCTCTTCCTCTTGGCCGCCCGCGGGTCGATCAGCAGGTTGAGCGGCGGCCTCGCCAGAGACTCGTCCTCAACCACTCTTGACCTCGACCTCCAGCTTGGAGCGGACGATCCTCGAGACGCCGCCGACGGCGTAGACCCCGTAGGTGACGTTGCTCTGTGCCACCATGGTGTCCTTGAGCGAAACCACCATGATCTGGGCCCCGGTCGAGCGCTCCCGCAAGAACTCCGCGAGGTTCTTGGAGTTGGTCTGGTCCAGGTTCTGGTCGATCTCGTCGAAGAGGTAGAACGGGTGCGGGTTGACCTTCTGGATGGCCAGTATCAGCGCGACCGCCGTGACGGACTTCTCGCCTCCCGACATCGAGGAGGACTCCCAGTCGCCCTTGCCGCGGAAGTTCCCCATCAGGAAGATCCCTCCCGCGAAGGCGTCCTCCTTGTTCTCCAACTCCAGGCGACCCTCGCCGGCCGTAAGTCGCCTGAAGGTGGCGGCGAACTCGGCGTTGATCGACTCGAAGGCGCCCAGGAAGACCTTCTTCTTCTCCCCGTCTATGTTCTCGATGAAGCGCACGATGGAGGTCCTCTCCCGCTCGAGCTCGTTGATGCGTTCCGAGAGGTGCCTGTAGTTGTCGTAGATGGCGGCGTACTCCCGCTCCGCGCTCTTGTTGACGAACTTGCCGAGGGCCTCGAACTCGAACTCGACCTGCGACAGCATCCGCTCGCTGCCCTCGAAGGACTCGAGCACGTCGTCGTATCCGTAGAAGCGCAGCTGGCTCAGGTACTGCTCCATCCTCTCCTGCGTCGACTTGGCCGCCTGCTGGAGAGAGAAGATCTCCTTCTCGGTGTTGAGGGCCGACCTGTCGGCGGCGTTGCGCTCCTCCTCCAGTCTCTTGATCTTCGTGTTGAACTCGGCTATGACGGGCTGGCTGTTGGCCGACGAGGCGAGGACCTTCTGGAGCTGCTCGTCCAGCTCGGCGAACCTCTTGTTGAGGTCGTTCAGCTCCCTCCTCCCGTTCTGGATGAACAGCCGGTCGTCCTCGTACCTCAGCTCCGCGTTCTCCAGATCGACCCTGACCCTCTGGTAGCTCGGCTCGAGCATCTCCTCGAGGTTCGACCTCTCACGGGTGTACGAGAGATGGACGTCCGAGACGCGGGAGCTGACCTCGTTGAGCTGCAGGGCCAGGTCGTTCCTTGACCCCTCGAGCTCCACCAGCATCCTGTCCAGCTCCAGGGCATCCCATTCCTTCAGCGTGGCGTCGAGCGACTTTGACTCGGCCAGGAGCGCGTCCTTCCTCGCCACCAGGGTCTGCTGGCGGCGGACGAATCTGTCAACCACCTTCTGCTGGTTGTCCCTGTCCTGCTTCAGCGACCTGAATATCGTGCGGTACCTCTTCGTGAGCCTCGAGACCGTCTCCGCCTCAGCGCCCGTCGCCGCCACCGAAGCGATCTTCTTGACGCGGTCCTTGCTGAGAGCCCTGCCGTCGGCCTCCAGAGCGCTCAGAATCTGCTTCCGCTTGTCTATGGCCACCTTGAGCGCGTCCACCGCGCTCTCCACCTCGCCTATGTCCTCGATGTCCTCGAGGCTCTCAAGGATGTTGGCCAGGAAGTCATGGAGACCGTAGGCGAAGGCCCTTCCCCCAAGTTCGAAGACCTCTCCGTTTGGTGTGACCGTCCTGAAGCCCTCGGAGGCCAGGACGTAGGCGATGGCCTCGGTCTCGACGAGGACCGTGTCCCCAGCGATGAAGTTCACGAGGCCGCGGTACTGCCTGTCCGCCTTGAGCACACCCGCAAGCGGTCCGATGACCCCGGCCGACCTCTCCACTTCGGTTGCGGGTGTCGATGAGACCTCCGAAAGCGGGATTACTGCGAACGACTTTATGTTCAGCCGCTTGCCGGCCTTTATCACAGCGGTCATGGCCCTGACGTCCTCGACGAGGAAGGCGTTCATCCATCTGTCCATCACCGAAGCGCAGGCCCTAGAATACTGGGTCGGGTAGCCGATCAGCTGGTTGAGCACGCCGATGTAGCCGGCGACCCCTCCCTCCTCGCAGAGCTTCTTGAGCCGCGAGTGGCCCACCCTGTCCCCCGATATCTCGTCCGTGAGGTCCTTCTTGACCTCGGTCAGAGTCACCTCCGCTGCGGCCTTCTCCAGGACCCGACCCGCCACCTCGACGTGCTTCGCCAGCTCCGACCGCCGCTTCTCGATCTGGCCCAGGTCCTGGTCTATCTCGCCCAGTTCGTGGGCCGTCCTGGCCTGCAGATCGAAGAGCGCCCTCGTGCTGGAGTCGAGCCTCTCCAACAGCTCTCCGAAGCCCTTCATCTTCACGTCCAGCTCGTCGAGCCTCTTCTTCTCCACGGTCAGGTTGGCGTTCACGACGTTGGCCTCTGACTCCAGAGGGGACATGCTCTGGCTGATCTCGGCCAGCTTCTCCGTGGTCCTGTCGCTCTGCTTCCTCCTCCTGTCCATGGTGGCGCGGAGCAGCTCCTCAGCCTCCCTGACCTCCTCAAGCTGCGACGTGACTTCCTTGCGCCTGGCCCCGAGCTTCTCCTCGGTCGAGCTCAGCGTCTCCACCGTCGACGTGGAGGCCGTTATCGTCTTCTTCTTCTCGTTGAGCAGCACCCTGAGCGTGGGTATCGACTCCGCCTCGAGGCGGCGGATGCTCTCCTCCCTCCTCTGCATCTCCGCCTTCAGCTGGTCGAGCCTTATCTTCGTGGACTCCCTCTCGTCTCGCAGCCGCGTCGGCCCTTCTCCGCCACCCTGGACGACCTCCGTGATGAACTTCTCCCGTTCCTCTCCCACCGAGAGAATCCTCGCCTCGAAGCTCTCCTTCCGGGTCCGCACGTCGTCGAGCTTCAGGAGCATCTCCTCCACCTGCTTGTTGGTCGAACCCAGCTTCTCGCGGAGTTCGGCTATCCTGCGCGACGTCTGCACGGCGGTCAGCCATGCGACCTGTTCCTCGAGCTGGGAGTATCGGACGAGGTCGTTTCTCTGCTCCTCTAGCCTCTCGAGCTGAGACTTCATCTCGCCCGTCCTGGCGAGCTCTATCTGCAGCTTTGTGTCGGCCTGGTAAAGTTGCTTCTGCGCCTCGGCCTTCTTCTCGTCGAATCGCGAAATCCCGACGACCTCCTCGATCATCTTCCTCTTCTCGTCAGGGGTCTGGTCCGCGACCCTGGTCGCAGCCCCCTGCGGGATTATGTTGAGGCCGCTGGGCGAGAGTCCCGAGACCTCGAGAAGGTCGGACACCTCCCCCTTGGTCGTCTTCTTGCCATTGAGGAAGTAGGCATTCTCTCCGTTGCTCCGGAGCTCGCGCGAGAACGTGACCACGTCCGTGTCGACGGGAATCCTCCTGTCGAGATTGTCGAACTGTATTGAGGCGCGGCAGCTGGTCGGGCGCTCTTCGCTGTAGGCTGCCTCCGTCTCGGTCTCCTTCTTGGGATCGTAGATCAGCCCCGACAGCCGGCCCTGCGCAGCCCGGAGAATGCGGGGAGAGTTCTCGCCGAGCGCGAAGAGAATCGCGTCGGCTATGTTGGACTTGCCGCTTCCGTTGGGGCCCGTGACCACATTGAGCCCCTGCTCGAAGGTTATGGAGAGCGTCTTTGGGCCGAATGACTTGAAGCCCTTAACTTCCAGCCTTCGAATATAGCCCATGCTCGAAGCTCCAGTGAGTCTTTGCACGTATACCATGCGATATAAGCGTATCAAGGGAAGGGCGGCAGACAATGCGGACGCGGCCCAACCCCGCGCCGCGGAGCGCCAGGGCGGGCCTGGTCGGCGACAGCTTCTTCAAGACTGAATCGGCGAAATGGCTGCTAGGCCGGCGTTCCACACTTAGTGCAGAACTTCGCGCCTGGTTTCAGGGCCGCCCCGCAGGCCCTGCAGTGGTTCCCGGCCATTGCCGCAGGTGGGGGAGCAGCTTGAGGAGCGGCGGGGACAGGAGGAGGCGGTGCCAAGACAGACGCGGGAGCGGCCATGGCCCTTGCCTGAGGCCTGTCACTTTTCACTACGATGTATTCCGCCACGCCGGTTACGCGGTCCAGTGGAATCTGGACCTCTGAGCTGTCGTCCGACAGAACGATGAGCGCTACGGTGCCGTCAAGCCCGAATGCCACATCCTTGGCCTTGCCCAGGGCCCTGCCCGAGGCCTCGATCACGATCTTGCCGTCGACTTCATCCTTCCTGAACAGTTTGGAGGAAGACAACGAAGGATTTTTCGTCGGGACGATATTTATTGTTTTTTCGGACGCGGCGGGGGTGCCCTAGCACCTGCTAGCAATATAACACGAGGGCGGTCCCAGGTGCGCCATTGAGCACCTTTGGAAGGAGACGCAAGCGGCTTCTCTCGGCCGCGCCCGAATATGACGCGGTCGTCGTCACGAACCCCAAGAACCTGTTCTATCTGACTGACTTCTGGGGCGGCGGCATAGGGATAGTGAAGGACGACAGGACCATCCTCGTGACGTCCGTCATGGAGCAGAAAAGGGCGAACGACAGCGGAAACGAGATCGAGGTCATGCCAACCAGGGGCAGGTCGCAGCAGTACGAGACGGCCCTCAAGCTGGCCAGAGGGAAGCTCCTCAGCGACGAGTACGACGAGAACCTGGCCACCGCCAAGGTGGACAGCGGCCTCTTCATCAAGGTGAGGAGGAAGAAGGACGAGGTCGAGATTGCCAGGATAGTGAAGGCCAGCAGGCGCATGGACAAGATATACGAGATGCTGGAGACCTCCATAGGTCCCGGAAGGTCTGAGCGCCAGGTGGCAGCCGACGTGATGAAGCTGGCGACCGAGGAGAAGCTAACGCCGCTTCCGGCAGAGGGGGCGCTCAGCCCGGTGATCATCGGGTCCGGCGAGAACGGGTCCTACCCCCACGCCGACCTGTCGGACAGGAAGATCCGGACGGGAGACATGGTCGTGGCCGACATCTTCTTCCGCTACGAAGGCTACTGCACTGACTGCACCAGGACCTACGCCGTGGGCCGCGTCTCCCAGGACCGGCGCGAGGCCTACGCGGCCGTGCTGGAGTCCCAGCTGAAGGGGGTCGAGCTTGCCAGGAGGGGAGCCTCAGGGAGGGCGGTGCACGAGGCGGTCAACGACGTCCTGAAGGAACACAAACTCGACGCCTACTTCACGCACGGGGTCGGCCACGGAGTCGGCATCGACATCCACGAGTCTCCGTCCTTGAGCAGGTCGAGCACAGACCGGCTCCGCGAGGGCGACGTTGTGACCATCGAGCCCGGAGTGTACATCGAGGGGAAGTACGGCATAAGGATCGAGGACACACTGGTGATTGGGGACAGGACCAGGGTCCTCTTCGACTACACGAAGGAACTTCGCGTCCTGGCCTAGGGCTCAGCCCAGCGTCCTCGCCGGGCCGGGTGCAAGCCTATGGACTCGGACCGCGGCGGACGGTTCGACCTCTCTCATGGCCGATGCCACACGCTCGGCGTCGCTCTCCCAGACCACGGCGTGGACCGCCTGGCCCACCATGTTCTGGCTCGCGCCGAGGGCTCCGGCGGACTTGGCCGCGCCCGCGAGCCTGCGCACCTGCGGCGACCCGATGTGGAGCCCCTCCGAGAAGGCCTCTCCCGCCCTCAGCAGGCTCTCCAGGGTCCCGTCCGAGGCGATCCGAACTGACTCAGCGCCCAGGATGCTGACCCTCTTCGCCATCTCCGGCGACGACAGCAGGGAGGCCTTTCCATAGGGGGCCAAGGACGCGGTCACGACGCGGACGCCCTTCGGAACCTTGACCGGAAGCACCTTGGCGAGACCGGGGGCCCCCGGGCTCACTATCACGCCCGCCCCGCCGTGCTTGTAGATCACAGAGACGGTGCCAAGACCGGTCCTGCACAGTATGTCTGCAGCGTGGGCGAAGTAGGCGACGCCCTCTCGGTCGAGCTTGGTCGACAGGGCCGATGCCACGGCAACCACCCCCGACAGGGCCGAGGCGGCGCTGGCTCCGAACCCATAGCCTATCGGGACGTCGACGGTCTGGACCAGATCGATCCGGCGCTCTCCCTCGCCCAGCGCCTGGAGAAGCAGCTTCACCGCCGTCTTCGTCGTCGTGGCTTCGTAGGCCGGGTCGCCGTTCACGGTGATGCTGATGCCGGGACCGGCCTCATCTCTGTCCACCCATGCGCTGGTGACCACGCCACTTGAGAGGGCGAAACCCCCGCCGGTCGCGCCTGCGAGCCGGAGGTTGTCGGGAGAGGAGCCTCCTCCGTAGTAAATCGCGAAGAAGTTGGAGATGGCCGCGGGCGCGAATGCCTTCGCCGTGAGCGCCATGTCAGCTCGCCGGCTTGGGCTTCGACCCAACGACGATGGTCGTGATGGGCGCGAAGACTATCACGGCAGCGGCCGCGATCGTGTAGTAGGTCGTCAGCCCGGGCCACTTGGCGATGGTGCTGGCGGGAGCGGCGACGAAGAACACCACCCCGAGCATCAGGAACAGGACCCCGAAGGCGAGGGCCATGGTCGTCTGCCTCGCCCGGTCGGACATCCTCCAGTCGGGGTTGTTCAGCAGGATTCCAGACCTCCCGAACACAGGCTGGGTGGCGCGGACGAGCAACGGGACCGCGATTATTATGGCGGGGATCGCCGTCGTGTTCCAGAACACCGTGAGCCCGAGGATGAGTGAGGTCGGGAGCGACAGGAAGACCACGAGGTTGGTCGCCGCTATCAGGTTGCCCAGGGTGACGAAGGAGACCGTCGCAGCGATGAACGCAGGCCAAGACGAGTATCGTTTGACGAACCACCCGAAGAGCAGGAAGGCCACGAAGTTGGCGGGCACGCCCGCCACCAGGCTGTAGATGGGGGTCGTAAGACCGAGCGGGGCGAGTAGGAGAGAGTCACCAATGAAGGTCCCGAGGCCTGCACCTATGGCGACAGAGAGGGTGTCGGACGTGACTGCGAAGTACGCCGGTATGAAGATCCCCACAAGGAGCTGGCCCACTCCCCAAGGAGAAGGCACGAAGGCGGTGAGACCCTTGCCCACGGCGTAGAGCACGGCGGTTATCGCTATGGTTGCGACCTTTGAGGAGACCGTTGCCGGAGGACCTTTTGCCAAAGCAGTCAGTGGGAGCGCCCGTTCCCTGGGCTTTCTATATCAAGATAATCTATAAATAATATAGAGACCTCTATATTTCCATGGACGCCAGGAAGGTGCTCGAGATGGGAGGAGGGACGGTCCTCATCTCGCTTCCAAAATCCTGGGCCAGGAGGAACGGCATAGTCAAGGGCGCGTCGGTACTGGTCGAGGAGCTGTCGTCGAGCAGGCTCATCGTGAGCCCCATAGGAAGGGAGCAGGAGCCCAAGACGGCATCGATACGCTACCCGGGCGAGAACCTGTCGCAGGTCACCATCGGCATGACTGGGGCCTACCTTCTCGGGTACAACATCATCAAGATCGAGGGCACCCAACCCATCTCGAGGGAGGACCGGGAGAAGGTGAAGGAGGCCATGGGTCGTCTGGTGGGGCTGGAGATAATGGACGAGGACTCGAGGAGCATCACCCTCCAGTTCCTTCCGGAGCCGTCCACCCTCGACCCGGAGAAGATGGTCAGGAGGATGGGCAGCCTCACCAAGGGGATGCTGAGGGACGCGAGAGAAGCCCTGGCGAGCGAGGACCGGAAGATGATGTCCCTGATTGCCGAGAGGGACGACGAGGTCGACCGGCTCTATTTCCTGCTGGTCCGAGCCATCAGGACGGCCACCATCGACGCCGAGGTGGCCAGGAGGTACAACCTCACCCCCGTCGAGTGCCTCGACTACAGAGTGGTCGCGAGCTTCATCGAGGGGCTGGGTGACACCATCGCAGAGTTCTCGGGAAGGGCCACGGAGGAGCTCCCGGGGACCCAGGCCGCAAGGGAGATCGCAGACGTCCTGAAGGTCCTCGAAGAGATGGAGGAGACGTCAGTGAGGACATTCCTCGCTCGGAAGGGCGGCCAGAGCAGAACAGGGTACATGCAGATAGACGCGATGCATCAGGAGGCCACAGCCCGTCTTGCGAGGATTGCCCAGGAGGGCAGGATCTCCACCCGCGTGATGGTTGACCTGCTCAGCATGCTCGAAAGGATATCCAAGGCGCTGGTCGACATCTCCGATCTCACCCTCCCGACCTACCAGTTCAACGACAACACCTAGGCCGAGGTGAAGACATGCGACAGGCGGCGAATGTGGAGAAGAACAGAGACCATGCGCAAGCCGCGCCCGAGGCGCAGCGACTTCCCAAAGAACAGGGCCTCCTCGCCCTTCGTCAGCCTAGAGAGTACGTCCGCAGTCCGGCCGGTCCATCGCCACCCATGGCATCCTGAGGACCGCTGCCCGAACAAGGACGCGAGCCTGGGGCCGGGCGGGGATGCCGGCCGCGATTATCTCCTGTATCTCCGTCTCGTGCCAGCCGACTGAGCGCACACCGGGCATTCCAGATGGCCGGGGGACACCTCAACCATGCGGATCGCATGGCGGTCGCAGAGCGTGTAAGTCTTGATCGTGCCCTCGTTGCTTGACATGCCCAGAGCGCAAAAGACAGTCCTATTACGTGTTCCTATGCGGGAACCCTGCTCTCGGCACCTTTATTACCGATGGTTTTGGAGACACCTCCAGTGTCGTACACTAGGAGATGAAAGAAGAACGAGTTACGGACAAGGTGGAGGAGGCGGTTACGGGCGATCTCGCTTTGGCAGCGGTCCATCCAACAACGGACCCAAGCCAGTAGAAGTCGGAAAGGAGTACGAAGTCACCATTACCGAGACGAGCAGAAGGGGCGATGGAGTGACCAAGATCGACGGTTTTGTCATCTTTGTGGCGGGAGGCAAGCAGGGTGAGAAGACCAAGATCAAGATCACGCAAGTCGGCCCACGGTTCGCCAGCGCCACTAAAGTAGAAGGCACAACAGTGTAGACCGAGACGATCGGTCTGCCGCACATGAGACGGAACATAGTTCCGTCTACCCTTTCGTTTTGTTTGAATTAGCGAGAACAGCAGACGTGCTGCCGCATCTCGCACTGTCCCAAGCACCATTGTCTTCCCAGAGACTGAGATGGGTCAGGATGACTTCAGAGGTCCGACTCCACGCGGAGCCTTGCGCTTCATTCCCCACCTGACCATCCTCACGAGGATGTAGAGAGAAAAGACTATGGTGGTTATGAAGAAGCTGACGGGGTAGGGTGTGTAGAATCCGACCAGGAGGCCCACCCAAGTCGCCATCAGCGCGATGCCGACCGAGAGGAGCATCCCCCACATGGGCCGCCTTGACAGGTACTGGGCCGTAGCCGCCGGTGTGACCATCAGGGAGAATATGAGAAGGACGCCTGTCACCTGCACGGCGAATGACACCGCCACGGCGACGACAAGCAGGAACGCCGTCCCGAGAAAGAGCATGGGCATCCCCTTGGCCTCGGCAACGTCTTCGTCGAGCGAAGCGAAGAGAAGCGGCCGGTAGAGCACCCCGACCACGACCAGGATCACCACCGCGGCGATGGCGGTGAGTAGCACCTGACCGCTGCTGATTCCAAGTATCTCCCCAAAGAGAATCGAGATGGCAGCGGTGTCGAAGGCCCTGTAGAGGCTTATGAAGAGCAGTCCCAGTCCGAGCGCGAAGGCCAGCACTATGCCTATCTGGGTGTCACGGTTGGCGGCCCGGCGACCGAGCGCCGCTATGGTCAGACCGCCGAGGATGGACCCAACCAGGAGACCGGCTGTCGGCGCGATGCCGAGCAGTATCGCCCCCGATGCCCCCGCAAAGCCGATCTCAGAGAAGGCGTGGGCCGTGAACGCGGAACGGCGGAGCACCACGAAGTAGCCGGTCACCCCCGCGATGACGGCGATCATCGTTCCGGTCTCGATGGCGTGCTGCATGAACTCGAAGCTCCAGAGGTACTGCAGAGCCCCGAACAGGTTGAGGTCGATGCTCATGCCATGTCCCCGTGGTGCTCTTCGACGCCTATGATCGCCACGTTCCCATGGGGGTCTCGCAGGACCTCCACCTGGACGCCGTAGAGCGCGGTCAGGCTCTCCGAGGTGAGGACCGCGCTGGGCTTGCCAGTGGCCACCCTGCCGTTGGCGATGTACATCACCTCGTCGAGGTGTGGAAGAAGCGGGTTGATGTTGTGCGCGATTAGCAGCGCGGTCACGCCGCGCGAGCACACGACTCCATTGACGAGGTGAAGGAGTTCGGTCTCGCGCCTCAGGTCGAGGTTAGACAGGGGCTCGTCGAGCAGCAGTATGTCGGGGCGGCTCACGAGCGCCTCGGCCAGGAAGACCCTCTGCAGTTCGCCCCCTGACAACGCGCCGAGCGGGCGACGCGCCAGCTCACTCGCGCCCACGCTCTCCAGGGCCGCGAGAGCCGCATCACGGTCTGCGTGGGAAAACGGGTTGAAACCCCACCGTTTCCCCGAGAGACCGAGCCTCACCAGCTCAAGGCACTCGATGTTCGTGTCGCTGTCTATGACATGGCGCTGAGGCACGTAGCCAATCCTAGGGTTGCCTCGCCTTGGAGGTGAATCGAAGATCCTTATCGATCCGTCGGCCGGCTTTTGCAGCCCCAGTAGAAGGCGGAAGAGAGTCGTCTTCCCTGCCCCGTTGGGTCCTATGACTGCGATGAACTCTCCGCGGCCGAAGGCAAAATCTGCGCCGCGCCAGACGACCTTCTCCTTGTAGCCTGCGGCCAGGCCCTCGCCAGTTATGATGCTGGACGGTGTCGGTGTCGAGTCGGATCCTGGAGACGCTGGCAGCCCTCCGTGGCCGTTCGTCATTCACTGGCCCAGCTCCTGTGCATTCAGGGCGTTCTGGAGACTGTACACCTCGCCCTGCATCCAAGCCTGGAATGTCGCGCCGGGAGGCTGTATCGTCTCTGTCACGCCGATGGTCGGGATCTGATTCTGAGCGGCCAGCGCCTTGATGTCCTGGGTCAGCGGCGTGACTGTCTGCTCGTTGTAGACAAGCACCTTCACGCTGGAATTCCCCCCCTCGAGCAGCTGATCGAACTGGGCTACGCTCTGGGCCGAAGGGTCGTTCCCTTCTGCAACGGCATCCATGAACGCCGCAGGTGAGACCACGTCGAGGCCCGTGGCGTTCGCCATGTAGACGAAGATGCTCTCGGTGGAGGCCACCGGCGCTCCTGCATATTCATGCTTGATCTGTTGCTCCTGACCCATGTACGACTGCCAGAGTGACGCGTTCAGGTTCGCGTACTGCTGGCGGAAGTAGGCGGTGTCGGCAGGGTCTATCCTTACGAGGTCCCTGTACATCGCCGCCACGGTGTCATTCACGTAGTACGGGCTGTACCAGAAGTGGGGATTTGCCGTGAGAGACTGGTTGACCACCTCCTGGACATTCAGCACGAGCTGATTGGGAGTGCTCTCAGCGCCTATGATGTCGAGAGCCCACGCGTCATATCCCGCTCCGTTGACGACGACGAGCTGGGCATCTGTGATTGCGATGGCGTTGGCGGGGCTGCTCTCGTACTCGTGAGGGTCGATATTGGGATCCGAGACTATGCTGGTGACGTTCACGCGGGATCCACCGAGCTGCGAGACAAGGCTGCCCCAGAAGTTCTCGGCGGCCACCACCCGGATCACCGACGAAGCCGGTGATGAGGATGTGGAGACACCCGCTGCGGGTCTGTTGGAGATGTAGACCCCTGCGCCGACCCCCGCAATGACAAGGACGACAAGCACCGAGGCGAGCGCGGCGGTTCTATGCCCATGCATGGGCCTCGCGTGCCCAGCCCGGTCTAATAAGTATTTGCTGTTTGTTAATAATCTACATGTATCAAACACAGCGATGGTAATATTTGCTCCATGGGAGAGTGTCGGGTCTTGCTAGATTGGATCTGCTTCTCGGCCGTGCAGGCCCCAGGTCCCTCCGACTATGCCAAAATACGGCGTTCAGCGCAAGGAGGACCATCGCTCATGTCCGTCTCCATCAGGGAAGCCAATCTGGCTGACATCGAAGGGATAGGGCAGTGGTACCTTCAGTTCTGGGAAGAGAAGGAAGATGCGGACTTCGGACTCGCCCTTCACGATGAGAAACCCGACCGATTCCAGGAGATGCGCTGGTTTCTTGAGTTTCAGGAAGCGTGCGCGAAGGGAGACGCCATAGGCCTCGTGGCAGAGTCAGAAGGAGAGATCGTCGGCTTCTGTGAAGTCAACAGGGTGAGGCCGCCCCGGTGTGAGTTCGGGA
>Ga0326727_10018848_pt1 | contig 14010 bp, 17 predicted proteins | sample MB2enrmetagenome_FD_207643 | JGI IMG/M metagenome (GOLD analysis project Ga0326727, IMG submission 207643) | Lab enriched peat soil microbial communities from McLean, Ithaca, NY, United States - MB29MY | ecosystem: Environmental > Terrestrial > Soil > Wetlands > Peat | place: USA: New York...
GCAGCAGCTCTGGCAGGTCGTCTGATGGCGGCTGCCGGAGCCAGGCCACGATCTCGCCGAGCTGACCGCGTGTGGCGTCGAGCCCGTCCAGGATCGCGTGCAGCGTGGCGATCAGCTCCTCCTGCCGTCTCTCCCAGTGGGCAAGCCGAGCCTCAAGGTCCATAGTGCCGCTGCCTTCTCCGGGGCGCACGGGGGCACCCTTTGGGTGCAATTGTCTTTCCTGACCAATCCACTTCCGCAACACATACCGACTGCATCCGATAGAGCACGGATCGCATCCGCGTCACATCACGAGTGGGATAGCGATCCGTATTACGGATGGCACGTCGGCCATACGGATGGCATAGGTTCAGCAGCACGGACTGGATTACACGAGATGCTTGCGGCGCTGTCACAGCACACCCATCACACGGCTCTCATGAACCCGCCAGAACTCCGCGTCGACGACCTGCGTGCGATGCTGGAAGCCAGTGCGCCGACTTCCCGGCTGGGCCGGTGGTTCAGCGAGAACCACGCCGAGTTCAGCGACCTGCTCGCGACCCTCCGGCCGCGGTGGGAGGCCCTCGCCGTGAAGTTTGCCGAAGAGGGCCTGATCAGCGTGCCCGCAGCGTTCTGGCACAAGACTGACACGCCTGAGCGGAGGCTCGCCCGCAAGCGGGCGGCCGAGGCGGCGCGTCAAGTCTGGCACCGGGTCAAGCAACGCCCTGCGCAGGCGGACGCGCCGGTGCCTTCCCCCCTGGCGCGGGTGCAGCAGCGTCGCACCGCGCCGCCAGTCGTTGGCCCCAAGCCGTCGTCGAAGGCGGCCGATGCCGATGAATTCCGACCGGTGCGGAGGCGATAGGAGGTGCCATGCCCAGGAAAGGCAACATCGCCCGAATGCTCGAGGACCCGATGAGCCTGACCGGCGAAGCCGATGCACTGCCGGCGCCGACGCTGTCGGCAGCCCGGGCGGCGTCACGCCCGGAGCAGCAGCGGCCCGCGGCAGCATCGACGCTGGACCTGAGCGAGCGACCGAAAGTGCTCATGATGATCGGCACTGGCGGCACCGGCAAGACGACCTTGCTGCGCTGGATCTGCGAGAAGGCCTTCGAGCGCGACAACGGCACCGAGCTGATGCTGGCGACGGTTGATCCGGTCAATCGCGAGCTCGGGCAATATTTCGCCGACACGGTATCGCCGCAGGCCGGCGATACGGTGGCTTGGCTGGAGCGGTTGTTGGCCAAGATCGTGGCGACCAAGTGGGACGCCGCGATCGATTTCGGGGGCGGCGATACCAGCCTGCCCCGGCTTTTGGCGGACATCCCCAACCTACAGCAGGTGATGGAGGAGGCCACCATCGCGCCGGTGGCAATCTATCTGCTGTCGCCCCGGGTCGATGACCTGACGCCGCTGAGCGAGATGCAGGCCGCCGGCTTCCAGCCGCCGGCGACCGCCCTCGTGCTGAACGAGGGGCGGGTCGATACCTCGCGCGAGCCGGCGCGCGAGTTCGCGCTGCTGCGGCGCCATCCGGTCTACCGGGCGGCCATCGAGCGCGACGCGGTCGAGGTCTGGATGCCGCGGCTTTACGCCGCACCGCAGATCGAGGCCCGCCGGCTCACCTATCGGCAGGCGGCCGACGGGGCCGGGACGCCGCCGCTCAGCGTCTTTGACCGCAGCCGGGTGCATCGCTGGCTAGCCGCCATGGATGCAGCGTTTGCCCCCATCTCGAGGAACTCGAACGCGAGGCGCGCCGGGCGGAGGTGTCGGGCGATCCGCTGGGGACGGTGCTGCGGGTCCTCGCCAGCAGCGCGAGCGCGATAGACCGATCGATGGCAGAGGTGTTGCGCTTGGTCGACCCGAGCCGCCAGCCGGTCTCGAAGGAGGTTGTCCGCCAGGCGGTTGCCGAAGCGACCCGCTTCGTCACGTTGGACGTGGTTCGCGCCTTCAACCGGCGCACGATCGCCGCGGCAGCGGCGGTGATGATTCTGCTGATGGCAGGCTCGTTCGGGGCCGGGTACTGGGTGCACGGCGATCGCCTGATGATCGCCGGCCTGCGCGCCGGCGATGACACCTGCCGGCCGCAGAGTGGCGGTGTGCTCTGCTATATCCCAATTTGGAAGACGCTGCCGGCATCGCCGGGCAACAAGTGATCACGGTGTTGCGTTTTCACATCGGCCGCGGAATCGCGCTTTCTTGCATTTGAAGACGCCAACACCTTCGAGGCATAGTGCCTCGTCATTGAGGCGGCGCGGTCCGCTGCGGACAACAGCGGAACCGCACCTAACCACAGGCACGGAGGTTCCCATGCCCACGGCTGCCCGCGCGTATATCACGAGTCCGCGCATATCACGAGTCGTTTCAGCCAGATGACCACAACATTGTCGGTCGTTGCGGCGCTGGCGCTCGCGCACCAGTGCGCACCGGATATTGCGCCGCAGACCATCGCCAGCATCGCCAAAGCCGAGAGTGGGCTGGACGCGCTCGCGGTGCACGACAACACGTCCGGCGCCGAATATACGCCAGAGGCACTGGGCGCTGCGATCGCGCTCGCAACCAGCCTGATCGTCGCCCAGCATCACAACGTCGATCTTGGTCTGATGCAGGTGAACAGCGCCAACCTGGCAGCAGTTGGGCTGTCCATCCGGGACGCGTTCGACGCCTGCCATTCGATGCGCGCCGGTGGCGAGATTCTGTCCCAGGCGTTCCACCACGCGCTGCGTGCCGCACTGTCGACGTACAACACCGGCGATCCGAATCGTGGCATCACCAACGGCTATGTCGCCCGCGTTGAAGCCGCCGCCACGGCCGTTCCTGCCATCGCCGCCTTTGCACCGGCCGGGCCGGCGCCGGCCTCTCCCACGCCGATTGCCAGAGCATCGGCCGGTGCCTGGGACGTGTTCGCGCGTGGCGGCGGCACGTCGTTCGTCTTCACCAGCCAAGGATCAACGACCCATGCTCGGTAACATCGGGACCGTCCTCCAGCAGCTCGCAACCGCTCTCACAACGGGAACCATCCCGATCGCGGTCGCCTCCATCGCCATCGCCGCCTGCGGCTATGGCTGGGCTATCGGCCGCATCAGTGCGATGTGGGCGGCGAGCGTCGTGCTCGGCATCGCCGTGGTCGGCGCGGCCGCCACGCTCGCGCCGCTGTTGGTGTCGGGCTGAGCCATGCCCACCAGGGAGACCGACACACTGTTCCTGGCCTGCACCAGGCCGGCGATGTTCCTCGGCATCCCGATTGAGGCCTTCGGCGTGCTGATCATCGGATGCGGCGAAGTGTTCGTCCTCAGCGGACTTGCGACCCACAGCGTCTGGCGCCTCGTGTGGTGCGCAGCGCTCGCCCTCGCCTCTTATGCGGTCTGCCGTATTCTGACCGCAATCGACCACAATATTTTCGGTATCCTGTTCCTCTGGCTCATCACCAAGGGACGCGCGTCGCGTAACGCGATGTTCTGGGGCGGGTCGTCCGCCTCGCCGTGGCCGCTACGGCCGCCGCGTACGGCACGGGAGATCACGTGCCTTGCGTGACGCCGTGATCAAGGCCGAAGTGGGGACAGATGGCTATGTGCCCTATGTCCAGCACATCGCCCCCGGCGTGGTGCTGCTCGACGACCAGTCGTATCTCGCAATGCTGCATGTCGCCGGCCGCGGCTGGGAAGCGGCCGATCCGGATGAGATTGCGGCCTGGCACAGCCAGCGGAACGTGCTCGCACGGAACATCGCCTCCGACCGGGTGATCATCACCACCCACCTGGTGCGCATGCCCGCGGCCGATGACTCGTACCCGGAGGGCGTGTTCCGAAGCGCGTTCGCCGAACGCCTCGATCGGGCCTACCGCGCGACAGTCCAGCGCCAGCTCTACCGCAACGAGATGTTCCTGGCCGTGCTGATGCGCCCGCCGGCGATAGCGGGCGACCGGCTCGGCGGTTGGCTCGCGCGCAACCGGCGTAGCCTGGCGGAACCGGCGCCACAACGCCTGCAGCGGCTCGAGGAGGTGGTGCGGGTACTGCAGGCCGATCTCGTCTCCTATGGGCTGACCCGGCTCGGGCTACGGCGTGAGGGCCGTGTGTTGTTCAGCGAGATTGCCGAGGTGCTCGCCACGATCCTGACCGGCCAGCCGACACGCATACCGTTGGTCACCGGCCGGCTTGGGCGGGTCATTCACACCAACCGCATCATCTTCGGTCGCGAGGCCATCGAGCTTCGCGGCGATCGCACCTCCACCTTCGCTGCCTGTCTGGGGCTGCGCGAGTATCCGGCGGAGACCTGGCCGGGCCAGTTCGATCTGCTGCTCAAGGCGCCGTATTTCTTCAGCCTGACGCAGGGTTTCGGGTTCCTCGCCAAGTCCCACGCCCACAGCGTGATGACACGCAAGCAAAACCAGATGGTGGCTGCGAGCGACAAGGCGCACAGCCAGGTGGCGGGCCTGATCGACGCAGCGGACCGCCTGGCCTCGAATGACTTCGTGATGGGATCACACCACCTGACGCTCACGGTATTCGCCGATTCGATCGGCACGCTTGCCGGCGTGGTCGCACAGGCCCGCAGCGACCTCGCGGATAGCGGTGCCGTGGTGGCGCGCGAGGATCTTGGTCTGGAAGCGGCGTTCTGGTCGCAGTTGCCGGGCAACGCGCGACTGCGGACACGGCCCGGCGTGATCAGCAGCCGCAACTGGTCCGGCATGGCGCCGCTGCATGGCTATCCGGCCGGCGCCACGCGGGGATTCTGGGACGCGCCGGTGGCTCTGTTCCGCACCTCGGCCGGTACTCCGTATCTCTTCCACTTCCACGTCGGCGATATCGGCAATATCGTCATGTTCGGCCCCACAGGCAGCGGCAAGACGACCTTGCTGCTGTTCTTGCTGGCGCAGGCCGAGAAGCTCGGCGTGCAGACGGTGTTCTTCGACAAGGACAGGGGCGGAGAGATTCTCTCCCGCGCGCTCGGCGGCACCTATCTGGTGCTGCCGTCGGGCCGTCCGACCGGCCTCGCGCCATTGCGGGCGTTGACCGCGTCGCCGGAGGACACGGAGTTCCTGATCGGCTGGGTCAGCAATCTGATCACGGCCAGCGGCTACCAGATCATGCCGGACGATACCCGCCGGATTGGGCAGGGCGTCACCGCCCTGCTGCGTTTGCCGCCGCAACATCGCTCCCTGTCTGAACTTCGCGCGTTCCTGGGACAGCGCGATGCCGCCGGCGCCGGCGCCCATCTCGAGCGGTGGTGTTCAGGCGCTTCGCTCGGCTGGGCGTTCGACGGCATTGAGGACCGGGTGAGCCTGGACGCACCATTCCTCGGCTTCGACATGACGGCGTTGTTGGACGACGCGGAAGTGCGGGGACCGGCGATGGCGTATCTGTTTCATCGCGTCGAGGCGCTGGTGGACGGCCGCCGCCTGGTGGTTGCCATCGACGAGTTCTGGCGTGCGCTGGCCGATCCGGCGTTCCGCGACATGGTCAACGACAAGCTCAAGACCATCCGCAAGAGGAACGGCGTGCTGGTCCTGGCGACGCAAAGTCCGCGCGACGCGCTGAACAGCCCGATCGCGCATTCGATCGTCGAGCAGTGCCCGACCCAGATCCTGATGCCGAACCCGCGTGCGGACGAACGCGATTATCGCGCCGGACTGAAGCTAACGGCACCGGAATTCCGCATGGTCCGCGAGGACCTCACCATGGGCGGCCGGCGCTTCCTGCTGAAGCAGGGCACGACGAGCGTTGCCTGCGACCTCGACCTGTCTGGTGCACCGGATTGCGTCGCCGTGCTGTCGGGCCGCGAGCGCACCGTGCGTCTGATGGAACGGCTGATTGCCGAGGGGAGCAGCGATCCGGCCACCTGGCTCGATGAGTTCCTGGAACGGGCCCGGGAGGACGCGGCGTGAGGCGGCTGCTTCTGGCCACCGCCTGGGCACTGATGTTCATGACGCCGGCGCGTGCGGACCTGCCGGTGATCGACAGTGCCAACCTGGCACAATTGCTGAAAGAAGTTCAGCAGGCCGCACAAGAGATTCAACTGCTGCAACAGCAAGTGCAGCAGGTGATGACGATCTACAACGCGATCGCGCATGTCACCGATCTCGGCAGCGCGGTCTCGGCCTTGGACATGCTCGGCATTCAGAACCCGCTGCCGGTCAATCCGTCCGCGGTACAGAGTTTGCTCAGCGGTCAAGGCAGCATTGCCGGCATGTCCGGCTCGATTTCAACATTGTTCAATTCGACCTGGACGGCCGAACACATCTACACGCCAACCGGCCCCTCGCTCGAAGCGACCCTGATCCAACGCGGCGCCACCAGCATCGCCGGCATCCAGGCCCTGTCCGGCCAGCTCTACCAAAGCATGGCGCAGCGACTGCCGCTGCTTCAGCAGCTCCAGGACCGGCTCGCCACTGCCCAGGACCCGAAGGACGTGATGGACCTTCAGGCCCGCCTGGCTGCGGAGCAATCCTACATCCAGGCGCAGAGCGTGCAGGCGCAAACGCTCGCCATCATGCAGGCCGCGGCGTACCAGAGCGACCAGCAGCAGCGTGACGAACAGCGTCAGGCGAACATTGATGCGGTTCTGGCAGCGGATCCGGACCAATGAACTGGACCCTTTTCACCAGCATCGCGACGCAGATCGAGACCCCGCTGCTGAACGCTGTGTCGAACGTCGCGAACAGCTTGATCACGGCCGTGGCCGCACCGTTCCAGGCCGCGTTGTGTGTCTACATCGCGATGCTTGGCTTCATGATTGCATCGGGCCGCGTATCGGAACCGGTACGCGACACCTGGGGACGCATCGCGAAAGGCGCCGCCGTCGCTTTCTTTCTCACCGCCGGCGGGTACAACCAGTATGTCCAGAACCTGTTCCTGAAGGGCATTCCCAACGACATCGTCAACACGATCACCGGGGCCACCGGCGGACAGATCGGCGCCGATTCGTTCGATCACATTTGGAACAAAGCTTTCGCCGGAGGCCTTGTCGTCTGGAAGAATTTAGGACGATTCGACTTTGGCTTGATGTTCATAATCGGTGTTTACTGGCTCGCGGCGGCGGTGGCAACCGCATTCGGGTTTCTGGTGTGGTTGGTATCCCACATTCTGCTCGGCTTGTTCGTGGCGGTTGGGCCGCTCATCATTGGCATGTTCCTCTTCCCGGTTACACGCGCGATCTTCGAGCGATGGGTCGGGTTGCTGCTGTCGATGATCTTCCTGCAGGTCTTCGTTGTCAGCCTGCTGGTCGTTCTGATCACCGCCGAGAATGCGCTCCTCGCCAATATTGACTCGGCGGGTAATGGCAACCCCTTCGCACAAATCCAGGTGCTGTTCGGCGCGATCATCCTGTTCATCATCGCCAGCGTGATCGTGGTGCAGCTTCCCGGTGCGGCAACGGCGCTCGCCGGCGGCATGCAGTTCCACGCGAATGTCCTCGCGCGTGCGACGTTTGGCCGGTCCCTCACCTTGGCGTCGCACGCCGCCGGCGGCGCGGTGCGGCTGGCGACGGCGCAAGGACGCGCGGTGCGGCAGCGTTTCACGGCACGGCCAACCCCGGGGCCGTCCCTGTCAATAACACCCGGACCCGGGGGCCCATAATGGCCAGGCTATCGTTCCTGCTCGTGCTGCTGGCGCTGGCGGCCTGTGCCGCTCACGACCTGCCGATGGCGCACGGCCCGTGGCGTCCGCTCAACCAGGGCAAATGGTCCTTCAACGAGAACGCGCTGACGCAGCCGCCGCCGGGACTCGGCCGATGAATGACATGGCCGCGATCCCTGTCGCGCCGGAGGCGGCGGAGCAGTTCTTTCAGCAAGTCGAGAGTCTGCACGCGGATTATCTCCGCGCCGCGCGCCGGGCACGGCACGCGGCCTGGTGGGTGGCCGGCTGTGCAGTTGGTGTCGCGGTTCTGGAAGCCGCCGCGATTGCCTGCCTGGCGCCCATTCATACCGTCGAATGGCGGCTTGTGCGTGTCGACAGCACAACAGGCGAGGTCGACGAGGTCAGCCGGCTTCGCGATGCACCGAAGACTGTCGACGATGCCAATGCGCGCTATTTCCTGGCGCAATACGTGCGGCTGCGGGAGGGCTACGCGGCACCGGAGGCGCGGTATGACTTCCATGCCGTATCGCTGATGAGCATGCCTGCGGAGCAGGCCCGCTATGCCGCCGCCTTCAACGGCCGCAACCCACGCAGCCCGCAGGTCGTGTTTGGCAGCACCGGTTTTGTCCGCGCGCATGTCGAAAGCGTTTCCATCCTCGCACCGGGCCTCGGCCAGGTACGGTTCAGCCAGCAGCAGCACCAGGATGGCGTCGCGGACAAAGTGACGCAGTGGGTCGCCACCATGGGCTTCGCCTGGCATCCGGACGCGCTGATCAGCAACGCCGACCGGACGATCAATCCGCTCGGCTTTCAGGTCGGCGACTACCACGTCGACGCCGTCACTCCATGACGCGCGCGACACTCCTGGCCACGCTCGCCATCGTGGTCCTCACCGTGCCTGCGAACGCGGAGGAAGTCCCGCGGCCCGGGGTGCATGACGCGCGCGTGCGTTCCGTCGTCTACGAGCCGGCAAACGTGGTGGAGGTTGTGGCGACCGATCTGCATTCGACGATGGTTCAATTCGGTGCGGATGAGACCGTGAACGTCGTCGCGATCGGCGACCAGGACGCCTGGGCGTGGAGCAAGGTGCAGAACCTGCTGTTCATCAAGCCCGCCGTGTCGCCGCCCCGCCCCTCGAATATGCAGGTCATCACGATGCGTCGCGACGGGACCCAGCGGGTCTATCAGTTCGATCTGCGCGGCCAGCCGGCGGATGCAGCATCGCCGGTGTTCAGCATCACCTTCTCCTACCCCGCGGACGCTGCCGAGGTGCACGCGAAGGCCGCCCAGGACCGGGCGGCGGCAGCCGAGGCCGACCTCGCGCGGCAGCGTCTGCTCGTTGACTATTACTACGGCGTTCGCAACTGGCATTACGTGGCGCGGGGCTCGGAGGCCATCCAGCCGACGGAGGTTAGTGATAACGGCCAAACCACGGCCTTCCGCTTCCCCGGCAACACGCGAATGCCGGCGATCTACCAGGTAATGCCGGACGGCAGCGAGCAGATCGCCGACGTGTCGGTCGACGGCGAGATCGCCGTGCTGCACGGCACGGCAGCCGCGTGGCGATTGCGGATGGGCGGCGCGGTCTGCGACATCTGGAACCTTGGCTTCGATCCGGCAGGTCAGAACCCCAGGACCGGGACCACCTCGCCCGATGTAGTCCGCACTTTGCGGGGAGATCACCAGTGACCGACGCGACCGATGCCCTGCCGGGCGAACGGCAGGTCTCCCCAGTCGCCGGGCGGCCCTGGCTCAGCCGGCGGCATGGTGCCATCCTGATCGGCCTGGCGGGAGGCTGCGTTGCCATATGGTTCGTCCTGCACAATGGCCCGGCCACCAAGCGGGAGCCCGCCGGTCAGCAGACGACCACGATCCGGCAGGTCTCTGCATTCGAGCCACCACCGGAGACGTTGGCGCCGCCGCCGTCCCCACCGCCTCAGGCACAGCCACAGCGGCAGCAGACGCTGCTGCAGCAAGTTGCCGGGCGGCTCACCGTGGACGACCCGTTGGCAAAGGCGCGTGCGGCGCCGCTGCTTCGGGGCAGCGATGGGCAGCAGCAACAGCCGGCAGCCATGCCGGCTGCGGTCACGGCAGCGGCGCCTCCTGAAAAGGCGGCGGCAGCGCCGGCCTCCCCGCTCGCCGCCGGGCTGCACACCACGATCCTCGATCCCGCGGTAGCGACAGTGCTGCCGCACCCTACGCTCACCGTCACCATGGGTACGCTCATTCCTTGCGTCCTGCAGACCGCGATGGATAGCTCGGCAGCCGGCATCGTCACCTGCGTGACCCAACAGGACGTGCTCGGAAGCACCGGCTCCGTGGTGCTGATGGAGAAGGGCACCCGGATGGTCGGCGAATACGCGAACCGGATGCAACAGGGTCAGGACCGCCTGTTCGTGCTCTGGAACCGGGCCGAGACGCCGAACCACGTGGTCATCACACTTGGTTCGCCGGGGGCGGACGCACTCGGCCGGGCCGGCTTCGATGGCCAGATCGATACGCATTTCTGGGCGCGGTTCGGCGGCGCGCTGATGCTCACCGTCGTCGACGGGGCGTTCGGCGCGGCCACGGCGGTGGCGAGCCAGCACGGCGGCACATACCTGAACTTCGGCGCCGGCCAGAGCGCCGCCACCGAAGCGCTGCAGAACACCATCAACATCCCGCCCACGATCCGAAAGAACCAAGGCGACGTGGTGGCGGTCATGGTGGCGCGGGATCTGGATTTTTCGCAGGTCTATGCGCTCCGGCTGACGCGGTAATGGGCCGCGCCGGCGAACCGACGCTGCGCCTGCTGATCGCCCCGATCCAGGGCTGGCTCGACGATCCCTTCGTGACCGAGCTGTGCATCAACCGTCCGGGCGAGGTCTGGGTGGAGCGGCCCGGCGGCTGGCAGCGCCATGTTGCGCCCGCGCTGGACGTCCGCGTGCTGGACGCGATCGCCACCCTTGCGGCGGCGATGACCAGCCAGGATATTGGCCCTGACCGTCCGCTGTGCGCGACAGCGCTACCGGACGGACAGCGCATGCAGATCTGCCGCCCTCCAGCGGTCGGTCCCGATCTGATCAGCCTCACTATCCGGAGGCCATCGTCGTTCCAGCCGACGCTGATGGCTCTGGAAGGCAAGGGGTTGTTCGGTGCGGCCGGACGTCGAAGCACCGGGGATGCGACGATCACCACCGCCTGGCGCGCGGGCGACGTGCGCGCCTTCCTGGCTGGCGCGGTGCCGGCGCGTAAGAACATTCTCATCTGTGGTGCCACCGGCTCCGGCAAGACGACGCTCGCCCGTGCCCTGATCGAGGAGATCCCGGCGGGCGAGCGCCTGATAACGATCGAGGACACGCCGGAATGGGACGCCATCCCGCATCGCAACAGAGTGGCGTTGTTCTATTCCAAGGGTGATCAAAGCTCTGCACCGGTACGGAGCGAGGATCTCCTGGAGGCGAGTCTGCGCATGCGGCCGGACCGCGTCCTTATGCAGGAGCTGCGCGACGGTGCTGCCTTCGCCTATCTGCGTGGCGTCGTGGCCGGGCATCCTGGCAGTATCACGACCCTCCACGCCCAGAGCGCCGCCGGCGCGTTCGACGCGCTCCGGTTGATGGTGCGACAGCATCCTGCCGGGGCGACCCTCGGGGATGCCGATGTGCGCGAACTGCTGTCGCAGTTGGTCGACATCGTCGTGCACTGCGAACGGCAGGGTGACGCGTTCAGCGTCAACGAACTCTGGTGGAAGGAGGCCAGCCGTGCAGCGTGACGCGCCGTTCATCGAACCACCGCGGCATGGCACGGCACGCGGCGCTCTGAGCGTCCTCGCCGATGGCGCCTGTTATGTGGGGTTGCTGGTTCTTTCCATCGTGCTCTACCTGCCGATGCGCTTGATTGGACTATTGGCGGTTACTCTTGTGATCGCTGAATCGCTCATGGCATTCACCTATTGGCATGTGCGCCACAATCCCGTGGGCACCGTTGCGAGTCTGCTCACGATCCCAGTGATCCTATTTGCCGCGGGCGCCCTGGTACGGTTTCGGGCGTGGCTGAGCGAAGCCCGGCGCCGATGGTCGTAGCGCTCCGCCTTGCCGTTGTCGCTGGCGCCCTCGCAACGTTCTTGGTCTGGCAAGCCAGTCTGTCCTGGCTCTGGCCGTGGCTCGCCCTCGTGACCTGCACAGGCTTCACCGCCGCTGCCTTCCTGGGGGGCGACATCACGATCGCCGGCCCGAACCTGCGCCGGCCGGCCGGCGGCGGCCTGCGCGCCGTCAAGGCTGGTGTGACCGACAACCACGGCCACGCCGCCTGGATGAGCATCAAAGAGGCCATGCGCCTCTTCCCGGGCGGCACCTCGGCCTATGGCGGCGTGGTGGTGGGCGAAGCCTACCGCGTCTGCGAGGACCGGGTCGCCGGCGTGGCCTTTTCGCCGCGGGATGAGCGAAGTTGGGGCAAGGGCGGCAAGGCTGCGCTGCTGATCGATCCCTGCCTCGACGGACCCACCCACAGCCTGCTGTTCGCCGGCGCCGGTGGGTTCAAGACCACCTCGGCCGTCACCACGATCTTGCACTGGAGCGGCAGCAGTGTGGTGCTCGACCCCTCCTGCGAGGTCGGCCCCATGGTTCGGGAGGCCCTGCTCGCGCAGGGCAAGGACATCCAATTCCTCGATCCGGCACGGCCCAAGGAGGCGAACACCTGGGGCTTCAACGTCCTCGACTGGATCGACACCGGCAGCGAACTCGCCGAGATGCATATCCATACCGTGGTGTCGTGGATCTTCGCCGAGCCCGCCACCCGGGAAAGCCCGGAGCAGGCGTTCTTCTATCGATGGGGCAAGGACCTGGTCGCCTGCCTGCTCGCCCACCTGCTCTGGGACGATAAGGCCACCGCTCCGAAAACCCTCGCCACCTTGCGCACGGCCGTCGCGACCCCTGAACGCCGGATGCGCACACTGCTCCGCGCCATCAGCGAGACCTCGAACAGCGTTATGGCTCGCCAGATCGCCGGCTCGCTCTCGGACGTGGTCGACGAGACCTTCAGCGGCATCTATGCCAATGCCAGCCAGGGAACCGCCTGGCTGTCAGTGCCGGCCTTCGCCGACCTTGTCTCGGGCGACGCGTTCCGTACCGCCGACCTGTTGACCGGCAGAACCACGGTTTTCGTGCAAATCCCGCTGCCGGCACTGATCACGACGCCTGGTCTCGGCCGCGTCATCATCGGGTCGCTGCTGAACGCGGTCTACCAGGCCAATGGTGAACTCAAGGGCCGCGTGCTGTTCCTGCTCGACGAGGTAGCCCGCCTCGGCCGAATGAAAGTGCTCGAGGCGGCACGCGATGTCGGCCGGAAATACGGCATCACCCTGCAACTGCTCTACCAATCCGCCGGCCAGCTCGAGGAGCAATGGGGACGCGAAGGCAGGCGCGCCTGGTACGACGGCGTTTCCTGGCGCGGCTATGCCGCGGTGCAGGACCTCGATACCGCCCGCGAGCTCTCCGCCGTCTGCGGCGAGCGCGGCGTGCTGGCCTATTCCGAAGGCCAGAACAGCGGCAGTCAGCGGCGCATCGGCTTCTCGCACGGCTCGCGCTCGAAGGGCCGCAATCTTAACGTGCACGAGATCCGCCGGCCGCTCATCAAACCGGACGAGCTGATCCAGGACACCCGCGCCGACGAACTCTTCGTCATCGCCCGCGGCAGCCGGCCGATCCGCTGCGGGCGGGCGATCTATTTCCGGAGGCCCGAGATCAGGACGCGGGTGAAGGCGAGCCGGTTCAGCCGGGCATAGGAGGCAGAAATGGACGATAAACGCGCGCAACAGCACGAGCAGGCCGTGAACTACTGGCGCAGCGTCGAGCAGCAGGGCCGGCAGGACCAGGCGGAGGCCCACCGCCACATCCGAACCGAACGGGAGAAAGAGGAGGCCGAGCAGAAAACCCCACGGCCGCGACTGCGCCAGTAGGGGCGTGCGGAATCAAACCCGGTGTTCAGCGCCAGCCAGATCGGATCGGGCTGGCGCCAACGCGCTGTCTGAAATTCCCACCGTGAGGGCGTTTTTGGACCCACTCGCGGTCGGGCTCTATGCGGATTCTCTTTGACGCGCTTCTGTGTCTGCTTAGAGCGGCCAGGTTCGGCATGTTTGGATGGCACACGTTGCAGCAGATTCGGTGACCTTGGAGAGGTTACGGCGATCATCGCCTGATATGGAGTGCAGCCCGATGGTACATGCGAAAGGGGCCGACCCGTGTGGGCCGGCCCCTGCTGCTGTGCTCAGTAGGGCAGATCACTTGCGGTGAGTTCTGGCGCGTCCCAGTGGATGTAGGTCTGATTGTCGTGGTCGTGCCAGGTCTCGATATGGCGGATCGTGTAGCCGCGTTGGCTGAGAGAGACGTTGTCGTCGTGGGCGTCGAGGTCGGTGACGATGGTTCCGTTGCTCAGTTCGGTCATGACCGAGTTACCTTTCTGCATCAGCCCGATTGCTGATAGGCAG
>Ga0326727_10018851_pt1 | contig 14009 bp, 11 predicted proteins | sample MB2enrmetagenome_FD_207643 | JGI IMG/M metagenome (GOLD analysis project Ga0326727, IMG submission 207643) | Lab enriched peat soil microbial communities from McLean, Ithaca, NY, United States - MB29MY | ecosystem: Environmental > Terrestrial > Soil > Wetlands > Peat | place: USA: New York...
GATGCGCAGGCTAATCATACAACCATCAACAAGCTTGCGCAGGAATGGTTGAAGACTGCTCGTGTAGCGATACCGGAATCCAGGCCGATTAGAGCTGTTCCTGGATAATAATGATAGGAATAGTATGATAATGTGAGGAGGGTATTGGATTATTCCGGCACATCCACCTCACGACGCAAATGGGACGCTTGCATAGGCGTCTCATTTGTGTTATAAGTAGTGCGTTCCGTTATCTTGTAGAAGGATTTGCAGGTGGATATGGAAGGTTGGTTGGCGCTTAGAAAGCAGAGTCAGGCATTTTGGACGCAGTCTCAAGCGGATTTTACGACGGCATCTACTCTGCTGGATGCAGGCATCTACTATGCAAGCGTCTTCTTCAGCCAACAGGCGGCAGAAAAGGCACTTAAGGCCGTCGGTATCTCCAGCAAACAGCGAACCCCTCGAGGTCATCACCTGATCCAAATAGCGAACTCCGTGGAGGCGCCGATAGACGTGATGAATGCATCCGCTGATCTCATGGGACAGTATCTCGCATCCAGAAATCCCGACGCAGGCGATGGGGTCCCGGCTCAGTTTTACGACCGTGCTTCCGCCCAGAAGTACTTGCGTTCGGCTGAGATAGTCGTGAAGTGGGCAAGATCGAGTTTTTGATTTAGTCAGGCAGTTGAAGGACATGCGAAACTGTCGGCATCGGGCCAATGAGTTTCGCATGTTCTTTTTTGTGCAAACAGCAAGGAGGCGCATAGGTGACATGTTTTTTGGGGGTCGATATTGGGACAAGCGGAACGAAGACTCTGCTCATAGACGGTACAGGGGCTGTGATAGCTTCGGCCTCGAGTGGCTATCCGCTCAGCACGCCGAAACCGCTGTGGGCTGAGCAGAACCCGGAGGATTGGTGGAACGCGACTGTGTTGACCATCAAGTCGGTATTGGAGAAATCCGGAGTTTCTGCTCCTGAAATTGCCGGAATCGGGCTGAGCGGGCAGATGCACGGCGCGGTTTTCCTCGATTCCGATAACAGAGTCCTGAGACCGAGTATTTTGTGGTGCGACCAGCGTACCGGCGCCGAGTGTGAGTGGATCACAAAACAGATTGGGGCCGACAGGGTCGCCGAGCTGATCTCCAATCCGGTGCTGACCGGCTTTACTGCCGGCAAGATCGTCTGGGTGAGGAACAATGAGCCGGAAGTCTATGCAAAGACGAGGAAAGTCCTGCTTCCCAAGGATTACATAAGGCTCAAGCTCACCGGCGAGTATGCGACTGAGGTTTCGGATGCGTCCGGCACGGCGCTGTTCGATGTCAGGAATCGCCGATGGTCGGACGAGATGCTCGCCGGTGCGGAGATTCCCGCGGATTGGATGCCGCCGGTTTATGAATCGCCCGAAATATCCGGGCGGGTGAGCCGGGAAGCTGCCGCTCTGACCGGATTGACTGCGGGCACGCCCGTGGTTGGAGGCGGTGGCGACCAGGCCGCCGGAGCGGTCGGGAACGGTGTGGTCGAGGAGGGGATAATCTCGTCGGCTGTCGGCACGTCCGGCGTGGTCTTCGCCTTTGCGGATCAGCCGGTGGTCGATCCCAAGCTCCGCGTTCACACATTCTGCCATGCCGTGCCCGGAAAATGGCACGTGATGGGCGTCATGCTCTCAGCAGGGGGGTCGCTCAGGTGGTACAGGGACACATTCGCCGAATCCGAATCCGCCATCGCGCGAGAAACCGGCAGGGACGTGTATGATCTGCTCTGCGAGGAAGCGGCAGGCGTTGAACCAGGATGCGAGGGTCTGATCTTTCTGCCGTATCTGACCGGCGAGCGCACGCCTTACCCCGATCCGAACGCCCGTGGGGCGTTCATCGGAGCGACACTCCGCCATGAGAAGAAGCACTTCGTCACGGCGGTCTTGGAAGGCGTGGCATACGGCTTGAGGGATTCATTTGAGATTTTGAGGCAAATGGACGTTCCGATCCGTGAGGTAAGGGCTTCCGGGGGCGGCGCGCGGAGTGCGGTGTGGCGCAGGATTCAGGCCGAGGTCATCGGTTGCGAGCACGTGACGATCAATGTGGACGAAGGCCCCGCGTTCGGGGCCGCGCTTCTGGCGTCGGTCGGGACCGGATTCCACGCAAGCGTCCCGGAAGCCTGCCGAGCGACAATTTGGCCGGTCGGCTCCGAGGTTCCCTCGGCAGAGCGCACTGCCCGGTATGATCAGTTCTACCAGGTCTATCGGTCTCTCTACCCGGCGCTGAAGGATCAGTTTGCGGCGATAACGAAGATCGTATAGTCTTTCTGTTTGCCACGAGAGCATCACGCAGGGACGCCGAGGTCATCCATGAGCATCCGGATGTAGGGAACGGATTTCCGCAAAGTCCTGAGCCCGTCGAAGGGCGCCGCTCCGTCCGCAAGGCCCGGACGAAAGACTATGCCTCCTGACGGGGTGGCCGCTCAGTCCCTAGTAACAGGTGTACCCTCCTGCTTCGGGCCAATGCGGAGCAGGAAGCCCAAGTATCGCCATACATAGCCCCCTCTCCTGCTCCCCGGCGGGAGAGAGGGGTGCGCGCAATCCGGACCCGCATCGCTTCCTCAGAGAGCCCGGATGAATGACCGGACGTATCGAAGCATCTCGCCATGTCGAATAGGCGAGAGAGAGGGGGTGTGAGGGCAATCGAGGAACCCTCGATGCTTCGGGAGCGCCGCCTCGATAAAGAAGTATAGTGTTGGAAACGTCTCGCTCACTAGATGCCCGTACGATCATTTGGGAGAGTGTTACAGTGAAAAACCCCCTCTCCTGCTCCCCGGCGGGAGAGGGAGGGGTGAGGGCAGTCCGGAAGCCTGGATGCATCGAGAGCTGAACCTGCGTAAACGGATGGCGTTGCCGCAGCCCACTGATCGGGACAGCGCGCCTTAACAAGGGGGGCTCAGCAAATTCGTGCGGCAAAGGGCGCACGGCCCTCAAAATAACGGGCCATTTTTTCGTGATATTTTGCCTAAGTATTTGACAAATCGTCGGCTAAATGTGACGCCGCCATTAGAATTGTCAAATCTTACAGGAAAGCTACACATTACAAGCGCCACAACCAATACACTCAAATTACACCAGGGCTAAACTCCTCCGTGGTCACTTCTCCACCCATCCTCCCCGAATCTAAGGATCACAAATAACAACAAACCTTCATCAATATCGCAATATATTATGTTGACAACATCCCGCTGGATGTGATAACGTGCGATTGGTTTTTCAGCCCTCGGGCTGGCTGTCACTATGAGGGTGAATGAGAACGATGAGCGAGGCAAGATTCCCTTCCGGTTACTCATCACTCATCACTCTGGTTTGTTGGAGGTTTAGAAGAAATGATCCACCTAAGAAGATTAGGTCTGGCCACCCTGCTCATCGGTCTTTGCGCCGGGGTTTATGCCTCTGTGCCGCCGATGATCAATTACCAGGGGAAGTTGGGGAACGCCTCCGGCGTGCCCGTGGCGGACGGCGTTTATTCGATGCAGTTTGCAATCTACGATGTGTCGGTCGGGGGAAGCGCCCTGTGGACTGAGACGAATCCGAATGTGCAGGTGAAGGGCGGTCTGTTCAGCGTCCTGCTCGGGAGTGTGAACAACATCCCGTCCACCGTTTTCAGCGCTTCCAACCGGTTCTTTGGGGTGACGGTCGGTTCCGACCCTGAGATGACTCCTCGCCAGCAGATAGCGTCGGTTGGTTTTGCGGCAAACTCGGCCTCGGCGGACACGGCGAGTTGCGCAGGAACGGCGACCACCGTTCCGGATGGGGCAATCACGACAAGCAAGATAGCTAACGGAGCCGTCTCTTCCATCCAGATCGCGGATTCCAGCATAAACACTAACCATCTTGCCGACCAGTCGGTAACCATCACCAAACTGGCCAACGGGTCGGTTACGGCCACCAAGATAGAGAATCAGCAAGCCTGGATGCCCCTAACGCTCCTTAATGGCTATACGAATTTTGACCCAACGGAGACGACCGACTACAAGGGAGCATATATGAAGGACTCCCTCGGTTTTGTCCACCTGCATGGTACCTTGCAATGCGGTACACTTGGCGCGTACGCGTTCACCTTGCCAGCTGGTTACAGGCCGTCTGTATTATACCAGTGCTTTGCAGTGCCATGCTCTGGAGGTGTGACTTCCTTGACGATCCAATCTACTGGCGTTGCGTATTTCAGCCTTAACTCCGGCAGCAATATCCTGGTGCACATTTCAGTTTCGTTCAAGGCGGAGGAATGAGTAAAAGAATGAAAGTCAATAACGTCTTCCCATACGCGGTATTAGTGGTGCTCGTGCTTTTTCTCAGAGTTCATGCCTCTGTGCCTCCGATGATCAACTACCAGGGGAAATTGGGGAACGCCTCTGGTGCGCCCGTGGCGGACGACATTTATTCAATGCGGTTTGCGATCTACGATGTGTCGGTCGGGGGAAGCGCCCTGTGGACGGAGACGAATCCGAATGTGCAGGTGAAGGGCGGTTTGTTCAGCGTGCTGCTTGGCAGCGTGACCAATATCCCTCCCAGTGTTTTCAATGCTTCAAACAGGTTCTTTGGAGTAACTGTCGGTACCGATCCCGAGATGACCCCTCGTCAAGAGATAGCCTCTGTCGGGTTTGCGGCAAATGCCGCCGTGGCCGACACAGCAACGTTGGCGGACACCGCGTCAACTGTACCGGACGGCGCGATAACGATGAGTAAGATAGCAAACGGAGCCGTCTCTTCCGTCCAGATTGCGGACTCCAGCATAAACACTAACCACATTGCCGACCAGTCGGTAACAACCACGAAACTTGCGGATGGGGCGGTTACCGCTTCAAAGATGGAGAGTCAACAGGCATGGATACAGCCTACGCTACTGAACGGTTGGGTGAATTTCGGACAGGACGACACTCCAGTAGAATACATGAAAGACTCATTGGGGTTCGTCCACCTAAGAGGAACAGTGAGGGGTGGAACGTTGGGGTCCGCCATATGCAACCTGCCGGTGGGATTCAGGACACAGTTCACTTACTACGCTTTTCCTTGCTGCGTTTGGCGGGCGGTGGACAACATAACTATTACGTCCAGTGGAGACGTCCTGTCCTCAAGTCTGGCGGCGGCGCAGACGCTGTTGGAATTCTCCGTTGACTATAAGGCAGAACAGTGAGGGTGGAAGCGTGAAAAGACTCAGAAACATTTCGGCAGTGCTCTTGCTGGTAGCGATCACGGGAATCCAAACCCGTGCCTCTGTGCCTCCGATGATCAACTACCAGGGGAAATTGGGGAACGCTTCCGGTGCGCCGGTGGGGGACGGTGTGTATTCCATGCAATTTGCGATCTACGATGTGTCGGTCGGCGGGAGCGCCCTGTGGACTGAGACGAATCCGAACGTCCAGGTGAAGGGCGGTCTGTTCAGCGTGCTCCTGGGAAGCGTGAACAATATCCCGTCCACCGTTTTCAGTGCCTCCAATCGGTTCTTTGGAGTAACTGTCGGTACCGACGCGGAGATGACTCCCCGCCAGCAGATAGCATCGGTGGGCTTCGCGGCAAATGCCGCATCGGCGGACGTTGCGACCACCGTCCCAGACGGAGCGATTACGGCAGCAAAGCTTGCGCCGGGGGTCGCAACGCCAGCGGGAGCCGTGATAATGTGGTCGGGTCCGGCCAACCAGATTCCACCGGGCTGGGTGCTTTGCGATGGTACCAACGGTACCCCTGATCTGAGGAACAAGTTTATTGTCGGAGCGGGTGACGAATACGTGGTGGCGGCCACAGGCGGTGAAGAGTTTCACCAGTTGACCATTGCGGAAATGCCGAGCCACAATCACCCGATCAACGACCCGGGTCACTCGCATCAACTCGGGGAAATGGGCGGTTGGGGAGCGGGCTCTTCTAACAACAGTCAATGGAGGGTTGACCTCAATTCCCCAGCTAACGCATGGAGTACATATGTGGAGACGAGCAAGACTGGAATTACCGTTCTAAATGCAGGCGGCGACCAACCGTTCGATAAGCGACCGCCGTACTATGCGCTGTGTTTCATCATGAAGCAGCCGTATTGATACAGCAAAAAGCGCTCCAGCGTGCGTTAGATGAAATGGAGGAGTATTGATGAAGAGAGGATTCGGCCTTGGCGTACTATTGGTTGTACTCATATGCCTTTCGGTAGGGGCGTTCGCGTCCGTGCCGACGGTGATCAACTACCAGGGAAAGTTGGCTGGTCCCTCCGGTGCGCCCGTGGCGGACGGCGTGTATGCCATGCAGTTTGCGATCTACGATGTGTCGGTCGGCGGGAGCGCCCTGTGGACTGAGACGAATCCGAACGTCCAGGTGAAGGGCGGTCTGTTCAGCGTGCTCCTGGGAGGCGTGAACAATATCCCGTCCACCGTTTTCAGTGCCCCCAATCGGTTCTTTGGAGTAACTGTCGGTACCGACGCGGAGATGACTCCTCGCCAACAGATAGCATCGGTCGGTTTTGCGGCAAACGCGTCGCTGGCGGACACGGCGACAACCGTTCCGGACGGGGCAATAACCACTGCGAAACTGCTAGATGGAGCGGTAGTATCAAATGAGTTGGCACTAGCAAGCGTCAACACAACAAACCTTATTGATCAGGCGGTCACCACTGCAAAGTTGGCCGATGGTTCTGTGGCGCTCTCCAAGATTGCTGCGGAAGCATGGTCGACCTGGGTACCCATCATAAATCTTTCCGGGTTCACCACCACCTCTGTATTAAGAAGCAATTACGTGAAGACAGGCAAGACGGTCCATTTTGATATATCAGTCAAAGGAAACATAACCGGTCCGCTGTATGTATTCCTATTTAGCCTGCCTGTAGCAGCAAAAAACACGGCCATGTACAGCGGCGGTTATGGGGCGTTCATAATAGACGGAGCAGGTAGCGGAATTTCGGGGTCGGGATACATATACGATAGTAATACAATAGGTATCAAGCAGTATAATGGGGGGCAGTTGGCGTGGGGGGACGACGCGATAATAAGTTGCTCAGGGACTTACGAAGCGCAGTGAATCTGCCCATCATCAACCCGCGGTGATCAAACGTTGGGCAAGCGGCTGCCTAATACGCACTGTGGTTCATCATGAAAACTGTGAAGTGAATAACATAATATGAATTTACGACTGAAGGGAGTAACAGATGAGTGTACTTAACTTTCGTGTCCTATCGACGCTTATGGTAATATCGGCCATGTGGCTATCCGCTGCCGCCCGCGCTGATACCAATTACGGCCTCGGCGACACAGGGCTGGCGGGATTTGCCAACGCCGGCTACCCAGTGCTCGGCTCTGAGGGCTACGGATTTGGTGTCGGCTATTGTACCTGGTTCGTGGCCGCAGTAGTTCCGGGGAGCCAGTACCCGTATTATCCATCCGGCGGCGGAAACGCCTGCGATTGGTACGGGAAGGCTCAGAGCAGGGGCCTGCCGACAGGCACTCAACCGCAAGTCGGAGCAATCATGTGCATGGATTCGGGTACCCCGGGGTCAGGCGGGGACGGCCACGTGGGGCTCGTGCTTGGGATCAACGGCACCACGCTGACGTTAGGCGACGCCAACTGGGTCAAGTCGTTGTGCGTAGGCATACATACCCTATCGTCCTCGGATTCGCACATCCAGGGCTACATCTATGGTGATAGCACCCCGCCCTCTATCGACTGGTCCGGCTCACGCAGCGGCTACTGGTACAACGATCCAAACGTTCAGGTCGTAAAGTGGTCGCTTTCTGACACCAGCGGGGTGCAGGGTTTTTATCAGTGGTGGGACACGAACCCGAACACGGACGGTGACTGCGGCTCCTTCTACAACTCCTCCACTGGCGACATGGTGCTGAACTATATCTGGTCGTCGCCGGATGGTGTGTACTATACACACGTCGATGCGTACGATAACTCACTCAGGCATAATAACCGCCAATACGTCTCGGGGTGGTGCGGTCTGGACCGTACGCCGCCAACTGTTGCTCTAACGTCAGGGCCGACCCAAGGGGTCTGGTACAACGCCCCACAAACCATCAACTGGAAGGCATCGGACAACCTCTCCGGCGTTCGCGGATACGGCCAGGCATGGGATGCCGACGCCGGGTTCCAATCCGCTTCCGCTAGCGGTTCCACAATTATGCAGGAAGGAGTGCATACGTTAAACGTTCATGTGTGGGACAACACGGATAATGCGCGCGGGGATGCAGGAAACAACCAGGACTGCACTTTCGGACCGTACATGCTGGATACCGTTGCGCCTGGGGTCCAGGTCACCGGCCCGACGACCGGGACCTGGTACAACACCCAGCAGACTGTGGGTTGGGTAGCCACGGACGGAACATCAGGAGTTGGAACGACCAATCTCCAGTGGGACTCAAATCCCTCCTTCACGGTAGCCGCATCGGGGACCGCCCAGATACCTGAGGGAATCCACACGGTGGGCGTCTCGGCGACGGACAATGCGGGAAACGTCGGCACGGGATCGGGCGGAGCGTACTGGATCGACCTGACCGCGCCGACTACCACCATCTCACTTTCGCCGAGTTTGCCGGACGGGGCGAATGGATGGTACGTCACTCAGCCGGTCGTCACTCTCTCAGCATCCGATGCCGTACCGGGGATTCAGACCTCCGGGGTCGCGGTGACAAACTACTCTATAAAGTCGGCGGGACTGCAACCGTATTCCCGTCCGTTTACCCTGACCGGTAACGGCCCGCAGCAGATCTCTTATTTCAGCGCGGATGTTGCCGGGAACGTCGAGGCGACGCACAGCCTCGCATTGAACATGGATACGACGCCGCCTTACTTCTCCGAGGTAACGGTTCCGCAAAATTCTGGGAGTCTCGGAACGCTTGCAGCCTCGTGGCTTTGTGATGACGCTGAATCCGGGATCGCGGAGTATGATTATGCGATTGGCACAACATGCGGGTCCGCAGACGTAAAGGCACGCGCGACTACGGGAACCGTCCCCTGCGCGTATGCTCCAAATCTTGTCCTGACTGAGGGACAGGAATACTATTTCACCGTTTGGGCGTCCAACTCGGCTGGTCTGTGGAGTAAGATGTTCGGGTTTCCGATTTGCGCGACTGAGAGCGACCTTCAGGATTTTGCTCCGAGCATGAACTCGGGCGGCGTGAGTACAGGCCTCGACCCGGACGGCGTCCGCAGGTCGGCAAACTACAGCCTCACGGACTCCCTCGGCGGATTCGTGGTGGGTGAGATGTCCGACGGCAGCCACACCCTGCAGAGCGGCTACCTGCATGATGCTTCCGTGGTGAGCGGGAAGATCACACTCCTCTACTACATCCCCACTTCCGCAGGCATACCCGGCGCAGTCGAGCTACAGGATTCCACGGGGAAGATACTGGAAACCCACTCGATCACGTTGGACTCGTCCGGAGGTTATTCGTTCACCACTAATCTTACGGGTTCCTACACCGCTTGCGCCAAGTGCTGGCACTGGCTCGCAAAGGCGATGCCGGTAACAATATCAGGAGGAAGCTCAACAGTCAATTTCACCCTGAAGAACGGCGACGTTAACGGCGACAACTTCGTCGAGGACCAGGATTACTCGATTATGGGAGAAGCGTGGTACTCCATTGTCGGGGATCCGAACTATAATGCGAGCGCCGATCTCAATGGCGACGGAGCCGTGGAGGATCAGGACTACTCGATCATGGGCCTGTTCTGGTACCAGTCCGGGGATCCGTTTTAGGGTATCCCAGCGTCGAGGTAGTCAATGATTGCTATAGGGCCGGTGAATCCGGACGGAAGGGCACCCTTCGACGGGCTCAGGACTTTGCGGAAATCCCTTCCCTACTCCCGGAATTGGAGGGTTGGTGACATCCCACCGGGTAGGGCGCGTCTTGAGCAGTTCGGGGACGGTGACGAAGGTGTATCCGCGCTCCTTTAGGCCGTCTATGATCAGTGGGAGTGCGGCGGCGTCCCTCCATCGGGAGGGGTAGAAACCGTCGTGGATCAATATGATTCCGCCGGGCTGGACGAGCCTCAGCACTCGATCTGCCATCGCCTGAGGAGTCCTGGCTTCCCGGTGATCCGCCGACACGCTCCAAAGCACGATGCGGTATCCCTTTTCGATCGATGCCCGATAAATCGCGTTGCTCATCTCACCCTTGGGCGGGCGAAACAGGTCGGGCTTCCTGCCCGCGAGCTTTTCGATGGCCTGGGAGCACCGATCCAGCTCTCCTGCAACCTGCGCTTTGCTCTCCGATGAAATGTTTCCGGGGTGGGTGAAGGTATGGTTTTCGATTGCGTGACCCTCATTGGCTGTCCTCTTTGCCAACTCAGGATACTTCTCCACTCGTTCCCCGATCATAAAGAATGTGGCTTTGATATGTTGAGCCTTGAGCGTATCCAGAATTTGGGGCGTGAAGGGCGGGCACGGGCCGTCGTCGAAGGTAAGCGCAACCACCTTCTTGTTGGTGGGTACCGATTTGACGATCGTGCTGCCGATCCCGAGGTAATCCAGGTAAAAAGGATTCAGCGCCACAAAGATTATGGCGCTGATGAGACACAACTCTAAGCAGGTTCGGGCGAGGCGCGGAAGCCTCATGGCTTGGCGCTCGCCCTGTCCTTCATCATCTGGTCGATGGTTACGAACTTGTAACCCTCAGCCTTGAGCGTCTTGATCAGATGAGGCAGAAGGTCGATTGTCTGCTCGATGCCGTCGTGGAGAAGTATGATTCCGCCGGGATGAATAGTCGTCGCCAGACGATCCTCGATCTTGGTCACGCCGGGGCTGGCGTAGTCGCCCGGATCGCTGGTCCAGAGAACCATCGTGTATCCGAGTGCTTCAGAGACCTCGGCGACCTTCACGTTGTAATCGCCTCCGGGCGGTCGGAACAGGTGGGGAGTTTTGCCGGTGATCGCCTGGAGGACGCCGCCGCATGCCTTGATCTCCACGGCAATGGCTTCTTCGGGCACCTTGTTCAGGTTTACGTGGTGGTAAGTGTGGTTGCCGACCGAGTTTCCTTCGGCAACTTCTTCTTTCACCAGCATGGGACTCTTGGAGGCCATCTCGCCGACAACGAAGAATGTGGCGTTGATATGATTCTCTCTCAGAATTTCCAGAATCCTTGGTGTGTAGGCTGGATGCGGGCCGTCATCAAAGGTGAGCGCGATCTCCTTTACACCGCGTGGCCCGTGCATCAGCTTGTGGAATCGGACGCCCTGCGCCAATTCGGTCTGGTGCTGAGCGATGAGATCGAGTACGCTTCGATCGACTTCCTTCTTGGCGTTGAGCCAGTAGCGGTTGGTCTCCGTCAATGCCGGTGAAACGCCGGTTGAGTCGATCGCCTGGCCGTGGATCGCGGATACACTCAAGAGGAAGGTCAATGCGCCGAGAACAGGTAAGCTTGCTAATCGATGCGTGATTTTCATTTGCAACTCTCAGATCTTAAGGAATATTTTCCGCCGGTATAGCACCGAGAGGATAAGCCACCAGAATACTATATATGAAACGGTGTAAATCCAGCCTCCGACCACATGCCCAAACCTGCTAAACAGGCCATGAAGCATCACCATCAGAAGCGAGCGATGCGCACCGCCGTGCAGTCTAACCATCCAGTGTTCCAGCAGATAGACCCGGAAGAAAATCGGGGTCACATAGGCGATAATCGCGTTCGCGCCGAACACCGTGAGCGGGAGCGCCCACCATCTCCAACGCCACACATCTGTGACGAGGTAGAACACTCCCAGTATAGCAGAACCAAGACCTGCTGTATAGAGGATATACGAAGGCGTCCAGACAATTTTGTTATATGGGAGGTCGAGGTTCCACAGGTAGCCGACGAGCATCAGGCCCACCCCGACCGCCGTCATTATCGCTACTCGCTTGTACTCCGCGAACCACTCGCATCGGAGGATTTGTCCGATTCCGGAGCCGATGAGAACCATTGCCGTGGCCGGTATCACGGAGAGCAGGCCCTGAAGATGGATCGAGGCGAGGTACGTATGATTCACATACTCGATCACATTTAGATTCTCGTGAAATATGCCCGCGCCCACGCCCGGGATTGGGACAAACCGAATTATCGCCCAATATCCGATCAGCAGCGCTCCCGCCACCGACAATCGGGTGATGATATGAAGTTGACTGATGAATGCGCCTGCCATGTAAGCCAGGCCGATTAGCTGCAAGACGCCTAACCCGAGATGCAGGTGACCTTCCACGCTGGAATCAACGAGGCAACCGAGGATGACAAGAATCGCTGCCCGCTGTATGGCATGGATATCGTATTTCCAGGTTGGCAAGCCCCTTCTTCGAGATGATTCCCGAGCGTAAGGTATTGCGACTCCGACGATCAGGAGGAACCAGGGAAAAACGAGGTCGGCGAAGTTGATTCCGCCGTTCCAGGGGGCGTGCCGGAGCGTGCGAGGGGTGTGCTCTCCAAGGGCGATGTTGTTTACCAGAAGCATACCGGCGATAGTCAGCCCGCGAAATGCGTCGAGCGCCATCAACCTGGCCGAGCGCGTCTTCGATGTGGTTGCCCGCGCCTGCTCGCCTTCTATTTTTCTTCCAAATATGCAATCTCTCGGCACATCCTCGGGATTTCCGCCGTTGCGGGATTCCGGGAGTGGTTGGTTATTCTGTTCCGATGTCATTTTCGCCCCATGATTGAACATTTTTCGTTTTGCTGCATTATATCATACCAGTTTTGCCGGTCGGAAGAATCTTGGAAACATATGCGTGCGACTTATCCTTTTCCGGGCACATCACGATGGATCAACGGGTCAAGACATCATTGGCCGATTTGCGGTAGAATATGGTATGAGTTTGGAAGTTGTGCGCAGTCTTGAACACCTGAAGGCGGGCGGGCCTTCGGTCGTGACAATCGGGGTGTTCGATGGGATGCACCTGGGGCATCAGGCGATAATGCGGCGAGTGAACGCTTCCGCGAAAGCGCGTGAAGCAAGGGCCGTGGTGATCACGTTCGACCGCAATCCGCAGGAGTGGACGGCGCACGAGAATGCCCCGTTCAATATTACGACCCTCGATCAGAAGCTTAGGTTAATTGAGTCTGCGGGAATCGATCTCGCGCTCGTGTTGCCGGTGGATGAGTCAACCATGTCGATGCCTGCCGGGCAGTTCATCCAGGATGTGCTCTGCGGCAAGCTCGATGTCGCCGAGGTGATTATCGGCTCAGGATTCGCTTTCGGCAGGGGGCGCGAAGGCAATGAGCGGCTTTTGGCTGAAGAAGGCAGGCAACTGGGCTTCGAGGTCATGACAATTGCTCCCGAGATGCTGGATGGAATTCCGATTAGCAGCACCGCGATTCGGGGATTCATCTCCGCCGGTGATGTCGAGAGGGCGGAGAAATTCCTGGGCCATCCATATGTGCTCGAAGGGATGGTTGTCCACGGCGATGAGATCGGACGCACGATAGGATATCCGACCGCCAATATCAAACCGGCTGAGTGCCAAATTCTGCCGGCGAACGGCGTGTATGCCGCGTTGGTATTACTTTGCGGATGGACAGGACGACCGGAAGACAAGAGGACAAGAGGACAAGAAGACGGGAAGACCGGAGGGCCGGAAGCCTCGACTCATTTACAAGATTCCGCACTATCGACTACCGACCACAAACCAGCGGCTGCCCTGACCGGCGTCGTAAACATCGGAACCCGCCCGACAATCGGGACCGGAACGGTGACCGTGGAAGTCTATATCATCGATTTTTCGGGGAATATCTATGACAGGCAGCTTGAAATCGCGTTTCGGCATAGGTTGCGTCGTGAGATGAAGTTCTCCGGCCTGGACGCTCTCAAAGCCGAGATAACTCGGGACGTGGAGAGGGTCAAACGGGAAATGATGTAACACGAATGATGAGCGATGAATATGGACGCGAGGGGGCGTCAATCACCCGTTCTCATGCCGTATTGCTCATTCACTCAGATTCCATTGGTTCCCTTTGTCGTGATGCCTCATCTAAGAATGACACCGAAACGATATTCGATGTCTCACGAGAAATGACACCGAAATCCCGGCTGAAAAGTCCCAAGTCAGGCTTTGAA
>Ga0326727_10018852_pt1 | contig 14009 bp, 18 predicted proteins | sample MB2enrmetagenome_FD_207643 | JGI IMG/M metagenome (GOLD analysis project Ga0326727, IMG submission 207643) | Lab enriched peat soil microbial communities from McLean, Ithaca, NY, United States - MB29MY | ecosystem: Environmental > Terrestrial > Soil > Wetlands > Peat | place: USA: New York...
GAGGAAGCCCGTCGAATGGAAGGCATCAATCCCGTGGCTGCTCTCGACGAAAGCGAACGGGCGGTGGGTTTGGCGCCCTGGAATTCGCGCCTTCAATCGGGTCTGGGCGAGGTGGCTCTCCGAGCTGGCAGGAGCGAGGAAGCATTCGCGGCGTACCTCGAAGCGATTGAGAGCGATCCGTACCGGGCCTCCGGCTGGTGGCAACTGGCGAGAGCGAAAATGGCCGCGCATGGTGTTGATGCGGAAGCCCTTCAACTTCTCAGTAGAGCCATCGAGTTGAACCCGACAAATCCCCGCTACAGTCAGGCGTTGGCCGCTGCCAAGGAAAGCGTTAGACAATCCACAGGCACTTTGCTAGAGTCCGACCCCGCCAAGGGAACGCGATCCTCCAAGTGATAGGTGCACCTTGGTGGTAGCGAGACCCGCAACGTGCCGAGACGCGGGCTTGGCAGACAGATGGCGAGCGGATGGAAGAACGCCCCTCTCAACTTCAAAAGGACGGAGCCAGAACCATGGAACTGGAGCAAATCAAGGCGATTATTGGAATGATGAAGGACAACGACCTGTCCGAGTTCTCAATGGAACAGGATGGGCTGAAAATCCGCATCAAACGCGGTCCCGAGGGCTTTCAACAGTCTGTGACCCTCCCGCCGGCACCATCACCGTCCGCCGCGGGTGCGGTTACCGCGCCTGCACCCGCCCCGGCGCCCGTGGCGCCCGCGTCGGCCCCCGTCGCGACAGATGCCAGGCATATTGTGTCGCCCATGGTCGGCACTTTTTACCGCGCTCCGTCGCCTGACGCGCCTACCTATGTCGAGGTCGGTCAGGAGGTCGATCCCGAAACCGTCGTCTGCATTATCGAGGCAATGAAGGTGATGAACGAGATCAAGGCCGAGGTCAAAGGGGTCGTCACGGAAGTTCTTGCGGAAAACGCCAAGCCCGTGGAATTTGGCCAGAAGCTCTTTGCGGTGCGCGTCAAATAGGCGGACGCGGCTGCGCAGCTTCCGCTCTGGAAACACAGATTGCCATGTTCGACAAAATCCTCATAGCCAATCGCGGTGAGATCGCCGTGCGCATCATTCGCGCGTGCCGGGAGTTGAGTATCCGGACACTGGCAGTCTATTCGAAGGCGGACGCCGACTCGCTCCACGTCCAATTGGCGGACGAGGCCATCTGCATCGGCGACGCCCCCAGCCAGGAGAGCTACCTCAAGATCGACCGGATCATCAGCGCCGCCGAGGTGGGCGACGTGGAGGCGATCCACCCCGGTTACGGGTTCCTCGCTGAAAACGCCCATTTCGCCGAGGTTTGTGAGAACTGCAACATCAAATTCATCGGCCCGCCCAGCTCGGCCATCCGCGCGATGGGCGACAAGGTCGCGGCCCGCGAAACGATGCGCAAAGCGGGCGTGCCCGTGGTCCCCGGCAGCGACGGTCCCGTCGATAACGAGCAGGACGCCCTCAAGATCGCCCGAAAAATCGGCTACCCCGTGATTGTCAAGGCCGCCGGCGGCGGCGGCGGGCGCGGGATGCGGGTGGCGCACAACGACCCCAGCCTCGTCAAGGGCTACCACACGGCGCGGTCGGAAGCCGAACGCGCGTTTTCCAACTCGGTCGTCTACCTCGAAAAATACATCGAGAGCCCCCGCCACATTGAGTTCCAGATTCTGGCCGACCGGAAAGGCAGGACGCTGCATCTCGGCGAACGCGACTGCAGTATCCAGCGTCGCCATCAGAAACTCGTCGAAGAATCGCCATCGCCGGCCCTCACCAACGACATCCGCAAGAAAATGGGCAAGGCGGCAATCAAAGCGGCCGAAGCGGTCGGGTATGTGAACGCCGGCACCATCGAGTTTCTGCTCGATGCCACCAACCAGTTTTACTTCATTGAGATGAACACCCGAATCCAGGTCGAACATCCCGTCACGGAGGAAGTCACGGGGATCGACATCGTGAAGGAACAGATCCGCATCGCCGCCGGCGAGGATCTCGGGTACGACCAAAAGGACATCCAATTTCAGAAGCATGCCATCGAGTGCCGCATCAACGCCGAAGACCCGTTCAACAACTTCCAGCCCAGCCCCGGTCGCATCGAGTTCCTGCACGTTCCCGGCGGGCACGGCGTCCGCGTGGACACCCACGTGTATGGCGGGTATGTCATCCCCCCGTATTATGACTCGATGATTGCCAAGCTGATATGCTATGGTACGGACCGTCGCGTGGCACTGGATCGCATGGCGCGCGCGCTGGACGAACTGATCATCCGGGGGATCAAGACGACCATCCCCTTGCACAAACTGACATTGAAGGACCCGAACTTCCGTCGGGGGAGATACTCGACGAACTTTATCGACAGGCTGTTGGCGGCCAGCCAGCCGTTGGTGCCGCCCAAGCCGCAGGATTTGACCCCCGCACCCGCGGGCACCCCGGAATAATGAAGAATCAGGAGATCGCCGCCTGCAGACTCATCGGACAGCATCTGCCGTCACAAATTCCGCAGAAAACGTTCCACGTCGTTGTGATTGCCAACTGTAATCAGTCGGACAAAGCCTGCCTCGATGTCGTAGACAATGCGTAACTGCAATCCTGCCCGCGCTTCCCAGTGACGGCGCGTGAGTTTCTTGATGCCCAGCCCTTTCGGCAATGGCTGACGGCTGTTGAGATGCGCAATGAGGGCCTCGAGCGCCCGAAGAATTCCCTGCTGCTCGGCGGCGGTGAGTTTTTCAAACTCCCGCAGGAAACGGTTAAGCCGCCGCAGTTCGTATGGCATGACGCTTGCCTCGAATCGAATTCGAGGGCAGTTTCTTGGCGCGCTTGCGCAACTCAGCCAGGGCCTTGGCGGGGTCGCGGAAATGACTATACGCGCCCCGTGCTTCCTCGCGCACCACATACCGGCGCAGTTTTGCTTCCAATGTGGCCGGCTTTGCGGTCGCGCCGTTGCGTCCGCTGGCGTGCCGGACACCGCTCGACCTTCGGCGCTGCGAACGTCCGCTGGAAACTCGCTTGGTCGTTGCCATAACGCCCCAAGCTTACTCCCGAACCCCGCACTTGGCAACGGCGGATTCATTTCGGGACCGGATCTCAGCGATTCGCCAGCCGTTGGTGCCGCCCAAGCTACAGGAATTGACCCCCGCACCCGCGGGCACGCCGGAATAATCAAGGGAGCACGCAGAGACTCTAGAGGCGATGGCGTGACTAGTTCTGAGGCTGTTGCGGCCGGTCGTCGCCGCTGAAGGGCGGTCGGTCATTTGTTCGTGACGCCGCCTGAACTCGTCGAGGAACCCGTCGATTGTAATCCTCTTGGCGCTCACGGCACGCAGGATAGCGATTCCCAATGGTGGATGGCGAGAGGCCTGTATTTGGGGCAAGGCGGGCGAGATGGCCGCCCCACTGCTGTAATTTGGTTCTTGACCCGGTGTATCGTCATACGATATTCTCCGTGTGATTGTTACTATTCTTTGATATGAGGAATATGGTCGATGGAGATGGATGTGCGACGGCAACCCCGAGGGGCCCATAATATGTAATTCGGCAAAACGAAGCCAAGGGATCTTGACAACCAGTTGGCTGTGCGATGGTTGACGGAGAAGCAGTTAGGAAGAAAACGGGGCCGTTTTTCGCGTTGGCTTCGTTTTGGGGTCTGCCGGCACCAAGGGCGGCCAAGGTTTGTGCAACGACGGGGGCGGAGGGAACTGCGAAAGGATTTTGCGGTTATCAAGAGGAAGACGCCGCGGGGGGAGGGGTTGCAAAACGAACCCAATTCTACGCAAGCCGGTGTGGAAAAGTTACCAAAACGAAGCCAAAAACGAACCCAATTGGGTCGCGTAGCGGGAGCGCGGGGTGCGGTCTGTGGCTGGGAGATAATCCTTTTCATTTGGTTCGAGGTTTGGCAGCTTCATAGGGTTTGTGATTTCTAAAGGAGCCATTTAAAGACACATGAAGAAGATTGCGACACTGACCGGTGGCGGCGACTGCCCCGGATTGAACGCCGTAATTCGAGCGGTCACACGCAAAGCCTTGCTCGAAGGATACGAGGTGTTGGGTTTCCGCAACGGCTGGGCCGGCGTCCTCAAAGGAGATTATTTCCCGCTCACGCGCGAGCGCGTGTCGGGCATCCTGCATTTGGGCGGCACAATCCTCGGCACGTCGCGCACCAATCCGACCGACGAACAACTCGATACGCTGGTGAAACACATCAAGAGCATGGACCTGGCGGCGCTCATCGCCATCGGCGGTGATGACACATTGAGTGTCGCGTCCCGCCTTCACAAACGCGGTGTGCCGGTGATTGGCGTCCCGAAAACCATTGACAACGATATCGACGGCACCGACCAGACGTTCGGATTCGACACCGCGATCAACATCGCCGCGGAGGCCATCGACCGCCTGCACAGCACGGCGGAATCGCACAGCCGCGTGCTGGTGGTGGAATTGATGGGACGCCAGGCGGGCTGGATTGCGCTTGAAGCCGGCATGGCGGGTGGCGCGGACCTGGTGTTGCTGCCCGAATTCTCCATGTCGCTGGTTGAGATCTGCAAGATCATCAAGCGCCGTCAGGCGGGCGGGAAGAGTTTTTCCATCGTCGCGGTCGCCGAAGGTTTCAAACTGGAGGGCGCGGAGGTTTTATCTACCAAAGAACTCGATGCGTTCGGCCACGTGCGCCTCGGCGGTATTGGCGAAACGCTCTGCAAAGAAATCGAGAAGATCACCAGAATTGAGAGCCGCGCGGTGGTGCTCGGCCACATCCAGCGCGGCGGCACTCCCAGCGCCTACGACCGCGTGCTCGGGACGCGCTACGGCGTGAAAGCCGTCGAACTCGCGATGAACGGCGAATTTGGGAAAATGGTTGCGTTGCGTGGCCCCGACGTCATCGGCATCACCCTCGACTCGGTCATCGTCGAGGTCACGGACAAAAAGACCGGCAAACCGAAGCTGCGCGTGCGCAACCGTTGCGTGCCGGAAGAACTCTACGATGTCGCAAAGGTCTTTTTCGGTTGATGTCCACGGCCCAACTTGCCCGGTGTCGATTGTACGGGTTTATCGACACGATGTACGTCGAGGACCTCGACCCCGGCGAAGTGGTGCGTGATTTGGTTGCGGGCGGCGTGGACATCTTGCAGGTGCGCGCCAAGGAACGCACGCACGCCGAACGGGTCGATATCGGACTCCGGGTGGTCTCGGCCGCGTTCCCCTATCATGTGCCCGTCATCATCAATGACGACATCGAGGCCGCGTTCGAATCGGGCGCGGACGGCGTGCACCTGGGTCAGGAGGATTGGGCGGCCATCCCGCGCGAACACCGCACCGATCGCCTCGCCAACATGCGCATCGTGGGGATCAGCACCCACTCCATCGAACAGGCCCTGGCGGCGGAACGTGACGGCGCCAGCTATATCGGGGTCGGCCCGGTTTTCCCGACAGCCACGAAACCCGCGGCCCAGTCCGTCGGGACCGATCTGGTCCGCCAGGTCGCGGCGCAGGTGAAGCTTCCGTTCTTTGCCATCGGCGGGATCACGTTGGACAACATCAACCAGGTGTTGGAGGCCGGCGCGACGCGGGTGGCGGTTGTTTCGGCGATCCTCAGGGCCTCGGATACCACCGAGGCGTCTGCGGAATTCAAGAAGCGGCTGGCGGCTGTCACGTGAGCGTTCTCATCACAGGTTCGGTGGCGCTGGACAGCGTGAAGACGCCCATCGAGGACCATCGCGATTTGCTGGGCGGTTCGGCCAGTTACGCCTCGGTGGCGGCGAGTTTTTTCGTGCCGGTCAACATGGTCGCGATCGTCGGCACGGATTTTCCAAGGAAGTACATCGAACTTTACCGCCAGCACGGCATCAATCTCGACGGCCTGCAGATCGCTGACGGCCAGACGTTCCGTTGGAGCGGTGAGTACGAATGGGACCTCAACAAGCGGCGGACGCTGTCGGTTTGCCTGAATGTCTTCGAAACCTTCCAACCAACCCTGCCCGAGAGCTACAAGGGCACCCCGTATGTGTTCCTCGCCAACATCTCGCCGCAACTCCAGATGCATGTGTTGGCGCAGGTCGCCGGGCCGAAGTTCGTCGTGGCCGATACGATGGACCTGTGGATCGAGACGCAGCGTGACGCACTCGCTGAGCTATTGCGCAAGATCGATTGCCTCATGCTCAATGAAGGCGAGGCGCGCGAGTTTACGAAACAGACCAACCTCATTAAAGCGGGGCGGCTCATTCTGAAACAGGGCCCGAAATTCGTGGTCATCAAGAAGGGCGAACACGGCTGCCTGCTGTTCGCGAACGACCTGTTCTTCAGCGCACCGGCCTATCCGCTCGAGGATATCCACGATCCCACCGGCGCCGGTGACTGTTTTGCCGGCGCGTTTACCGGTTATCTCGCGCGAACGGACCGCGTCGACCACAACTCCCTGCGCAACGCCATCATTTACGGCAGCGTGATTGCCTCGTATTGCGTGGAAGATTTCAGTCTCAACCGACTCCAATCGCTCACCCAGCCGGAAATCAAGGAACGGTACGATCGGTTCAAGGTAATGAGCCACTTCGAGGTGGCGTGATCGCGTTCCCCGGGGGGTTCGGTCGGGTCGCGAACATCGCCGCCAGGGCCAGTTGGCCGAACAAGGGCGTGTAGACCCAAAACAGTTTGGCCAGATGCCATCCCGCCGGGAACGCCGAAGTTGGCGCGTCCACGTTGTCCAACGCCATCACCGCCGCGGCGAACAGGAGCACCCGTGCCCGAGACGGGTTGGCCGACACGCGCGCCGCCATGGCGGCCACCGGGAAAATGGCCAGCACCATGTAATGCGACCAGGAGGTTGTCCCGCCCGCGAGCATGGCCAGGGCCAGGAGACAGAACTGCGCTTCCGTGTCGTCGCGCAGGCGCCCGCACAGTCCATACGCGCCCACCAGTGCCAGACATCCCACGACCACGCCGGCGTTCCAACTCCCTCCACAATGCGTCACCAATGAGGCCAGACAATAGTTGAACGTGAAGTTCCGCGACCAGTACCCCACCGACGGTAACCCATGTTGGATAAAATCCTGCCACAACGATGGTCCCGAAATCACGACGCCGATGGCGATGGCGGCGAGGGATACACCAGCCAATGCAACGCGTTGCCGCCACGTCCGCCCGCCCCGCCAGACAAACCACGGGAGCAGGACGAAGGGAAACAATTTCACCAGACCGGCGGCCACGGCGGTCAGGCACGCGGCGGTTGGTTGTTCTTTGAGGAGCAGGGCCAGCGCCGCGAGCATCAGAGCGCCGACCAATAATTGCGTCTGCGACTCGGTGAAGTGGATCACCATCGGCACCGAAGCCACCGCGCCGCACACGACGAAGCGCCAGGCCCGCGTCGTGAGCCGGTCGGCCAACAAGACTCGGGTCAGCCAGAGAATGACTCCCAGGGCCACTGCTTGTAACGACGACCACAACCAAAACGCCGCGCGGGGATTGAGCATCGCGAACGGGACAAACAGCCATTGCAGAACCGGTGGATTCGTGCCCGTGGTCGAGTCCGGTGAAAGCACCAGGTCGTATTGTTTCGCCATCGAAACCAACGGCGTCGCGTACGGGCTGCGGCCCTCGAGGAGCATCCGACAGGAAAGGTAATAGTGGGAAAAGTCGCTGGCACGCGCCGCCTGCGGCATCAAGTCCGCATACCGAACCAAGGACGCCAACGCTACGATTACGGCCATGACATCCCAAAGGCGGCTTCTGGCCATGTGTCGCCAGATTGGCGCGCCACCGCTTGTGTTGGGCATGTCCTCCGGGGCAGAATTCATCAGAACCCGGCGCGTTCGATTTCGCTTTCGCCAAAGAGGATTTCGTGGGCCTGCTCGTATTCGGCCTCGGGTATGAGCACGCGCGTGTCGCGGGCGAGGTCGTCCGGGTTCGGCGTGGCGGCCTTCTCTTCCATGGCAGGGTGCAGTCCCCACTTCTCCAGGATCAACACGACCATCTCGGACTTGATCGCCTGGCCTTCAAATATGGTTTTCAGGCTCATGGGTGTTGTCCAGTTCGACGAACAGGTGCAGGAGGTACCCGAGTAGATGAATGCGCAACGCCGCCATATGTTTGGCACTCTGTGGGTCGAAATCCGTCCGATTCATTTCCACTTCGTCAATCTTGTGGACTTCCCCCAGGATCAACCGCGCCTGGTTGAGGGCGTTCATCCACGCTGATACGTGCTCGATGGGAAACGCAACCTGCCAGGCCTGGGCGTTTTCCTTGTCGGCTGTCAGCGCGGTCAGGTCCCGCGTCACGGTTTCACCAGCCGAGACGAACAGATGGCGCAGTTCCGGCCCGGTCATTTGGTGCCATTCCTGGTTGATTGTGTTGTTCCCCGTAGTCGGATTCGGGTAAAGCCGGGCGCGCGCGTCCGGCGAATCACGAAGTTCGAGGATTTCGGGCACCTCACGCAGCATGGCCGCCAGGACGGCTGGGATGCCGCTGATCAGGATCCGCTTTTCGTCGAGGAGCTGGACGTTCAGGTCGATCATGCCGCGGATTTTTCCATCGTGGCCAGCAGTTGATAGCTGTGGAGTTGATGGACGTAATGCTCCGCCTGCTCGCGTCCGCCCGACCACACCAGCGACCGGCCCTGGTTGTGCACCTCCATCATCAACGTCTCCGCCCGCGGACGCGGATACCCGAACACCCGCATGAACACCATCGTCACGTAGCTCATCAGGTTGATCGGATCGTTGTGGACGATGACGTTCCATGCCGAGGACAATTCGTCCTTCGTGTCGGTCTCCCCGATGACAATGACGCCCGGTTGCCCCGTCTCGATCGGTGGTGCCATACGCCAGTACCATAGCAAACCCGAGTGGGTTTACCAACTTTGGCTTGATTTGGGCACGGAAACGGCGAGAAAAAATGGAGCGGGCGATGGGAATCGAACCCACCTCGCCGGCTTGGGAAGCCGGTGCATTACCACTATGCTACGCCCGCGTTTCCGGTCCAAAACATAGGCCCCGCACGTTCCCGAGTAAAGCAATTTTCCCGGGACGGCGACGCCCGCCCGGCCACCCCCAACGAGGCCAATTCGGCAAAACAAGGCCGAGTGTCAAATCGCCGCACTTCCGACAGTCGCCCGCTTTCGTCAGAACGAACCGGCGGGAGGGGCGGCGGAGCAATCGGGCTCGGTTGTTGACCGCAATCATCAAGCCTGATGGTTGCGGAGCGGTGCAAAAGGGTCAAGGAGTCAGAAGCACGCGACCGGTGGTTGGTAGATTGCAGGATCAACGATTGGGCGAAGCCTCGTCGGCTGGAGAGTTTGATTCTTTAGTTTGCGTCACCTTGACGTTGACCTCAATCTGCACAACCGTCCCCGGCGTGACTCCTGCGTAATCAATGACGATTCTCTTGCCGGCGAAAAAAAGCACCCACGGCGATTTACCCGGTGGCTCGGAGATTCTGAAATGGAACTCGCCTTTAGTGTCTGTTGCCTGCCGGTTCTGATACCAATAATCCTCCTGCGCCATTTGTAGCTCCACTTCCGCATTAGGAATGGGCACAACGTTGTTTTTGACGCGCTCCACGATGCGTCCTCGTAGAACCTTGCCATCTGTCATGACTACCCTGAGAGGCGAGTCAGCCGGGTTGACCTTGTAAAGAAATGCCGGCGCGTGCAAGCCGCCATCGAACTGAAGATCAACAAGCGGGTCGCGACGAGGAAGCGGAATCGAAAATCTTCCCTCTTTATCGGTGAAAACGAAGCCGCGCAATCCGCTATAAAGAATACGCCCCCCAGTAGGTTGGGGAAAACCGCTGATGCAGCATCGAACACCTGCAATTGCATTGCTCTCCGTGTCAACAACTACTCCGGTGACGTTTGTTTGAGCGATGCAACTCCCCCCGCAAATGAGCAGCACCGCGATGAGAACGCGAACGCCCATGAGATAGTTTGATTTCCTACAAACGCTCATCCTCTTCTCCTGTCTTCAATTCTCGTCCGTTCAAAATCAGAAGCAAGCAGTTTTGTTCATCCAACGGTTTGGCGGCGGAGCAGGGCGGCATGACCGGCGGCATATCTGGCGGCAGAGCCTCCGCCAGCATCAGGTGAGTGCGGCGGGTGAGTGTCAGCCGTTCAATCCGTAGCAAGTAACGCCCTCTGTTCCAGATGTGTTTTCAGACTCCGAGAGTTCCCAAGCCGGCGAGGTGGGTTCGATTCCCATCGCCCGCTCCAGCCTTCGCTCGCAGCGTAGCGGAGAGCGGAGGCTGTCCGCACGTAGCCGAGTCCGCGAGGCGAAGGCGGACCGTTGCGTCCCACGAGCTACGGCTGGCACGCCAAAATCCCATTGCCCGGTCCAAACTTCCTCAGATACAGGCGGCTGGTAATCGGCGGGTTGTGCTCGCCTTTTCGCCTCCGGACCGGCTCGGCTTGGATTCTCCTGCACTCACCCAAACGGGCGATTTTGGGGTCATCGGGGTGAGTGTGCGGGTGAGTGCCGGTCGGGGGGGGAATTAGTCGGAACAACTGCCGCCATGTCAATCAGAACGAACAGGGACGACAGATTGTCAGTTGATCGTGCGGCGAGATGGGGCGTTTGCAAAATGGACTCGTGGCCCGAAGCGTTGGTTTGCAAGGGACTGGTGGAAGCGGAAGAGAAATTGCTGAAATTGGCTCAGGAATTGCAGGTTGTGTTCTGACAATGGTTGTTTGTTGATGGCGAACCCGAGCATCTGCAAATCGCAGGTGGCGGGTTCGTCCATTTCCAGCGGGTCAACAGGCGGTGGCTACGCGGGCCAGGACAGTTGCGGCGGGGGTAACGGCGGGGGATGGAGACGATTTCGCAATTCAACTCGGGACACAGTCCGACTTGGGGAAGCCTTATGGTACTATGTCGAAACTGAAAAATGCCAACGCCATTCTCCAGCAACGTCATCTTCTACGATACCGAGTTTTCGAATCTCGATCCGTATACCGGCGAGATTCTGTCGATTGGCATGGTGAAGATGTCGGGACAGGAGCTTTATCTGGAACTAGAACACACCGGCCCTCTCGGCGACTGGGTGAATGAGAATATCATCCCGACACTGAAGGGACCCTTCATCACGCGTGAAGAAGCCCGGCGACGGATCAGGGAATTCGTTGGCAAAGGAAAGCCGTATGCGGTCGGTTTTGTGAATGCTTTCGACACGTTGTATTTCTACAAGTTGTTCGGTTTTCCAGCAGGCGGTCAGCCCTGCTATTGGCTGCCTGTGGATCTATCCTCGATCATGTTTGGGGTCGGCAAAGACCCCGCGGATCTGTTCGCGTACGCGGCGGAACTGGGCATCGATACGAAGCAATACATCCAACACCACGCTCTTCATGATGCCCGGCTGGTGCGTGATGTTTACATGAAATTCTTTGGAATCGACGCCTCCCAATCCCGGCAGTCATAGACACGGCTTCCGTCGGAAACCGGCGGCGGGATGCGGGCGGGAGCGGATGGGGGCAGGGACTCCCCGAGTCATCAGGTGAGTGCGGCGGGCGGCAATCAGTTCAGGATCTGCGGCTAGGACAGCCCCGTGTCATCAACTGGCGGAGAGAGTTTTTCTACGAGGCTTGCGACATAATCGTTCCGCAGAATGAACACCAGTGCGAGACAGACTTGGAAGGCATCTCCCACGAGCCTACTCCACCAGAACGTGTTTCGGATCGTGATGCCCGCTTGCGCCTTGTTCTCCACATACTTCGGATCGGGCGACGACAGGGCGATTCCGACGGGTATGATGGCACCGAGAAACGATAACAAGCAATGTAACTACAGAATCCATTTGGCATCAGAGAACTGGCGGTGGGGCAGCTCTTCATTAATTTCCTTTCTCGGCCATTCGCTTCTGTGACAGTCAAATGCTGACTTGCGTGGCTGTTTTGTGTTGACATAACCCCCGTGCAAGTTCATGCTAAACCAATGCCGAGCTGCTGACGCAGCTTGCGATGGCTAGACTTGGTTGGGGATAAGAAGCATATGGGCATGTTCTCCGCAGCGGTCGCATTATTCAGTCCCGGTGGCGTTGGCCAGCAAAAACAACTACAGAAGCGTCCTTCCAATTACGGGGTTGAAACAAAAGCCTCCATCTTGGTGATTAATGACGACCTCACGCTGCTCCAGACCCTCAAAACCTTGCTGGTCAAGCAGGGCTTCAATGTGCTGACTTCATCTTCCACACGGAAGGGATTGGAGATGCTCCACTATGCTGCTCGTGACATCCGCATTGTGGTCCTCGATTGCAGTATGCCGAAGCTTAATGGTGAGGAAACGTTCACGCTCGTCAGGCGACTTCACCCGAAAATGAAACTCATTGGACTCACGGCCATGAACCCTGATTCGGTGCCCAAGGGGTATCTCAAAGGGGTTGACAAGTTGCTCACAGAGCCGCCAATCGCCGCCCAACTGGTCGCTACCGTTGACGAACTCCTTGGTGAAGGGCGGACCGTTTCGGCGAGAATGGGGTCACAGAGGCCCCTGCATCCGAATCCTCGACCACTAAGCTAACATTGTAGCAGTGCTGCCACTTCCGCCCAATCCCCGATCCGCCTGGATGTCTCTCCCGTAGTCTTTGCTTCCCCAAAGCCGCGCTGTTATCCAATCCGTTGCCGACAGAAGTCAGTCGGCAGTTTTGGCAGGGGGGTACTGCGGCGGCGAAGAATGGGCTCAAACAAGGGGAGAGTCGAGGCTCAACTCTCAATTCCGCTGAACGCCGTCAGGTGGCCTAGATTGTTCAGTTGTTCTGATGAGAGGGTACGCTCGACTCTCTGGTTCAACGTAAGCCCAATCCCAGGAATGGCAAGGGATTGGGGGCAGTTCTGGCGGCGGGAAATGGGGCGGCACGGATTGTCGTCGGTTGGCAAGGATGCGGAATGGTAGGGTGATTTCCCGGTCGGAAATAGGGAGCGTCGTAATTTCAGATTCTCCAGAAATGCCAGTAGGGTCTGGTGTTATGAAACAGACCTCGACCACGCCGCCCGCTGCCGATAGCAATCAAAGGCAGCTTCCGGATCCGGAGATATGTCGGACTGTGTATTTTGGGCAGTCTCTCGGTTTCACGGATTGCCTGGTGGAGGACCCCGACCTGTGCAAGTTTGCGGTACGTTTTGGTCCTGGCATCTCTTGTTACCATCCTGATCGGCGTAGCTTCGACAAGACAACTCCGTCATGACCTCCGACAACCAACTGGCGGAGACAGCAACAAGGAACCATTTTGGAATGCAGGTGCCGAATCATTTGCCAGGTGCTGCGACTGTCACAGTGGCTCTCTCGGGCCAAGTAACACCTAAGGCTGTCCTGGGGGAGTCTGGGAGTTCGACAGGGGCGGCAGCTCGCAGCATCTGGCCAAGAATTAGAACCGGAAGGCGGCTCAACGGATCCAGCTGGGGGGAGATTAGGGACAATTTTTGGCAGTGTAGCGATGGATGTGCTCTCTTTCTTCGGAAGCGGTTCTCGAAGAAACTCATGCAGGGCATGACCGGAGGCTACACTGCCTTCTTTTGTCGATGAATTGCCCCTGCGAGCAAGCAAAGTCCGTGTGCCGGACGGACTCCAACGTGGTGGTCGTTTACAGAGCCCGCAAAGGGACGGACAAGTTTTGGCAGTGTAGAAATCGACATTCTCTCGCTTCGACATCCCCTGTCGAAGCACCTACACATTGGGGGGATGACCGGAGGCTACACTGCCCTAATCATTGAAGTCGATTTTGGGGGCGGGTTTCAGGGGGCAACGGCGGCGGGATGCGGGCGGTCCGCAGAAATGACGGACGCTATTCAATTTGACCCGCTCGCCGGTGCGATTTACACTCGGACTATGCACCCCTTCGTTGGAATGGCATTCCCAATCTGGTTTGCTCTCACGTTTGGATTGCTCTACGTCGGCTTTAGAATAGGCTACGTCATTTGGCGATGGCGGCGTAACAAGACAAAGTCCAACGTGTGAGTGTGTGGGGTAGTGTTCCTGGGGCGATTTCGCCGGGAACCGGCGGCGGGAGGCGGGCGGCAGAGGACGCAAGGGCGGCAGGATTGGGGGA
>Ga0326727_10018853_pt1 | contig 14008 bp, 18 predicted proteins | sample MB2enrmetagenome_FD_207643 | JGI IMG/M metagenome (GOLD analysis project Ga0326727, IMG submission 207643) | Lab enriched peat soil microbial communities from McLean, Ithaca, NY, United States - MB29MY | ecosystem: Environmental > Terrestrial > Soil > Wetlands > Peat | place: USA: New York...
GTCATGGTATTAACCTCTTCAGGACTTCGCCGGGACGAAGAACTTCAATTCCAAAACTGCTGCGCGCCGCGCGCAGATCCTTCTCGTTAAAGGTCACAATCGCGCCGGCCTGCCCATTCACCGCGGCCTCCAGCACCATTTCGTCGCCGGGATCGCGCAGTTGAGGCCGCCAGCGGTAATAGGTCTGCACCGGCTCGGCCAATGAAATGAGGCGGTCAAGAAAGATCGCGATCTCCGCCAAGCTCAAACCGGAGGCAAGGCGATGCTCGGCGGTCGTGCATTTGGCCTCGTACTCCAGCGCCAGCGGCACATTCAGCAGCATGGTGGCCCGCCCCAGCCGTATTCGCCGCAGAAGCTCGGCTGATCCGCCGCGTGGGCTGCGCATGGCCGCCACAATAATGTCAGTGTCGAGCACGAGTCTCACATCGCATATAATACCACATCATATAGGATGTGATGCACTTTGCCGGCTGACCCAGATCCTTGGAGTGGAGGTCCCTCGCATTTGGGGACCTGGGAGACCACGAACCCGTCACCGCTGACTTGCTTAGAGCGTGTAAGGAATCCGCACCCCTGGCGTGCCTGCGGAGAAATCGCGCGTGTTGCGGGTGATGAGAACCCGGCCGGCGGCTTCGGCGGTCGCCTGAATGATGGCGTCGGGCAATTTCATCCTGCTGCTCCTGCGCAGCAGGAATGCCCGTTCAGCCACATCGGCTTCGAGGGGCAAGGTGTAGAAGTTCAGCAGGAAGCCGCGCGCATCCGCCTCATTGGCGGCGGTTGAGCCGGCCATCACTTCCATCCAGCTGATGATGCTGACCGCGCGGTCCGCATGTCTGTCGCACTCGGCGCGGGCTTGCGGAATGCCGCGCAGGTAATCGATGAGAATGTTGGTGTCGAAGAGAACTGGCGTCGTTACCATTCCGCGCGCATCCTATCCTGATACGCAACTCCATCCTCGGGAAAGTCAGACCATGCTCCAAAGGCTGCATGATTCATCTTCTGGCGATGGGGTGCAAGAGAGGTTGCAACAACCTGCCGCACAAACTCGGCACGCGACACGGAAAGCTTTTTGGCCACTTGAGTCAGCAGCTTGAGATCTTCTTCTGGAATGTCAATGAGCGTGCGCATAAGGCCTCCAGTGATATACGATAAGTATATCATAATATGACGCTGATGTATATCGCTTCCTGGATTATGCCGGGGGGTCCAAGTCCGGGGTCCCCAACGACAGGTCTTAGTCGTTGAGGTAGTTGAAGGATGGGTTACCACGAACCCACGTAGAATGAGAACTATCGGAGCCGCACACACCGCCGCCCCGAGCACGATGATCCTCCTCGACCCAGACCTGGACCCCGACCCCGCGCTGAGCTATTATTTTGGAGCGTCGCCGCCTGCCGCCTGCTTCTCAAAGGTCCAGTGGCAGGGGCGTCCAACGATGCCCAGCCCCGTGCTTCGCTCGCCTTTGCCCTCCGTGGCGGTGAACTGCGACTTCACCTCGTAGCTGTAGTCCTCGCCCTCCGTCTTGATTGGCCCATGCGTGTATTGCGAGCCGGCTGTCTTTCCGCTGGCTGTCAGCTTGGCGCTGCCGTTGTCGGCAATCTTGCCGTCGATGGCCAGAAAGGCAGGCTGGCCCGGCGTGCCGCGCTCGCCGTGCAGAATGTTGCCTGACACTGTCGAGATGAAATGAAGCGTGTAGCCCAGCGTGCCGCCCTTCGGGTCACAGGTCACGGTGGTGTTCCATTTGCCGTCGAAGCTGCCGGCCGTTTTCTGGCCGCTGACCGCCAGGCAAGACAAGAGGAATGCGGATATGAGAACCTTGCGCATTGATTACTCCTTTCGAGAGAGAATTATAACCCAGCTATGTTTCTCCCCGCCGCTCGCGTATCATGGACTCAGAAGCGGCGCGCCTCAAACTCGTTCCGCGCACGATGATCCTCCTCGACCCAGACCTGGAACCCCACCCCGCGCTGCGCATTACTCCGGCGCGGATGGCGGCTGCCGCCATCCCGCGCGATCAACGCATCCCCGCCGCCCGCGCCCTGAGCCGCTTTCTCGCCGAGGCTCAATCCGCCATCCGCCTGCGCGGTCAGGTCACCGTCCTGCTCACCACCGACGCCTGCCTCCGCAAGCTCAATCGCCAGTTTCGCGGCAAAGACAAATCCACCGACGTGCTCTCGTTCCCGGCTGAAGGCATCGGTGCCGAACAAATCGCCGGCGACCTGGCTATCTCCGTTCCTACAGCGCAAAAGCAGGCTGTCGAACAGGGCCATTCGCTTGCGACCGAAATCAAAGTCCTCATTCTCCACGGCTTGCTTCATCTCGCTGGCCACGACCACGAATCCGATGCCGGCAAAATGGCTCGCCGCGAAGGCCAGCTGCGCGCCAAACTCGGCCTGCCGCAAGGCCTCATCGAGCGCGTGGCAATGGTGAAGAAGCCATGACCCCGCTCTTCATCATCCTTCTCATCTTGCTGGTCCTGATCGAGACGCTGGCCTCCTACATCAGCCGCGTCTACTCCGAGTTCGGCAAGATTCTCTCCCGCGAGGAGCAGGATAACCTCGACGCCTGGGAGGAGATCGTCGAGCCGCAACTCGGCCTCACCCGCGAGCACTCTGCCATCTGCGCGACGGTCTTGCAGCAACTCGTCCTGGGCCTGATCGCCCTCGGCCTCGGCGCGTTCCTCTTCGATCGCGCCCCGCTTCTCGCCCGGCCCACCAACGCTGAAATTGCACAGGCCGTTCTCGCCCTCGTACTTGTTGTCGTCTTCTGCAACCAGCTTCTGCCCTCGATGCTCTTCAACCGCACGCGCGGCCGCTGGGTGACGCGGATCGTCTGGCCCATTCGTTTTCTTTTGTGGCTCATGACGCCCATCACCGTCTTTGTCCGCTTTTTCTTTTCCGTGGCTTCGCTGGCAGAAGAGCCGGTCACCGCCGAGCAGGAGACTGAAGCCGATGTCGATGCGCTGCTCGAAGCCGGCGAAGAAGAGGGGATCCTGGAAGAGAGCGACCGCGAACTGGTTCGCTCTGCCGTCGAGTTCGGCGACAAGCTGGTGCGCGAGGTGATGACTCCGCGGCCCGAAATCTTCGCCGTCCCTGAGAACATCACCCTCGAAGCCTTCCTCGCTCTGCTGCGCGAGCACAACTTCTCTCGCGTCCCGGTTTATTCCGGCTCCATTGACAACGTGACCGGCATCGCCTTCGCCCACGACCTGCTGCAGATCACCGACGAGGAAGCCCGCGCCCGCACCGTCGCCAGTTTCATGCGCCCGGCGGTCTTCGTCCCTGAAACCAAGCGCGTCTACGAGTTGCTGCGTGAGATGCAACGTGAAAAGCAGCACATGCGCATCGTCATCGACGAGTATGGCGGCGTCTCCGGCCTGGTAACCATCGAAGACCTGCTCGAAGAAATCGTCGGTGAAATCCGCGATGAGCACGAAGACGATGCGGAGCCGTTGCGCGAGCCCGGCGGAGTCTGGCTCGTCCCCGGCAACTTTCCTGTCGCTCAGTTGCCGGACCTCTTCGGCGATCAGGCCGGCCTGAGCGATCTCGGCGAAGCCTACGAAGCCACCACGCTTGGCGGCCTGGTCAGCGAGATCGAGGGCCGTATTCCGTTGCCCGGCGAAGTCGTGCAGCTCGAATCCGCTGGCCTGAAGATGGAGGTCGTCGCCTCCACCGATCGCCGCGTCGAGCGCCTCCGCGTCTTCCCGCCGGCCGGCGAGAGAGAGGCATCAGCCCCGGCAAACGCTACTTCGCTTGATAAAAAGTGATGCGCACTGCCGGGTGATCGGCGTCGCCCACCGCGGTGAGCAAGCCTACAAATGTTCCCTCGGTCAACCACTCGCAGGCTCCCTTGGGTGCTTCAAAGACCGGCCGCGTAAAGGCCTTTCCTCCACCGCAGAGCATTCCCTTGTTGGAGACGTAGATGATCGTGCCGTCCTCGGCCTGTAGTCTGTATTCGGCCGAGAGCGAAGAGCAGCCGTTCGCCAACTGAAGCTGCCAATCCCATCCTCCGGGCAGAACTTTGCCCTTCAGCTTGGGGCCGGTGATGGTGCCTCCGGTAATCGGGATGTACTGGCGGTGGCCAAATGCTGTATCGCCGACCGTTACGGCTTTATCCAGCGTGACCACTTCTTCAAACGCAAGCTCCAGCTTCGGCGCCGCATCGGGAGCCGGAGCCGCGCCGGACGCCAATTGAGCGGTACAAAAGATAGGCGATAAGGCGATAATGATTACTGCCGCAAGCAACCCCACTCTGCGAATACCGAATCGATCTCCCATCACAGAATCTCCTCCACTCCATTTTCATCACTTCGCGCCTTCCACGCCCACCATTCCTCTGCGGTGATCTCCCAATACTCCGTGGGAAGCCGGCCGGAGACATATTCTCTCTCCATTACGCCCACCAGTCGCATTCCCTGTTTGTCGGAAATGCGCCGCGAGGCCGTGTTGGCGGCAGCCTTAGTAACTCGCAGCACCGGGAAGCCGAGCGTCTCAAACCAGAAATCGTTGGACCACGCACAAGCCTCGCTCATCAGCCCCTGACCTTGCCAGGGAAGGCCCATCCAGAACCCTCGATTGTCCTCCTCGCCCTTCATCAGGTTGAGGTGCCCGATCAGCCGCGCCGGGTCGCTGTGCAGACGAAGCGTCCAGTGCCACTCCTCGCCCCGCTCCATCTTGGGCAGCGCCATATCCCTGCAATACTGGAGAGCGCCGTCGGGCGGATAAGGCCACGGCACGCGATTCAACAGGTAGCGCACGATTTCCCAATGCGGGAAGAGCTCCTGAATCTGCGCCGCATCGCCGATCTCCAGCGGACGAAGGATGAGGCGTTCTGTCGTGCCTTCGCGGATCATAGAAAGATCATATCGAAAGAGTATCTCCTCATCCTCCGCATGGTGATGATTTTCACATACCATTAGCCGCAAACTTGCGTATGATACTAGAAACACAGCGATCATCTACCGGTCCAATTGCCATTGCGGCTGCAATTTGTTCTCGCGGTGTTCAGAGGAGTTTCCATGCGCCTTCGGACTCTGGCCCTGCTGGCCGCCTTTCTGCTGCCTCTGCCTATGATGGCCGACACTACCTACTACTACACCGGCACTGATTTCGGCGTCGTCACCGGCTCTTACACCACCAGCGACTCCATCAATGGCTGGTTTTCTGTCGCCAGCCCCCTCCCAGCCAATTTGAATAATGCTGGCGGACTGGACGACATTACGTCCGAAGTTACCGCATTCAGCTTCTCGGATGGAGTGCAGACCCTCACCAATTCGACTCCGGGCGTACAGTCTCAGTTTGCTGTGGTTACTGACAACAACGCAGATATTTATGCCTGGCTTTTTGGCGCCTTCATCAAGGACGCCGGAGGGAACACGATCGACGAGATCGCGAGTACGGGCTTACCTCCATCTGCTGAAGAATACGCATTTATCAATTATGCCAATGATGAGGGGATTACCTTCACCTCGGGAACATGGTCATCGTCATCGTCCTCCGTCACTCCCGAGCCGTCGAGCCTCATCCTGCTCTTGACAGGCATGTCCGGAATCGCCGGCGTGGTCCGCCGCAAGCTCTCACGCGCATAGCAAACTCGTGCGCAGTCGCCTCCGGCCTTCGCGCCGGAAGCTTTCTCTTTTCCGCACTATTGTGCCGATTGCTCCAACACTCGATCAATAAATCCGCGATAATAAAGGTTAGGAGCATAAAACCCCTTTGAAATCCGGATTTGTCGCTATTCTCGGCCGGCCCAACGTCGGCAAAAGCACGCTGCTCAACGCACTCACCGGCGAAAAGGTGGCCATTGTATCCACCAAGCCGCAAACCACGCGCAACCGCATCGTTGGGGTGGTCGAGGTTCCAGCACTGAAGGGAGTCCATCCGGCGGCGCAGATTGTCTTTGTCGATACGCCCGGCGTGCATAAACCCGGCTCGCATCTCGACCGCCGCATGTTGCAGGAGGTCTACGAAGCTCTCGAAACCCGCGACCTGGTGCTGGTTCTGATGGACTCGACGCGGCGCATTCAACTCGAAGCCGCCGCTCAGCCCGCCAAAGAAATGGGTGCCCCAGGTCTGTGGGGTGGAGATCCCTCGCATTTGGGGACCTGGGAATCCACTACGCCAGCACCAAAGCACGCCCGCGCCAACTGGGCCAGTGAGGACGAATTTCTCTTTGGCTTGATCCGCAAGCTCGACTGCCCGGTCTTCCTCGTGCTTACCAAGATCGACCTCGTTGCCAAGGACAAGCTTCTGCCACTGATCGACACGCTCACCCGGCACTTCGGCTTCGCGCAAGTCATTCCGGTCAGCGCCCGCAAGCGCGACGGGCTCGACATCCTCCTGCGCAAGATCGTCGAGGCGTTGCCCACCGGCGAGCGCTTCTACCCCAAAGACCAGTATACCGACCAGCCGCAGCGTTTCATGGTCGCCGAACTGATTCGCGAGAGCATACTGGCCGAGACCGGCGAAGAGGTTCCCTACGCCTCTGCCGTGGTGATTGAGCGCTTTGAGGAGGCCGAGCCGCCCGCTCCAGCTCGGAAGAAGGGACAAGCTCCGGCTCGCCTGCCGCTCACCCGCATCGCGGCGGCGATTTATTGCGAGCGCGAAGGGCAAAAAGCCATTCTAATCGGCAAAGGAGGCTCTAAATTGAAAGAAATCGGCACCAGCGCCCGCCGCCAGATTGAGTCGCTGCTCGGCACGCGCGTTTATCTGGAGCTGCATATCATCGTCGAGCCCGGCTGGCGCGAATCGCGCAGCTTCGTCGAATCCCTCGACTGGCGGAATCAACTTGAACGGCTGGCCGAGGAGTAAATCACAGAGAAGTGAAGGGCGAAGACGAAAGCCAGGAGTAGAACTCCAAAGAACCTAGGCTCCCTTTACCGCTCCCCGCCCATTGGCTTTTACCCAGTACATGCGCGTGTCGGCGGCGCCGATGACGGCGTGGACGCTCGTGCCGTTGTTGGGCGCCGTAGCCACTCCCACGCTGGCGTTTACGCGCAACATCATTCCGTTCTTCATCTGGAATTCGGTCGCCATCAGCGCGCTGAGCAGAGCGGAGGCTTGCGTCAGCGCGGCCGCCGCGCCGGTCTCCGGCATCAGGATCACGAACTCGTCGCCGCCATAGCGGAAGCACCAATCCTGCTTGCGGCTCAACTCCTGGAGCCGCTCGCCGGCGCGGGCCAGCAACTCGCTGCCCACAAGGTGGCCGTGCTCGTCGTTCACTATCTTGAAATGGTCCAGGTCGAGGAAGGCCAGGCTCACCGGCAGCTCCAGCTGTCCGCATCGCTCCAACTCCCGGCCCAGCACCTCGTAGAGATAGCGGACGTTGTAGAGCTTGGTGCAATCATCGGTGATGGTCAACTGCTGGATGCGCGCCACGTCGCGCGCATTCTCGATGGCGATGGCCGCGTGGTCGGCCAGGATGTGCAGAAAGGCGATGGTGTAGTCGGTGAGCTGGTCGGCGCGCGGGTTGAAAATCTCGATGACGCCATGCGTTCCCTTGCGCCCGCGCAAGGGAAGAGCGATGACCGAGCGAATACTCTGCGGATTGATGCCATGCGCCTGTTTGACCCGCGGATCGTTCTGGGCCTCGGGTACCAGAAGCGTTTCCCCGTGCTCCACCACCCATCCTGCCCAGCCCTCGCCCACCTTCACGCGCACGTCATGCAGCGAAGCCTTTTCCCGGCCCGCGGTGATTGCATAGTAGAGATCCTGGCGCGCTTCGTCCAGCATCAGCAGCGTCCACAGGTCGGCTTCGATGAACCGCTCCATGTGCTCGATGATGGTGCGCAGAATCGTGTCCAGGTCAAAGCTCGAAGTAAGCGAGCGTGCTACCTGATGAAAGACACGCAGATCGTCGAGCGGGATGCGGCTTGCCGTCTTTTTGGTCATTCGTGGGCCCAGTGTCAGGAGTGGTTCTGCATTCTTACACGCGTTGGTTTTCATGCGGCGGAAAAAAGCCATTATGCCTGCCGCGCGCAATACGCCGGTCACATCTTCTCGGGGGAGAGAAGCTATCCTTATTCTCTATAAGAACACCTTAGCCGCTGATGCGCACTATGGAGAAAGAGGACTTCAGGAATCCGGGCTCCCCGATGCGGTGGAGCGGTTCCTTGCTCTGTATTATTGTACGGAAAAAAGTGGTGTCCAGTTCCGCCATGCCATTCCTGGCGCGCAGGCTATGAAAAGAGCATCAGGTCCGGAGAGCAGCTCGGACTCAGTCGATCCTTGGCGTGCCCCGGCGAAGATAAAAGCCGATGCCGCCGCAGACCGCGATGATAGCCAGCGCAACGGCGAAGGAATAGGCCATGGGATGCGCCCAGCCTGGCGACCAGATCAGATCCTGGCCAACCCACAGCAGCAGTATGCCGGCGATGGCCGCAAACATGCCGGCAATCACCAGCAAGGTGTGGCCCAGTTCGCGCCGTTTGTCCAGCGCCTCCACCTGGTCTGGGGTCAGAGTTTGCTCTTCGGGGGGAAGCAGGGTATTCGCCATGCTTGCTACTCCTGTTATGAATTATCGGGTGGCCAACGATATTGGATGATCTCCGCGCCCGGCGGCCCGCTCTCTCGATTCAAACACAGGTTGCTGTGGCCGTGCCAGTGGCAGGTCTCAATGGACTTACCGGGCCGCGGATTGATGGCCGGAAAAAATCGGCAGGATCGCCTCCTACTTGGGCGGGTAACCCACCGACTGCGCATAGAGAGGAGTTTTCCCGGCAGGCAGTTTCAGCGCCGCGCCCACGGCCGTTGCGTCCTGCTGCCCGTGCAAAGCATAGAACCACGCGTTTAGCCCCTCGGAGGCCGCAAACAGGTAGACGTTCTCGCCGATAAAACCCACATCCACCTGGGCATAATCCAGATTGGCGCCGGCCACGTAGACCAGGGTTACAGCCGCCTGCCCGGCGGGAGGAGCGCCCATCTTGGCGCGCACATCACCCGCCGCCACCGGGCGCAGAAGGTTGGTCTCGGCCTCGTAAACGTAAACTCCCTGGGCCAGCACCACGTACAGCTCAACTTCCTGCTTGTTCATAGCCGAAGGCGCCGTGCGGCCCAACCCCGGTTTCACGGTGCGCGGCCGGTTCACCCCAAAGGCCGCCCACAGCAGATTCGAAAGCGTTTGCGGCGGGAGCGGCTTGTCCTGGAAAGCGCGGGTGGTCTGGCGCTGTGCCAGAGCCTGCATCAGCGGCATGCCGCCAGTGACCTGCGGCTGGGGCAACTGGATGGGCTTCAGTTCCGCGGCCAGAACGGGCGTGGCGTTTTGCCTATGACAGGCCACAAGCTGCGCGCCCCACACCAGGGCGATGAGGCCCAACAGCGCGGCCAGCCGCCGGCGGGTGAAATGGGCGGAAGTGTTCATGGTTCCTCCTCGTACAACATTATGCACCCTGCCTCGGAAGTGTGCGGAACACGGGAAGAGATTACGGTGATTCCAAATTGTAAGGCGGGATAGTGAGCGGCCTAGAACGGCGTCACCTCGACCGGAACGGCGCTGTTTGCAGTGGTCCCATTGCCCAGTTCACCGTTATCTCCCGAACCCCACGACCACAACGTCCCATTGGCGCAGAGCGCCTCGTTGTGAAAGTCGCGTGTCATGATGTACACCGCGCTGCATAATCCCTGCACCTGGACTGGAACCAGGCTCTGGTAGATGCCGGGAACGCCGAGTTGCCCGGCGCCGTTGGAGCCGAAGGTCCAGACGGTCCCATCTTTGAGCAGCACCGATGTGGACGCATCGCCTCCCAGAGCCATGATCGCCCCGCTCAGGCCAGAAATCTGCTCCGGCGTGTAGTGGTCGTTCTCGGTGCCGTCGCCCAGCATTCCGTATCCACAATAGAAGCCAAGGCTATTATTGTCGTATGTGTCTTCGCAGTCGAAGGCACCCTGCCAATTATTTGCCCCCCACGTCCACACTGTGCCGTCCGCGCGGATCGCCACCACGTGCGTCCATCCCGCCGAAACCCACACTACCTGATTAATGCCCGGCACCGGAACTGGCGTGAGCCGGTCGATCGTTGTCCCGTCGCCGATCTCGCCTTCTTCGTTGTTTCCCCATGCCATCAGCGTGTGATCCTGCATCAGCGCCACGCTGAACCCGAATCCCGCCGTGACCATGATGGGGTTGGTCACGCCTTGCACCTCGACCGGAACCGGGTAGTCGTAATTCGCGTCGGCTACGCCGTTGCCCAGAGCCCCGTATTCATCCCAGCCCCAGGTCCACAGAGTCCCGTCGGACTTGACGGCGACGGAATGATACCCGCGCGAGGCCAGCTTTACGATTGATGTCAAGCCGCTCACCTGGACTGGCGTGGAACTGTCGGTCGCGTTACCGTCGCCGAGTTGATCCTCATGGTTGCTGCCCCACGTCCACACCGTGCCGTCCGACTTCAGCGCGAGGTTATGCTGCTCGCCGCCCATCACAGCGATGATATCGCTCAGATGGCCCGTTCCACCCGGCCCCACCACCTGCACCGGCAACGAGGCGTCCTTCGTCGTTCCATTCCCCACCTGTCCATGCGCGTTGAGGCCCCAGGCCCAGACCGTACCATCGGGTTTGAGCGTGATCACCTCGCGCGCTCCACCCCAGATGGAAGCGGGAGGCCAGTCTGTCGCATTCCATTGCGCGTAGAGCGTGACATTACTATTGCCCATGGTGAAGGTCTCGCCGATGGATCGGTCCGCTCCCGAGCCGTTGGCGGAAGTATTCCATCCGGTAAAGGCGAAGCCCGGATTGAAAAAATAGCCGAGGTTGCCATGTACCGTCACTGTTGATCCCGCCAAGTACTGATTTGGATCAGGTAACCCGAAACCGCTGGTGCTGCCATTGCCTGCGTAGGTCACAGTATAGGTTGCACTGGAGAGCGCCCACTGAGCGTAGAGGGTCACATTGCTGCTGCCCATGCTGAAGGTTGCCCCGGCAGAGTAGCCAGTTCCGGAGCCGTTTGCGGCTGTATTCCATCCGGCGAAATTGTGGCCGGCGTTGACGAGATTTCCGGTGTTGCCCAAGGCGGTCACCGTTGCGCCAGTCATGTATTCGGCATGATCGGCTGGGACTGTGCCACCGGTACTGCCATTTCCCGCATAGGTGACGGAGTAGGCGGACGGGCCAGCCCATAATGCGTGGACGAGCAGGCCACTGCCGCTCGCGGCAGGGTTGGCAGCAGGAGCGGAAGATGAACTGCTGGTATTGCTGTTGATCTGCTTGGCAGTGGGCGACGGAGTCGAAAAAGGAGCCACACTGCCCCGCTCTCCTGCGCAGCCCGAGAGGCTGGCCAGTGCCAGAATCAACAGGATAGAGCGGCCCGATAGGCTCCTCAGCGCCATGGCTTCCCCCATGCCTGATTCATCGGCGGTGGCGCTGAAATATTAAGATTGTCTAATTTGGCGGCACGGGCTTTAGTACACAATAAGGCTGCCCCGGAACAAGAGTTGGAAAACTCTCAGCTCACCGGCACCTTTGGGAGTCGGCGAGAAGCGACGAGGAAAGGCCGGTGCTGTAGGACAAGAAGGATTAATCCGTCAAAAACGCTACCGACTGAAGCGTGCTGATCTCGAAGGCCTTGCGGCAGCGGATGTTGGCGCAGGCCAGCTTTTCGTCGCTTCTTACCATGTAAGACTGTGCCTTGGCGAACTTGGCGCGGTCGCGCTCGTCTGCTCCACGGGGCAGTTGCGCCCGCTTGCGCCGCACCACCCAGGTTACCTTGTACTCGCCCGACTGGCCGCACCTGGGACAGGTTAGCGTGTGGGTGCGCTGCTCGGTCGTTTCATTGAAAAAATCGCGTTCTTCCATGGTCTCCCAGCTCCCCATCCCGGCGAAACACCGCGGCCAGGACTCCGGGCACTTTGACGCGTTAACCGTCTCTATTCCATACTCATCCTTGCCATGACGAAACGCAAGCCAGGGAAATTTTCCGCAGCCAAAGCGGTCAAGGCCAACGCCCGGGAACGGGTGGGCCAGCCAAAGCCGGCGCGGATTATCAATACCGAGCCGCGCACCGGCCGCGCCGCCAAGCACAAGCCCAAACTCGAAGAGATCATTCGACAGGCGGAATAATGATCGCGCCCGACGTCAGAGCTTAGTGCAATAGAACGAAAGCAAACGAGTGGTCCGCCCTGTTTCTCGCCTGTCTTACGGGCGTAAGACAGTTGTAAGACAGTCGTCGCCCCCAGTTGGAGACTCTGGTATTGAAGACTCTTATGATCGAGGCACGCTGTAAGGTCCCGGAAGCACGGGCTCGGCTGGCTTGTCGGCCGTTTCCGGCGGGGCGTGCACGTTGGTCATCTTGGAAAAGATGCGGAAGGGCACGTCCAGGTTGAGCATCACCGGAACGGGCTTGCCGTCTTTGATCGCTGGCTCGAACTTCGCCTTGCGAATCGCTTCGACGGCGCTCTCGTCCAGGCCGAAGCCGATAGGCCGGCTGACGGCTACCTCTCCCACCTTGCCGTCAGTCCCGATCACGACGTGATATTGGGCCATGCCTGCTACACCGTTAGCCTGGGCAAATTCATTCGAGTCCGGCTCGAATTGGGTCAACAGGCGCGCCTTTTGGTCCACAATGTTCTGGCGCTGGACGGCCGGGTCTTTAGGCCGATAGTCGGCCTTGGCGGCCACGGCCTGGTAATAAAGCTTCCAGAAATCGGGCAGGCTGGCCATCATGCGCTCATCGAGGCCCTGGGCAAAGACGTTCTCAAGTGCGTTCTGGAGCACCTTGGTGGCATGCGCCGGCGAGGTAGTGGTGGTCACGCTTTTGGAGTCGGCCGGTCGCTCTTCCACGGGTGTGGCGGCGATGGAGGCCTTGAGCTGATCCGCCTCGCTCATCTCGTCCGCCGCTTGCGGCGGGGCTACCTGCGCCTGCTCGGTTGCGGGAGCGGCGGCTCGCTTCAGACGCCAGAATTTACTCTCCTTTTCGTTCTTTTTCTTGTCCGTTATGGGTTCCTTGCCGGCAGGCTCTTCCTTCTCTCCCTTTATCTTCCTGGGCTTCACCACCATCTCGCGGTCGATGGTGATTTTAACCACTTTTTTATTGGGAGTGATGCGGACCCGGTCAAAAGCGCTTGATGAGTCCTCGGAGGCCAGCTGTCCCAGAAAGTGCAGGCCGTAGCGGGCGCCTTCCAGCGTGACCTTATGTTTGGTAACACGCACCCTGTCGATCTGGATGGCGCAGAGCGTGTAGGAGCCTTGCGGGGAGTGGCCGATGAGCCGGCCGTGCTCATCAAAGCTGAGAGAGTTGTCCAGATAGCCGCCGCGCAGGTAGAGCGCCTTGCCCACCAGCAACTGCTTCAGTTCTGCTTCCGTAATGCCGCCGGTCTCTTCTGGCGAGGCAGGCTGCGCCTGCGGTGTGGGCATCTGCAATGAGGCTGGCGTGGCAGGCTGCGGTGTGTCGACTGATTGGGATGCTGGAGCCGCCGGCTGCTGAATAGTATCGGGCTGCTGCGATGAAGCGGAAAAACCCAGCGCCAGGGAAGCGCAACAAACCACAACGCCAAGTCGAGCCTTCACCGCCAGAACGGTTAAAAAAAACCGAACGAGAGGCGTGAACATAAGAGGAGCCTATGGCAGACACACTAACACGATTCTGTCTCGCTGTCGAATTAAAATCTGTTATGAGATCAAATGGATTTTTCATCGCTGCCATGACCCCGGTTGAGCCGCCACAGGATGCGGCGGAAGAGGCCTAGAATGCGGCGGTTATCGTGTGCGGAGAGCGAGAGCCGCCGCAGCAGCAGGCGCAGATCGTGGCGGTTGGCCGGCTGCATGGCGCGCGGGGAGTAGCCCGCCGCACGCATTGCCTCTTCGACGATCCCGGCCAGCAAATCCAGTTGTCCGGAATTCGCAGCGGACGAGATTGGCGGGACATGGCTTGCGTCTGGTGATTCCGGCGGGGGAACGGCGCTGCGGGTGAGCTCGTAGAGGCAGACAGCGACGGCCTGGCCCAGGTTCATCGAGGGCTGCTGCGGGTCTGTGGGGATCTCGACCAGGAGGTGGCAATGTGAGAGGTCATCGCGCGTAA
>Ga0326727_10018854_pt1 | contig 14008 bp, 13 predicted proteins | sample MB2enrmetagenome_FD_207643 | JGI IMG/M metagenome (GOLD analysis project Ga0326727, IMG submission 207643) | Lab enriched peat soil microbial communities from McLean, Ithaca, NY, United States - MB29MY | ecosystem: Environmental > Terrestrial > Soil > Wetlands > Peat | place: USA: New York...
TTAAAGCGATTCCCCGGACCGGGGCTGCCAAGCGAATTTCTCAGTCTCGCCACAGCTCTCACATGCAAAGAAGATTACCTTAGCAACAATGTACTGCGGGTCCGAAACCATTCGGTCCGTTTAAAGCAATTCCCCGGACCGGGGCTGCCAAGCGAATTTCTCAGTCTCGCCACAGCCCCCACGTGCTTACTCACGCAACCGCCCGCTTCTTAGGCACACGCACGCTTTAATGTGAGTTTTATGACTATCTCTTGACGCCTCTTTTTCTCGGGTATTAGCTTCTACTCTTATCCACCAACGCCAGCACAATACCTAGCCTTTGACCGACGGATCGGCTCCTACGAGGCGACACCGAAATCGGGCGTCGGTTGCTGTAGCGATGGTGGTGGTCTTGGACGCGTGCCCGGGCGTCTTGTTGTTTTACCGGTCCTGGCTTCGTGACTCCCAAAACCCGGGCCCCTTGGTTGACTCTCGAGACTTCGATCCGGTTGACCGCATCTGGGTCACGAAGGACATCGAAGCGCGAGGCGGCACCGGTGGTGTGTCCTTGTCAGAGGTCACGCAGTGTTTCTCAGCAGTACCTGAGCCAACCTCGATGGCCCTGCTGGGTGTCGGGATGGCCGGACTGATCGCGTTCCGCCGGTTGTTCAGGCGGAACCCCGTCGTCTAATCGAAATCGAGCCTCACAGATGGGAACAAATCGGTGAGCTCGAATCCGAAGTAGGGGTAGCGGGAGGGAAGTTGCGATAAGGCGCAACAGCGCAACGACCTGCCGACACAGATTTCCGTTTTGCGTTTTGGCCCTGGCAGTCCCTGGACTGAAGAGGCACCCAGGCCGTGTTTTCCGGGGTAATCGTGGCCGAGAAGTGCCGGTTCTCCCCCTTCTGGGAAATCGCCGGCACCACTCCCAGAGCCCGCGGACGAGTCCGGTGAGTCCTCCTCAAGCATGAGGATGAAAGGATAGGGATAGGCCATCACACAATCGTGATCCGCTGATCGACCATCGCTCGGTCAGGGAGGGTTGTTCCGTGTGAGTGATGGAACCGAGGTTCGTGGTGGGGCCGACTCGGGCGTCGGTTTGGCGGATCGGGGTGCGGGTCAGTTTGCCGGTGGGCGATGTCGTTCAATCACGGGGAGTGTTTCTGCTCCGGACGGTGTCAAGAGTAAGAGACAGCGGTCAAAGCAGACAGCCTATGGATGAACGCCAGCGTTCGGTGGAAATCTGAGACATCTTGCTGCAAGGAACTCTTTTCAGGAGTCGTGATGATGAGCGCTCAGAAATGTTTCTACCTTCCTGGGCGCGTGGCTGGTAGCCCTCGCCCTCTCGATGTGCGACGCCAGGGCCGGAACGATCCTGGTTTTCGGCCAGACAAACACGGTTACCCCGCAGTTCTCCGCGCTTCGGAGCGGCAGCTCCACGACTCTTTCCGCGGCGGACATTGGAGTCACGATCACTAACCTCGGCGGGGTTCCGTCCGCCACTCCCGCGCTCTTCACACTCTCGGCGACGAACGTAACCCCGGCCACAGTTGATGCGACCGGTCACATCACCGAGAACTTCGCAGGTACTTTTTCGATTTTCAGCGGCGCTGGCCAGACGGGAACCAACTACCTCTCCGGCACCTTCAGCGATACTGCCTTCGGCCAAGGGACGGCGCTCACGCTCTCCGCCAGCTTCCCCGGCTCACTTCTATCGTTCACGTCGGACGTGATCGGCGCGCTCCTCCCGCCCCGGGGCATGTCGCTGGCCTTCACCGATGTGACGCCTGGCCTGTCCGTTGTAGATGGCACTCTCGACAGCTTTAATTCGAATGTCGCCGGCAATTTCTCGGCCGCCGTCCCCGAGCCTACCTCGGTGGCACTGCTGGGGATCGGCCTGAGCGGGCTGTTCGCCTTCCGTCGGTTCTTCAGGCGGATTTCGGTCGCCTGAACGTGAATCCGATCTGGAGCCGTAACATTGGCAATCCGTGGGTTCCGGCGATCACGCCATCTTGGCTGGGGTCGTCGGAGTGCCTGTTGAGCCACAGCGCTCAGCGTTGTCACCAAGTTCAGGCAAGCGAGGGTCCATGGATCCTCGCTTGTTTTTTTGTGTTCCGGGTCGGACAAACGTCTTAAGATTGTTGCGTCTCTGGGGTGGGGTGAGAGAGAAGGTCTGACCTTGAATGACCGGCTGTCCTGCGCGGCCGGCGAAGGTGGCGCAGAATCCCGGCAATGACCGGGGGATGGTGATGGGCGTTGATCATCGAGTCGCCTATGCCGAGCTGATTCACCGGGCACGAGAGCTTGGAATGCTGGCCTCCTGTTCGGCGCTCCTGGGATGGGACGAGCAGACCTATATGCCTAAGTGGACCGTTTCATAAATAACGTCGTGGTGCGCCTGGCCTTCGGCGTTAGGCAGCGGAAGCTGCTAAGAAGTGCGGCGACGCACGCTTTAGCCAATTCAGCAAGTCTTGTCGAGTGAACTTCCACGCAAACGGCTTCGGAGTTCGGTTGCTCAGCTGTTCGTACAACGCCAGACGCAGGCGGATCGCGTCCACGTTCGCGAAGTCGTTCGGCGTCAGAACCTTCCGCTGGATGATCGAAAAGTAAATCTCTACCTGGTTCAACCAACTCGCGTGCACAGGGGTGTGCACCAGGATGATCTTTTTGTCGCGCCGACGCATCCGCTCCACCGACGTCTGACCACGATGCGACGAACCGTTATCCACGATATAGAACAACCGCTCCGCATCGTGGTACGGCTCCTGCCCCAACACCTGATCCACCAGTCGGCCAAACGGCTTGATTCCCGTTTTCGCCTCGCAACGCCCCAGGACTATCCCGCGATGCACGTCCCACGCTGCCAGGTATTGCAGCGCTCCCATCCTCTTGTATTCCGGTTCCATCCGCCGCTTCTGCTTGGGCTCGGGCGGCGTTCCTTCATGACAGCACTGACGTGCTTGAATGCTCGTCTTCTCGTCCATACACAGCACGTAGTCCTTCGGGCCTAGCCTGGATTCCCATGCAGAAAAAAGGGGCTAACAGATTAGCCCACACGAATGAAGATGCTATTGTGTGTCGTATGTTAGTTTTCGGCTTTACACCACGCTCGTCCGGGGCGTCAGTATGGGATTACCCGGAGACCAGTTGCATCCGCTTGCCTCCCAGCCACGGGATGACCGTCTCCGCCCGGTCGAACCCCGCCGCAACCAGCAACGGGTTGTGAGCACGCTTCTGGTAACGGACAACGATGTCCGACTCGCCGACCGTCACTTGTGCGGTCGCATCCACGAAGTCGCGGAACAGATGTCGCGAATTGGCTTGCTCGTACCCACGCCCAATCCGCCCAGCCAGCAGGCGGTACAGACTGCTGGCCATCAGCGTCAATTGCAGGTCGCAATCGACCTTCATCGCCACTGCCGAGCTCAAGGCGTCCATGTGGAAAAAGTCGATGCCGTCCTCGATGCTGTTCTCGATGATCATCCGCCGGGCGTAGCGCTCGATCAACCTGGCCGCCGTCGGCGTCAGTTGGTTGGTCAAGAGGATCGTCGGCTCCTCATGACCCAAGTCGGCGACCGTTACCTGGCGGAGTGGGCCGTCGTAATCGGTCAAGGTGATCCGCCGATCGAGGATGCGCGGATGCGTGTACTGCCGCGAGACCCCCTTCAGCTCGATCCGTCGCCACGCCGCCGTCGGCGTCTGGTCGATCTCCCACATCAGACTCTTGGCGCGGCGGCGCAGAGTGATGAAGTGGATCCCCAGGCGGTTGAGCTCATTGAGCTTGGCGTAGGTCGTCAACTTGGAATCGAAGATCAGCTCTTCGGGATACCGCCCCGTCCGTTCCTTCCAGAATCGGGCGAAGTGAAGGATCTGGTCATTCTGGTCATCCTTGCGCAGTTCCCCGTTGGCATAGCAGAAGACGCGAGTCGCGGCATCCTGCACCAGGAAAGCCAGGATGCCCTTCTGCCGCCGGCTCCGCTTGGAGATGTAGTGCTTCTCGATCAGGGCATCCTCGCCATGGAAGGGAATCGTGTGAAAATCCAGGTCGAAGGATCGCCCGCGGGGCAGCCCGAGCCGGTTCACGGCATCGAACCAACGGCGCATCAGCTCCGGGTAGCAGGCCGGAGCGATCCGGCAGCTGTACTCCGTCAAGTAGGATCGTTTGGGGATGACGGGGTTCCGATAGCAACGGAGAAAAAAACAACGATCTTCCAAGCGAGCCGATCCGGCAATCCATGGAAGTCGAGAAAATTCAAAGCTTTCGGGAGAGGCGACGCGATTCCGCGGGCTCCCAGTTCTCGATAACCGTTCTCGAATGCGTATTCTCGAATCAAGCCGGCGTAGACGAGTTTCGAGAAGGCGAAACACGGAAGAACCGGGGCCTCGGGCCAAGTTCGTTGTTTTTTCTCCGTTGCTATCGGAACCCCTCGACGCCGTCGGTCTCGAGGTGTCCCACGCAGGCTCCGGTCACGGCCGAGACCCAGCAGCCGGTGAGGAAGAAGACGCTCATCAGGGCCAGGTCGCGGACCCCCTGCAGGGTGTCGCTGGGGATCGCCTCCAGGAGTGCGATCGCCTGCCGCTGGGTCAGGGAGAGGGTGGAGTTCTTCTCGACGCCGGGGGCCTTGACCGCGGCAATGTCCTGCGCCGTCTCCCAGGAGACCAGTCCCTTGGCTGCAAGCTGCTTGTAAGTCCCGCGAAGCACGGAGAGCCGCCTGGCCACCGTGGCCGACGTCCTGCCGGCCTCGAGCAGGGCTCGCTTGTAGAGCCGGACGTGGTCGGCGGTGACCTCCAGGGGTGTCACCCCCTGGGCCTGCATGTGCCGTAGGAAGTCCATCAGGTCGCGGCCATAGGCCTTGACCGAGTGGTTTGACAGCAGGGCATCGCAGATCCACGGCACCAGGGCTCCGGCGGTGGTCGGGGCATCGCTGCCGGTGGCTTCCAAGGCGTGGGCCAGGAAGGCCTGGAGCTTGTCCGCGGCCGGCGCGTCGCCCTCGAGGAAGTCGCTGCGCTCGGGCACCAGCGGGACGCGGGGCGGCGCGGTCGCGGCATCCGTGGGCAGGACGGCCGGCAGATTGATGCGTGGGGGCATGGAGTCAATTCTTACTTCCCTACTGGATGAAACCAGGGAACATAAAGCAGATTATGTCCCTTACACGATCCTGGCCAAAACGTCAAGACGCCGCGTCTACATAGGGAGTTAACGCCCTTGCGCGCAGACGCTTACGGCGAGCTGGCCAGCGGAGAAATCGGTCTAAAGTCTAGAATTGCCGGGAAAATATGGACTGATGCGAGCGCCGGGAAAAGCACTTGCGGTCACAGTTTCCGTGCGGTAAGTCTAAAAGTCTAAATGAAAATGAGTCGCCTTGGAGGGCACGGATTCGGCCCTTCCGGGCACCCGGACGACCGCTGGAGCTACCCCATGCCTGCCACGAAAAAACGCCACCGGGGACAGCCCCATAAGGTGCTGCATCTGACGACCTACCAGCGGCTTGATGAGTATCTCGGGGCTTTTGCCCAGGGGCATTTCCATCTGCTGATCCTCGTCGGTACCGGCGGCCTGGCCAAGAGCCGCTCGGTTCGGGCCGTGCTCGACGGCAAGGCATGCTGGATCGAGGGCAACGCGACGCCGTTTGGCATGTACGTCAAGCTCTACCGGCACCGCGACCAGTTCGTCGTCATCGATGACGTCGATGCCCTCTATGCCGACCGGAGCGGGGTGCGGCTGCTGAAATGCCTGTGCCAGACCGAGGAGGCAAAGTCCGTGGCCTGGCACACGGACGCGCGGAGCTTGGAGCGGCAGGGCATTCCTCGCGAGTTCACGACGAAAAGCCGGGTCGTCATCATCTCCAACGACTGGCGGACCCTCGACAAGAACGTAGCGGCGTTGCAGGACCGGGGGCACGTGCTCCTCTTCCAGCCCGGAGCGGCCGAGGTCCACCGCAAGGCCGGGACGTTCTTTGACGACCAAGAGATTTACCAGTGGTTCGCCGCGAACCTCCATCGGGTTCGTGAGCCGTCGCTCCGCCATTACGTGCGGGCCAAGGAACTCAAGGCCGCCGGCATGGATTGGACCGAGGTCCTAGCGAGTGAGGCGGAGAACCCGCGGACCCGGCTCGCCGCCGAGCTCTTGGCCAGCGCCACCTACACCAGCACCGCGGCGCGGGTCCAGGCGTTCGTGGAGCAAGGAGGCGGCTGCCGGGCAACCTTCTTCAACTATCGCCGTAAGCTCACAGGCGGGAAGGAGACCAGTCAGGAACCCACCTCGTGACGCGCAAGGATGCTGCTCTTCGACTAACGGGCGGCGCCGTGTTAGCTTGCTCGCGGGGTAGCTGTTACTAAGGAATTAGGTTTTTGCTGTCTTCGTCTTGGGCGAATGTTGCCGAAGACGGAGACAGCGGATTTGATGTCGTTCGGCATCTCGCCGGTCTTCGCTCTCGAGGTGTGCGTAGCCAAGATAATTGATGTGAAATTCGCGAATTCTGAGCAACTTACGTGAGGGTTCCGAGAAACTGCACATCAATTAGCTTGATTGGGCGATCGGGTTGACAAGGCATGTACGCTTTGGATGTCCCCAGTCCAAGGAGTACACGATGATAGGGCGTGAATTAGTCGACAGCGTGAGTTTCTGGTCGTTCCTCTTGTCGATCGATCAGGACTTGGCCGAATCTACTCGGCGGAAGGCATGCTCGTGCGGCGGCCGCCTGCACTGTGCCAATTACCCGCGAGCACCGCGCGGCGGACCTGAAGATCTTCCGGATGGGTACAACCACCGGTTCAGCTTCTGTTGTTGTCGTGATGGTTGCAGAAAGAGGGCGACACCGCCGTCGGTGCGTTTTCTCGGCAGGAAGGTATACCTTGGTGCCGTGGTCATCTTGATCAGCGCCAGCCGGTAGCTATCGGAGCGGCGGTGGAGGAAACGAAACCGTCGGAGCCACCGAGACAGACGGGTCGTTTTGGCGACTCGGCGAGCCGACAGGCCGTAATCGCCAGTAAACGTTGAGCAGGCCTCGAAAAGACCAATGTGGACGCCGACCTTGCACCGGAAGAGGGAAGGCCGCAGCCGCTGGGTACGGGGAAACGGTTGGAATAGGCCGTCCCGAGAGCGATCAAGGCCGAGCGGGCCACCGGGGTAATGACGATCAAAAGCAAAGCTCGACATTGCGCCACGAAGCGCGGGAAAGGAGAATCATCTCAAAAATGTGAAACCCTTCGTTGAAACCCTGCGGGTAACCAATCCCGTCCGACAGAGCCGGGCCAGCAGCCGGGAAGCGAGTCTTGCGTGGGGGCGGGCGACCGTCACTGCGAAGCACCCGGACCGCGAGCTTCTGGGCGTGGGCGGCGATTACCTCGACCACGTGGAAAGGGCGTTGCAGCGATGAAGGCGAACCGGCCAATCGGCACAGCCAGGGAAGCGTCATCTGCAAGAGTCTCGGCGGCCCGGCGCCGAGGATAAGACTCGTGTGACTTTCTTTTAGCCGCCTTTCCTTCGAAGATCAACCCGTCTGATCTGCTCCACACCCCATTCCCACTGGGCTTTGCTCCGCCTCTTAAACTCGGCGGGATCACTGGGGATGTTATCCTCTAAATGCATTTTCGGCCCGTCTCCGACGCGCAGTGGGGAAAAACCGTTTCTTTTCTCCATTTCCTGGATTCCTTCCAGATCGATCCAGATCACCTTATCGCCGAAACGGTTTTTGATCTCTAGTCTTCTCTCGTCGTTGGTAAAGCCGAATGTATTTTCATAAATGTACGATTCTATTTTCTCGGCGGGATTTGACGCTCGCAACTCCTTCATTCGAATGGCCATCACCTCGTCGCCCAGCGAAAGCGCTAATTCGATGGGCGAAATGTTCAGCGCTCCTGTGATAAAAAGTTCTTTGGGATGACCGCCCGTGGGGTCTTCTAGCCACATGGGCGCCGTAAGGTACATATCTGCCAATGCGGCCCGGGCCACATCCCAGACTCGGTAGCCACTGCGGACCTCTACGTCGGTATGGATCGGGGCCTTCGGGAACATCTTTGCGATCGGCGACTTTTCGTATTTCACCCGTGCGATTTCGTCTGCCGTTAGCCGATCGGTGAAAACCACCTCTTGATAGAGGGGCTGAGAATTCTCGGGTCGAGGCTTATCTTGCAACTCACGCGGGTAGAGGATCTTTGTCGCCACAAAAATGGCGCGCATCTTGTTTGCTGAAAAGGGGATATTCATTCCGGGGGGACTGAGATCGAAAGGGACATCAAGGAGGGTGTCTTTGTTGTCTCGATAAAGGGCGGGATAGATGGCTACCGGAGTCATCCTAAATGGGTTTGGGTTAGTTCTTAGTAGGGAAGAAAGAAAGGGGAGCTCGCTTGCCTTGTTGACCCCTTTCTTCAATTGCATTCCCGCGATCCGGGAAGTCATTTGCCCGTAAAGCAGGCTCGAAGCGGTGTTTCCGTCTTTATCCACGACTCTAGAAAAGAAATCCTTATTGACTTTGACTCTTTGCATGATTCGGAAGTACTCGTCCGACAAAGCGGCCTCATACCATTTTGCCGGATCGGGTTGACCGGGCTGGAGTTGGGTGAGTGAGTTTAAGTACGCGCCCGGGATCTTGGAGAATCCGCAGGTGTAGATGGTCACATCGGGAACCCATCCCCTCTGATAAAGTGTGGCCAGCATCGCGAGGCCCGCTGAGAAGCGAAGCTCGCCTCCTGAAAGAATGAGCACCTTGCGAAAGGGTTTCGATTCGGCCCCTTTAGGAATAACGACGTCCAAAGCTAAAAGTAGGAGCGAAGCAATTTTTCGTAGTGTCACCGACAAGACCTCCTGGTCTTATAAGCAGTAGTTTCCCTAAAAAACTCCACTATAAATGAACAAAAGCACACTATATCTAAACCTCTGAATCTTCTTGATGCGGGGCATCTCCCGAGCGGAAGCTACGGGGGGGATAGAACCCCTTTGGCACCGCAACAGGAGATGTCCCATGACTCACGCTAAGCGGCTCTGGTCGATCTGGCAAGCCCTGCTGTCGGCCTTCGCCTGGGCCTTCACCCGCCCCAGCTTTCGCCGGTTCGCCGAATGGATCACCGCCATGGCCATCAACGGCGAGGAGCACACCATCACCCAGTCGGTCCTGGCCCTGGAACGGCCCGCTGACTGGAAGGCGCTGGAATCCTTCGCCGAGTACGGCGCCTGGCACCCCGACTACGTCACCGCCAGCCTGACCCGGTTGGTCGAGACTGCCCCCGGGCGGCTCTGGCACGGCTATCATATCTCGGGGTAACAGCCCCAAGCGCGAAGACCTGATGCGGGCGGCGCGACGGCGAGAGCTCGACCTGATCCTGGTCTGGCGGTTGGATCGCTGGGGGCGCTCCCTCGTCGATCTGGTCACGACGCTCTAGGAGCTGACCGCACTCCAGGTCGGCTTCGTCTCGCTCAGCGAGGCGCTCGACCTGACCACGCCGAGCGGTCGGGCCCTGGCCGGCATGCTCGCGGTCTTCGCCGAATTCGAGCGGGACATCCTCCGCGATCGCGTGAAAGCCGGGATAGCTCAAGCCCGCAAAGAGAATGGGCATCAGCAGGGCCTCGGTTCGTCATCTCCTCGAAGACGGCAACGCTTAGCGTGCAATTTTTCCCGTTCCGAGGAGTGACCCCTACTTCCTCCCGCACGAACGCTGGGAGCCGCTCCGGGAGTCGTTCTTCCAACGGTCCGGCCTGCCCTCCGACCCCAAGGACGTCCCCGATCATCTGACGAAGCGGCTGAATACGGCCTACGACCTCTTCCTCAAGACGGCGCCCGGCAACAGCTACGCCACGCCCGGCAACAGCTACGCCACGGTGGATGAACGCGGCTGGCACCTGTCTACGGATGCCACCGAGACGCTGGACGCCGCGGCGCAAACACGGCTGGATGACCTGAGGAGATGGCTGACCAAGCAGATGCGCACGATTCGGCTCCCGGATCTGCTCATCGAGGTTGATAACGACCTGCGCTTCACCGATCACTTCGTGCCCCCGGCCCAGCGTGGAGGGCGCGACGCCGAGGACCTGTGCACCCTTCTGGCCGTCGTGCTGGCGAACGGCTGCAATATCGGCCTGTATACAATGGCCCAGATCACCCAGGGCGTCACTTACAGGCAACTCAAGCGGGTCAGCGACTGGCAGATGACCGAGGAGGCGCAGCGTGCCGCCTTGGCGGTGCTGGTGCACGCCATCTCCCGCCTCGACACCACGCTCCACTGGGGCGAAGGCCGGACGTCGGCCAGCGACGGGCAGCGGTTTGCCATGCCCCGCAAGGTCCTGCAACAGACCTACAGCACCCGGTTCAGCGACTTTGCCCTCGAGTTCTATTCCTTCGTGGCAGACAACTACGCGCCGTTCTACAGCACGCCGATCGAATGCACCGACCGGGACGCGGCCTTTGTGCTCGACGGCTGCTCTACAACGAGAGCGACCTGGACCTAGAGGAGCATTACACCGATACCCACGGCTACACGGAGATCAACTTCGCCGCGTTCGCCATGCTGGGGAGGCGGTTTTGCCCCCGCATCCGCGGCCTTCAGAAGCAACGCCTCTACAGCCTTGACGTCGGGCGCGACTACGGGCCGCTGGCCGGCCTGGTGGGCCGGGCCGATCGCACGATCGACCCCCAGGTCATCGCCGAGCAGTGGGACCGCATGGGGCAGTTCTATGCGTCGCTGGAGAGCGGTCACACGACCGCCTCGGTCGCGCTCAAGCGGCTCGCCTCGTGCACCGCCAAGAACCGCTTCTACCGGGCCAATCGCGACCTGGGCCGGGTCCTCAAAACCGAGTTCCTGCTCGGCTACCTGTCCGAGCCGCAACTGCGAGCCCGCATCCGACGAGGCCTGCTGAAGGTCGAGCAACTGCACGCGCTGGCCCGGGATGTGTATTACGGGCGGCGAGGAAGGATCAACGCCCGGGAACTGCACGAACAGATGAATTTGTGTAGCTGCTTGACGCTGATCCTGGCGTGCGTGATCTACTGGCAAGCCAAGGAGATCTCGCGGGTCGTGCGATGGTGCCAGCCGGAGGACGACAAGCTCGACGTCGCGCTGCTGGAGCACGTCAGCCCCATCGAGTGGGACAACGTGATCTTGTACGGGCAATACGTATTGGACCGCGCCCAGGTCTGCTGACCGGCGTCCTTAGAGCATATTTTTGCAGCAATCTGGGCGGTACCCTTATCAGGGCGACCGCCTTTTCGCGGAAGCCCTTGAACTGCCCTTCTCCTTTGCCCTGGAGCTGCCGCTTGCGGTAATAGAGCAGGTCCAAGACGGCGACTCCGAGCAGGACGAGGACCGCCATCAGGGCCAGGGGCAAGGTGTGAGTCTGGGTGTCGGGGCTCATCCGCCTGAGCTCCTCCCGATCGTCACCGGTGGTGAGACCGGTCCCTCGGCATGGACACTCCTGAATCGTGTTGCGTCCTCGCCCTGGCGCGTGGAGGGCCCCAGTCCGTATTCTCTCGTCGACAGCATGGCGCCTCGCCGCCCGGCCGTCAGTACCCGCTGAACACCGCCGTGCGCCCGCTGACCATCCGCCGGGCCATCGTGTGGGCGTGATAGTGCATCGCGCAACTGAACACGAAGGAGAGCAGCGTGGCCGGGTCGCGGCGGACCTTGAGGAACCGCCCGATCCGGCGCCGGTACTCCTGGCGGAGCGAGGCCTCGGGGATATTTCGCATCAGTTGCAGGAACAGCCCGGCCGCCTGAGTCAAGAACAACGCATTGGCCGTCAGCCGCTTGATGGGATGGCGCCGCCAGTACCGGGCGCGGCCCTGGCAGAACCGAATCTTTTCCTGGAGGTACAGCTCCTCCAGCCGCCCGAAATAAGCGTCGGGCTTGTACAGCTCGTTCATCACCCGCACGTATCCGTCGCGCAGCTCCTCGCGGCTGAGCTGGAGGGAGATGACGTTGGTGCCGAACTCCAGCTCGTCCGACATGTCGAGCCGCCCCTCCCGCTCCAGGCGGTGATACAACGGCGTCTTGGGGATCGCCGTCAACAGACTCACCAGCACGTTGGCGATCCGGGATTCCTTGAGGAAGCGCGTCTGGGCATCGAAGACACTTGGGCCGTCGTTGTCGAAACCGACGATCATCCCGCACCAGACCTCCATGCCCGCGCCCTGGATGCGGTGGACCTTCTCCAGCATCGTCCCCCCCGTGCGGACGTTCTGGAACTTCTTGGTCTCGCGCAGCGACGCCTCGTTCGGGCTCTCGATGCCGACGAAGACGGTGATGACATTGGCCTCGACCATCAGCCGCATCAGCTCGGGGTCGTCGGCCAAGTCGATCGACGCCTCGGTGAAGAACGTCAACGGATAACCGTTCTGCTCCTGCCAGGCGCTCACGTCGCGCAAGACTTCCTTGATCGCCTTCTTGTTGCCGATCAAGTTGTCATCGACGACGAAGACGATGCGCATTCCCTGCGCGCGGATCGCCTCCAGTTCGGCGATAATCTGCGGCGATGTCTTGATCCGGGGGCGTCGGCCGAACGTGACGATGATGTCGCAGAACTCGCACTGAAACGGGCACCCGCGCGAGAATTGGATGCTGCCGAAGAGGTAGTGCCGCATCTTCAGCTTGTCGAATCGCGGCATCGCCACCTTCGACATGTCGGATTTCTCGGCCTGCTCATACCTCGTCTGGTGCCGTCCCTCTTGCCACTCCGTGAGGAACCGGGGCCAGGTCTCCTCAGCTTCGCCGATGAAGAGGACGTCGACGAGGTCGCCGAAGTAGTCTTCCGCCATGGTGATCATGGGCCCGCCGACCACGGTGAACACCCCGCGCCGTTTCAGATCGGCCAGGATCTCCTTCATCCGGTGCCTCTGGATGCCCATGCCGGTGACGCCGACGATGTCGGCGCGGGAGCAGCGCTCGAAGTCGATGGCCTCAACGTTCTCATCGATCAGGGTGATGTCGTGCCCAGCCGGAGTCAAGGCGGCCAGCAATGGCAGGCAAGCGACCGGCGTGGCGGCGCGCTTGCCCATGAGCGGCAGGACCAGCTCCATGCCCCAGAACGAGATGTCGAACCGTGGGTTGATGATGACGATGTCAGCCATGAATGGGCGTGCTCTTGGTGCGGGAGGCCTCTGAGGACCGAACGGCCGCGTGATTCCGGGGGACAGTGCGGGGCGCTTTGCCGCAAGGATGCGGGAGGAAGGTCCTCCCCGCATCTTACATCCAATTACTACGCGGCGCGCAAAGAAGATCAAGCTCCCGAAATCGGAAGCCGCGTGATTCCTGCGACGTAACGCTCCGAAGACTTGACCTTCCTTGCGCGCCGCGCAGTAATTGGACTCGCTCAGTCCGTCCAGGAACTCAGCGGTGGGACGAAGTTGCGGACCTTTGGTTCCGGGACGGGTGAAGGGACGGTTTTCTGGCGATCCCCAGGAGGGTAAGGCTGCTTCTGAGATCAGTGCGAAAACCGGTCGTTATTGCGTCTGTAAGCGCCGGTATAGAGAACGGTCTCGCCGCCCGCCTTGAGACCGCGCCCTACGGGGGTGCTGGACGTCAAGTGGCCGACCGCGACCGTGCGCGTCTTAGGACCGCAGATGGTCACTCACCAACAACCTGCTCACGCTGGCTCAGGAAGGAGACGCGGGGGCACTGGTCGGCCGTGTCTTGTGGCAAGTCGACGACAAGTGGAGTTTTCGCGTCATCGGGACGGGACCCGAGGATCAAGGGTTACTCTTCACCCACTGAATGCAGCCTCATCCGGATCTGAACGGGGCACCGGGGAGAATGAGATCAGGAAGCCCGCCACGGCATTCCCAATATCCCAGGTGCTAGCCTCGTTGTGGCGACGCCACTTACCTTCGAGTCATCAGGAGAACGACAATGAGCAGCACCGGCCTCCCCGAAACTCCGTTACGCAAGGTGATCCGTCATGAGCTACAGGCGATCCGAGGCAAATGGATCTGGCTGGTCGTGCTGGGGATTGCTCTGATCGTGCTCGGGACGATCCTCCTCGGCTCCCCGGTGATTGCCACCCTCGCTACCGTGACGGCGCTCGGCGTCGTTATTCTCGTCG
>Ga0326727_10018857_pt1 | contig 14007 bp, 11 predicted proteins | sample MB2enrmetagenome_FD_207643 | JGI IMG/M metagenome (GOLD analysis project Ga0326727, IMG submission 207643) | Lab enriched peat soil microbial communities from McLean, Ithaca, NY, United States - MB29MY | ecosystem: Environmental > Terrestrial > Soil > Wetlands > Peat | place: USA: New York...
GGCTGCCAGCCCGTCGATGCCTGGCATCTCGATGTCGAGCAAGGCTACGTCAGGGTGACACGCCTTGGCCGCGGCAACAACCTCGTCGCCACGCGCGACCGTCGCGACAACTTCGAAGTCACTCTCAAGCCCAAGTAGCGCCGCGAGTGCCGAGCGGATGAGCTCCTGGTCATCGGCAAGGAGAAGCCGAATAGTCACGTGTCGACTCTTGAGGCATTCGCCACGGTGACAAACAGCCGCCACCCTTTGGGGAACAGCGGTCCCGCGTCGACGACACCGCCTGCTGAGGTCACGCGTTCGCGCAAACCTTCGAGACCGTTGCCAGGCCCTGCAGCTCCTCCCACACCGTCGTCGACGATCTCAACCGAGGAGCGCTGGAACCTCACCACGCAAGCCGCCGCGTGCGCGTGACGGACCACGTTCGTAAGCCCTTCCCGAAGCACCCACCCGAACAGCTCATGATGGGCGGGGTCGACGACGTCCACGGCACCTGGAAGATCGGCAGCCACGCCGGCGGCGCGTAGCAGCTCCCTCCCAGTCGCGAGTTCACCGGCAAGCGTCACTTCCCGGTAGTTCGCGACGGCCGCGCGAACGTCAGCAAGCGAGCGTCTGGCAAGCGCCTCGACCTCGCCGATCTCTTGCAGAGCCCGCACAGGATCGGAGGCGCCAAGCCGGCGCGCGAGCCCGGCCTTCACGGTGATCGTGGTCAGCGAGTGTCCGAGAAGGTCGTGCAGATCGCGGGCGATGCGCGACCGTTCGTTCTCCGCCGCGAGACGCGCCAACTCGGACCGAGCCTCTGCAAGGGCACGGTTGCCGCGTATCACATTGGAGAATCCGAACATCCCCAGTGCGATGAGCGGTATCGCGATGGCGGTGCCGTTGTCGACACCCGTGCTGAGGCTGTCGTGCCACGAGGGAATCGCCCAGGGCACGAGCACCGAGGTGAGCGCGAAAGCGATAACGATCGGTGCCGAACGCCCACCGAGGCGAGTGACCGTGACGACGACGAGGAACACGAGCATCACGAACGCGTCTGCACGTGCAAGTGGAACCTCGACAGCACACAAGACCAGTAGAGCCCCGTAAAGAGTCCAGAAGCGGCGCTTGGCTGTCCAGCTCTCGTTGACAGCGAAGAGGTAGCAGACGGCGAACGCGAGAACTACGACGTAGCCTGCCAGGGCGCGGAGCCCCTTGGAGTACGAGGCAACCCCTCCGACCACTTCCGCCAGGTACACGAGGAACACTCCCGGAAAAACGGCTCGTCGCCATCCTCGGGTCCACTTGCGCTGAGCGGCCAACCACTCGCTCTCTGCCGGGCTCGCCGGCACTCGGTCCAGGTCCATCCTCGTTCAAAGGTACCGGAGGTGGATCCTCAGACCCGCAAGGTGTCACGTCGGTAGACGCGCGCGGCGACCCAGACAAGGATCGTCGTCCACGCAGCTATGACGATCCACGACTCCGCAGGAGGCCAGCCGCCTGGTTCGAATGCGGATCTGCCTGCCTGAACGAGCCAGAAGGAAGGAAGGCACTTCACGACCGTGAGGAACACGCCCGAGGTCGCCAGAGGACCATAGGCGCCTCCGACAAGCGCCAGCACCGATGTGACGCCCCCCAAGGCCGGCCCGAGTGAGTCGACCCGCAAAAGATGGCCGAGAAGAACGCCGAGCACTGCGAAAGGGATCAGCCCGACTAGCAGCAGTCCGATCATGGTCAACCACTCTTGCGCTGACAACCGCACACCGAGTGCCGTGCCTGCAGCGCACATGGCGACGATCGTGAACAGTGCCATCAGGTAGCCGCAGAGAACTTTCGCGCTGAAGTATGCCCTGGTGGTGAGTGGAGTGATCCGCATCTGGCGTGTCCAGCCCACCGAGCGTTCCGCGGCGATGCGCGCGCCGCTCGAAACGACAGCGACCATCGTGCCCCACGCCGCCATTCCCGTCATGTAATAGAGCGGGAACGGGACGCCTTCGATGCGTGCATTTCGATTCGGCCCCGCGACCGCGAAGAACAGGACCAGGGGAAAGGCCAGGGAGAATACGAGGAATCGTCGATTGCGCAGAGTCCGAAGGACTTCGAAGCGGAGGTACATGGACCGCCTCATCGCACTTGTCCGGGTTGGTTCGGACTGCCATTCTCGTCGGCAGTCAGCTCCACGAACGCCTCTTCGAGCCCGGCACCGCGCACCTCGATGTGGCGCGCCTCGGCGAAGCGAACGAGCAGCTCGCGAAGTGCTGTGTCAGAAGCGTCCGAGTCATGACAGGAAATGGTGACCACGTCCCCTCGTCGATCCGCCATTGTGACCCCGGGCATCTTGAGGAGCAGGGAGAGATCGACGTCAGGAAGTGTCGCCCGGATCGTCCGGCCCCCTACCCTCGCCTTGATCTCGTTCGGGGGTCCGTCAGCCACTATTCGGCCCCGGGCCATCAAGATGACTCTGTCCGAGTAGGCGTCGGCCTCCTCCAGATAATGCGTGGCGAACAGAACCGTCTTTCCCTCGGCGGCCACGGCCCGCATAGCTGCCCAGAACTCGCGACGCCCCTCTACGTCGAGGGCCGCTGTCGGCTCGTCGAGCACGAGCAGGTCCGGATTGGCAACGAGAGCTACGGCGAACCGCACCCGCTGGGTCTGGCCACCTGAGAGCTTCGTGGTCGGGCGATCGGCGAAATCGGCGACGCCGGTCAGGCGAAGCACGTCATCCACAGCGAGGGGACGCGGGTAGAGCGAAGCCATCATCACGATCAGCTCTCGGACGCTCAGGAACTGAACGAGCGACCCCGTCTGGAGCATCCCGCCGACGGCGCCTTGCTTCACGGCGCGGGCGGGGGTCGAGCCGAACACAGAGACGGTCCCGGCGTCGGGCCGTGTCAGCCCGAGCACCATGTCGATCGTGGTCGTCTTTCCCGCCCCGTTCGGCCCGAGCAGCGCCACCGTCTCGCCGGCGGCGATCTCGACGTCGATCCCGCCTACCGCCCGGACTTCGCCGTAGGACTTGGTCAGTTTGGACAGCCTTATGCCGACTCGCTGATCTCCGGTAGCAACCATGCCCATGACCCTTACACGACAGCCCGCCGCCCGGAAGTGTGCAGGGTCACAACCTGTCGGTGACATTTGTCACGTACGCGTCACTATCCGTGATCTCCTGTGGCTGCGCCGAACCGGGAGGAGGTCTCAGCCAGCGCCAGGGATGCCCGGCCAGCAGTGCGGCGGAGCACCGGGGAGTCGCTCAGGCTTCCCCGGTGCTCATTTGCTCAGCGCGGCCAGGTCGCCTGGTTGACGTCTCGCTCACGCACGAAGTCAACCCTCGCTGGGTGTTCTCCCGGCCATGTGAGTGTGGCCGCCACAGGAGCCGTCTCGGCCACGACTCGGCCGTGAGAGATGACGTACCACGGTCGCACCTGTCGCCTGACGGCGTCGAAGGGGTCCGTCGCTGGCAACACGACGAGGCTCGCGGGCCGGCCCACGGCTATCCCGTAGGAATCGCCCAGGGAAAGGGCCGCTGCGCCGCGCGTGGTGACCATGGCGAAGCACTCGGCGATCTGAGCCGGTGATGTCATCTGGGTGGCCAATGCCCCGACGTGGGCAACCTGCAGCGGGTTGGCGGTGCCCATCGGGAACCATGGGTCCATCACGTCGTCGTGACCGAAGGCCACGTTGACCCCGGCCCCTAGCATCTCTTTCACCTGGGTAAGGCCTCTCCTCTTCGGATAATCGTCAAAGCGGCCCTGGAGGTGGAGATTCACCATCGGGTTGCAAACCAGGTTGATGCCTGCGCGGGACAGGATCCGCTGCAGCTTGTAGCTGTAGGCGGCGTTGTAGCTGCCCATCGCCGTCGTGTGACTGGCCGTGACCCGTCCCCGCAGCCCGGTGCGCATCGCATGAGTGGCGAGCACCTCGACAAAGCGCGACTGCTCGTCGTCGATCTCATCGCAGTGCACATCGATGAGCAGCCCCGAGTCGAGCGCGGTGGCGACGGCTATCTCGAGAGAACGGACACCGTCCTCGCGGGTGTCCTCGAAATGCGGAATCGCCCCGATGGCGTCGACGCCGCGACGGGCAGCTTCGGCTATCAGCTTGTCGCCGTCGGGAAACGAGACGATGCCTTCTTGAGGAAAGGCCACGAGCTGGAGGTTGACCACGCCCTTCACGCGCTCTCGGACCTCGACCAGGGCATCGAGTGCGATGAGCGACGGATCGGTCGTGTCGACGTGACTGCGCACGTGCAGAACGCCGTTGGCGACCTGCCAGCGCAACACCTCGTTGACCCGTGCGACGACGTCGTCATGTGTCAGCGTCGCCTTGCGCTCGGACCAGCAGGCGATGCCCTCCCACAGCGTGCCGCTTTCGTTCCATCTCGGCTCGCCGGCTGTCAGGCATGTGTCCATGTGCACGTGCGGCTCGACATAGGGCGGGCTGAGCATGGCGCCGCTCACATCGATCTCCTGGGCGACGTTGTCCACGTGGACTCCTGCCCGCTCCACCGCGATGAAACGGCCCTCGTCGATGAGCAAGTCGACGAGCCCGTCAGAAGGCGACTCCGGAAAGGCGAGACGGCCATTGCGGATAACCAGTTGCATCACGCACCAACCTTGGTCGCGGCCGGCTTGTAGCTCGGCGAGAACAACGGGGACCTGCTGGGGCGGCCGATCACGAGGTAGACAACACCTGCGACGATCGATCCGACCAGCCATGTCATGTCTACGTCGTGAAGAGCGGTGGCGGCCGGGCCCATCAGCCAACCCACCTCGCCGTACTCGAAGCACCAGGCGGCGAAGGCACCTATGACGAACGCGAAGATGGCCGACCAGCGAACGTCGGCGATCCGGGAATGGCCGGGCGGGTCGTAAAGCAACTCGACGTCGACGTCTTGGCGCGCGAAGTAATAGAAGTGGATCAAGGTGATCGCGCCCCATGGCGCGATCCACATCACAAGACCGGAGAGCCAGCTGTCCAGCGTACTGGCGAAGTTGTTCTGGAAGACCAGGACGATGGTGAACGCCAGAGCGATGGCGCCGACAAGGAGCGCAATCTTGCGCCGGTTGAGCCTCCAGTCCAGAGTTTGGGCGCAAAGAGAGCAGCTGTAGATGTTCAAGATGTTGGTGGCGATCGGACCGTGCAACACGAGGAGCAGCACCGGGATTGCCAGCACCCCGAAGTTCGAGACGACGAGCGCACCTGGGTCGACCTTCTGGGTCACCGTGGCCAGGGTCGCACCGAAGATGCCGAGCCAGACCACCGGGAGGAACTGGCCGAGAACGCTGGCGAAAAAGACCTTCGATCTCGACATCGCCTTCGGCAGGAAGCGGGAGTAGTCCGACGCGTAGGCAAACCAGGTGCAACCCCACCCGATGCCTATGGCGGTCATGATCGTGCTCTCGGCCGACAGCAGTGCCCATCCGTGCAGGTGGGCTCCCGCGTAGCCCCAGTGCACGTTGTTCTTCGACCAGGCGACGGCCGTCATCGCGATGAGGACGCAGAACGTGACCGGGACGGTGTAACGCTCGAACTTGGCGATCGATTTGAAGCCCCTAGCCGCCAGCCAGATCTGCAGGCCCATGATCAGGACCACGATGACGATCTTGAGGTTCGTGCCACCGTGGTAGCCGAGCTTGCCGATGAGCGCGATTACCAGATCTAGGACGATCCAAGTGTTGACCGCACACCATCCGGCAGATATGAGTCCCTGGATCGCAGCAGGCAGGTAGGCGCCGCGACGACCGAATGCGCTGCGAGCCATCACCATCTGGCTGACACCTGAACGCTGACCCATGAGAACGAAGAAGCCGAAGGCAGCCATGCCGATGATGTTGCCGATCACAAGCACCAGGACCGTCTGGAACAGGCTCAGTCCGATCTCGATGCCCAACGAGCCGAGTACCCAGTTGATCGGCGCGATGTTCGCCCCGGACCAGATCCAGAACTGGTGACCCGCCGATGAGGTGCGGGCGTTGTCCGGAACTGGCAGGAGAATGGTCTCAACTTGCTCAACGACCTGTTCGTCGATGGCGGGCGTCGTGCTCATTGCGAATCACCCCGCACCCCGAAGATCTCACTTGCCGGCATTGTCCCTTCCTTTCTTCTCGGGAAACACTTCACAAGCCGAGGTGCCCCCTTCACCCGGTGACGCGGAGTGCCACAGGGTCAGACGGGCGGAGCCTTGGTGACCCAGGTGTCGATCGGCTGCTTTTCGTGGATCGCCCGCCACACGTCCTCGAAGCGGACGGGCATGTGCGTGAGCTCGGCCCCAGTCGCGTCGTAGATGGCATTGGCGAGCGCAGGGGCCACCGAGATCATCGGGTGCTCGCCGACCCCACGCGCCCCGAAAGGCCCGTCGAGCTGAGGGGTCTCGACGGCAATGCACTCGATCTCTTCGGGGAGGTCCTTCGAGGTGAGGATCTTGTTGTCGGTGAGAGACGGGTTGAGCAGGTGACCCTGGTCGTCGTAGATGTAACTCTCGCATTCGGCCGTTCCCAAGCCCTGGATCATGCCGCCGATGCACTGGCCGCGCATGGTGCCCGGGTTGATCACCTTGCCGACGTCGAAAGCGGACGCGATCTTGATCACCTTGTACTCACCGGTGTCGGGGTCGACTTCGGCGATCACGCCGTGAGCGCCATAGGTCCAGTCCAGGGCGGGCAGGCCTTGCCCGGTCTCCTTGTCGAGGCTCGTCAGACCTTGGGCGGTGTAGCGGCCCAGCCCGATCAGCGGTCCACCGATGCCGTTGCCGTTCGGATATACGTAGCCGATCGACAAGGCGGCGAAGCTCACCGACTCCTCCGGTCGTTGCTTGACGAAGATCCTCTCCCCGTTGTGGTCCAGGTCGACGACTTGGGCGCGCAGCACCTGAGCCGCGTCCGAGTAGGCCTGCAGCAGGAGGTCGTCACAGGCTGAGAGGACGGCGTTGCCGGTGAGGAGGAGCCCTTTGGATGCAACGGTCTGCCAGTCGTAGGGGTCCTTGTCCGTGTCCCTCTCCACTGCAACCTTGACCATGCTCACGGGGAAGCGCAAACGGTCCGCAGCCATCTGGGCGACGACGGTCGCAGTGCCCTGACCGATCTCCGTAAGGGCGATGTTGATGACCACCGACCCGTCAGAGTTCATCTTCACCACCGCCGCCGTCGTCGTGAAGCTCGGCATGGCAGGCGCCTTGTGGAGCGTCGCGATCCCCTTGCCGATCCGGCGACCGGTACGCGCCTGGCGTTGTTCCTCCTCAGGGGTGAGGCGGCCGTAGTTGATGGCTTTGGCCGCCTCCTCGAGGCACTTGAGGGGATTGCCCGTGTGCTCGTTGATCGTCTCCCCGGTCAAGGTGGTCGAGCCCGGCCTGAGGAGGTTCTTCCTGCGGAACTCGAGAGGGTCCATCCCTATGACCCGGGCGACGAGCTCCATGTGCCGCTCGAGACCCCAGAAGAACTCCACATGGCCGAATCCGCGGTAGGCCGTGCCCCAGGGCTTGTTGGTGTAGATCGTGTAGGCGTCGACCCAGGCGTTGGGGATGTCATAGGGACCGCCCGCCGAGTAGGCCGATGCGCGCGTGACGTTCACGGCGTAATCGGCGTAGGCACCGGCATCCCAATACATCTGCAGCTTCTGCGCGGTGATGCGGCCGTCACCAGCAACGCCTGTCTTGATCCGGTAGGTGAGGGCGCTCCTGCACGGCAGGAGGCTGAACTCTTCCTCCCGCGTGGCCTGGAGCTTCACCGGCCTTCCCCCGGCCTTGCGTGAAAGACAGGCCAACAAAGGCTCGAGGTGAATCCCTGCCTTGCCACCAAAAGCGCCGCCCACATGAGGTATGACGACGCGCACCTTGTTGTACGGCAGCTTGAAGGCGCGGCAAAACAAGTCCCTGACGGTGAAGGGGGACTGCGCGCTCGACCAAATAGTCACCTCGTCGCCCGCCTTCCACTCGACGATGGCGACATGGGTCTCTAGAGGTACGTGCTGCACGGACGGGTTGGTGTACTCGCGCTCGATGATCCACTTCGCCGCGGCGAATCCTGCGTCGATGTCGCCCTTTCGGATCTTGGTGATGTTGGGGACGTTGGTGCCGGGTTGCGGGCTGAAGGCAGCCTTCACGTACTCGTAGCTGCCGAGGTCGGGGTGGACCAACGGCGAACCCTCCTCGAGCGCTTCGAGCTGGTTCAGGACCGGCGGCAGGACCTCGTACTCGACGTCGATCAGATCGACGGCCCGGCTCGCGATGTCCAGGCTCTCCGCGGCCACGGCGGCAACCGCCTCGCCGAAATGGCGTACGGCATCTTTGGCCAGGATGTCCTTGTCCACGACGTACAGGCCGATCCGGTAGTCGAGCTCCTTGCCGGTGAGGACCGCATGGACGCCCGGCAGGTTCTCGGCTTTGGAGGTGTTTATGGCGATGATCTTCGCCCTGGCGTGCGGGCTCTTTTTGACCTGCGCGTAAAGCATGCCAGTGAATGTGAGGTCGCTCGCGTACATGGCCCCACCGGTGAGCTTGGCGAAGTCGTCTGCCCGCTGGACGTTGTCGCCGACGTGGGTCGGCGCGGGTGAAACGGTGCTCTCAGACATACTTGAGTCCCCCCCTTGTTCCCTCTGTGGTCTGGCCTGACACGTCAAGCACGGCTTCGATGATCTGCTGGTAGCCGGTGCACCGGCACAGGTTGCCCTCGATGCCCTCTTTGATATCGGCGACGGTCGGTTTGGGGTTGTGTCGCAGAAGCTCACGCACCGACATGACCATGCCGGCGGTGCAGTAGCCACACTGCACTGCATAATTGCGGGAAAAGGCAGCCTGTATCTCGGAGAGCTCGCCGTTCACGGCTTCTGCTTCGATCGTCTCGACTGTCGCGCCGTCGACCTCTGGCGCGAGCACCATGCAAGCGTTAACGGCCTGCCCGTTGAGCATCACTGTGCAGGCGCCGCACTCGCCGGCCGAGCAACCGTCCTTCGTCCCGGTGAGCTCCAGGTCCTCCCGGAGAAAGCGGAGCAGCGTCCAGTGCTCGGCCACCTCGCGCTCGTAGATGTGACCGTTTACCTCCACCGACATCCACATCACCGCACCTCCTCCAGCAACCTGCGGACGAAGACCTCGATCATGTACTCCCGGTATTGCTTGCTGCAGCGCAAGTCGCTGATGGGACGGGCCGCTCCGCGTGCCGCCGCCACAACCTCGTCCGCCGGGTCCTCATCCGTCAGCCCCTCCACTAGCAAGGGCGTCGGGGCAGCGGAACCGATCCCCACTCGCAGCGCGCCATCGGTGTTCGTGACGGCAACACTGACCAGAGCAAGATCGTGGCCGTCGATTCGCTTCAACTTGCGGTACGAACCACGGGACCTCGCCGTGCCGGGGGGCACCGTGATTGCCTCGACTATCTCGTCATGACCGAGCACCGTCCGCTTCACGCCGGTGAAGAAATCCTTGAGGGGAACCTCCCGCTCACCACGCTGGGACGCGATTCGGACCCGGGCGCCCAGGCACAAGAGGCCGGGCGCCATGTCCGCTCCGGGAGAGGCGTGAACAATGTTTCCGACAACCGTCGCCCGGTTGCGGAGCTGGTGAGAGGCGATCGTCAAGGCGCATTCGGCGAGCAACGGGTAAGACTCTCGGACTCGCGCGTCGTGCAGTAGCTCGTTGACGGTCGTCACAGGTCCGATTATCAGTCCTTCCGACTGGCTCCAGGTGAGATCAGCAAGGTCCTCGACCCTCTTCAGGTTGATCACAAGCTCGGGATGGACGAGCCCATTGCGGATGTCGACCAGCAGGTCCGTACCGCCCGCCAGGATCCTGGCTCCCTCTCCATGAGATGCCAAGAGGCCGAACAGCTCCGCCCGTGAAGTAGGGGCTCGATACCTGAAGATGTCGTTCATGTCGTCTCTTTCACTCCGAGCGCGCTGGGCGCTGGTTGCTGCTCGGCCCGCCGGGCGAGTGATCGCACGGCATCGACGAACACAGACATAGGCGGTACGACAAGGCCAGCTCCGACCTGGCCCACGCCGGGCTCGCGCCCGGCGATCCCGGTGTTGACTGCGGGCAGCACACCGCTGCGCACGACAAGCGTCGCGTCAATGCCCGTCGGTGTGCCGCGGAAAGCGAGTATCGGCACCTTGTAGAACGGGTGCTCGACAAGTGTGATCTCGTACATCATGAGAGTGTTCGCCAGGGCATCTGACACCTCGCCACCTACGAACAGGACGATGGCCGGGGCCGCGGCCATGGCGAAGCCTCCGATCCCGGTCGTCTCGGTGATGGTCGAGTCACCGATGTCCAGGCCGGCGTCGTCTGGGCCGAAACCCGCGAAATACAGTCCTTTCACCGGCGGTGCGGGGGCCGTGAACCACTCGTCCCCAGTCCCTGAGACTTGGATCCCGAACTCGGTCCCGTTACGGGCCATCGCCACGACCATCGTGGAGCCGGGGATGTCGCGGCCGGCATCGGCGGCAAGCTTGCCGGCCGGCATGGACAAATTGAGGAAGAAATGGTCGTTGCCGTTGACAAAACGAAAGGCCGCCGCGATGTCCTGGCTCGGAGCGCCGCTCTCGAGCATGTCGGGCGTGATCTCCCGCAACAGTAAAGACGTGGCGGCACGGTTGCGGTTGTGGCACTCGTCACCCATCTGGAGGGCCTGGGCGATGAGGCTGCGCACGTCGACGGGCCCGCGTCGGCGAAGCGTCTCACCCAACAGGGGGCCGAGCACGCGCTCCAGCCAGCGAAGGCGGTCGATGACCTCGGGGGCGTAGGCCCCATACCGAAGTACCCTGCCGAGACCCTCGTTCAAGGTGCAGTACGCCCGGCAGCCGGTCTCGCTGTCCTCGATCACCGACACGGGCATGGACTCACTTACGACACCGGCCATCGGGCCGACCGCCGAGCGCGAGTGGCATGGCGCGAGCGATATGCCGCCCCTCGCCGCGATCTTCGCGGCCTCCTCGAAGCTCTCCGCCAGTCCCTCGTAGATCATGGCTCCGGCCAGGGCCCCGCGGACCGGCCCGGAGGCGTGCGCCCAATCGACCGGCGGGCCCGCATGCAGGAACTCACGAGGCCCGAGGCCCAGTGCCTCGCGCGCTGGTACTACGTCCGCCCATGCCGGCGCGGCGGCGGTGAGCCGGCGCACCGACTCTGCGGTGGCTGCCTGCGTCCGTGCGTCGGCGGCGACGGCTGCCAAGCAAAGCTCGCTGCCTGCAACCGGTGGAGCCCACTGCACTTCGAGCGGTGCTGCAACTTGGGCCTTGAGAGCATCCGCGAAGAGCGAGGCGCCGACTGTGACCATGGCGGGCGAGTCATCGAGCTGGATCATCGGCCGGCTCCCTCAATGAGATCCACGGCAGTGCGTGCAGCCATGGCGTTGGACAGATGCACGCTTGCGCCTGCCGCGGCCAGAGCTCCTGCGGTGGCGTCGCGACCTTGGGGATCAGAGCGCGAACCGACGAGCGAGGCGACGACCGCGAGATCCCGGCCGCCACGTCTCGCTTGCTCGCGAGCTGCCACAATGGCCGGGGCGAGCTCTGACGCCGGATCCGGATGTGCTCCGTAGCCGAGGACGACATCGAGCAGGAGCACGGCACAAGAAGGATCGGAACCCTCGTGCGCGATCCGCTCGAGGCGCAGCGACTGGTCGATCATCGGGTGCGGCCTGCCTGCTGTTAGCCGGTCGTCACCGAAGTCGATCATGAGATGGCCCTTGGCCTGCAGATCAGCGCCGAGAGCCCACTCCGGTTGGAGAGGTGTGTTGGACGCTATGGGCCCCAAGCGTCCCGCCGCGATCGCCATGGCCTCGTCGCACAGGGTCCCTCCTGAGAACAAGCCCCGGATGAAGCCGGCCCGGGCAGCCCGCTCATAGGGCGGCGACCATTCCGGCGGTGCCGTCGGGGTCCTCCCAAGCGCCTCGAGGATCTGCGCTGTGGCGGTGGTGAGATCTCCTTGTCCCATCCCGACGAACGCCACGAGCGACGGGGTGCTCAGCTTTGCTGCCGCGGCGCGCACGGCTTCGGCGACCTTGGAGTCGGGCGGCTTGGACAGGACAACGATGAACTCCGTCGCTGGGTGCTCGTCAAGCACCTTCATGGCGGCGAATGTCGAGCGGCCGCCGACCGCAGCAGACAAGTCACGGCCGCCCACGCCCAGCACCGCAGTGACACCGACGCCGTCCGCGTCAAGAAGGCAGGTGACTTCCTGCGCACCTGTACCCGAGGCGGCCACGATGCCTACCGGGCCTGGACGGAGTGCATTGGCAAAGCCGAGGCCGAGGCCGCCCACCATTGCCGTCCCGCAGTCGGGACCCATGACCAGCACGTCGTGACGCGCTGCCTCGTCTTTCAGCACGATCTCCTGTTCCACCGGCACGTTGTCGGAGAACAGCATCACCGAGACTCCCGCCCTGATGGCGTCCATTGCCTCCACGAAGGCGTGTTGGCCGGGCACCGAGATCAGTGCCAGGGAGCCGCCTTGGCGAAGCGCGCAAGCAAGAGTCCGGGGAGCAGGAGGAGTCCCGAGTCCCTGGCTCTGCGGCAGTGTCGACGGCGCGAGCTGGCGTTCCAGCTCCGCCGTCGCCGCGGCGAGCGCGTCGTCGTCGGCCCGTATGGCGACGAGCAGGTCGTTGGGGGAGGCTCCATCCACAGCCCCTTTGTCGAATCCCAAACGCTCGTATATCTCGATATTGAGCGGGGTGGCCATGGCCACTATCGCGGCGGTGACGCCGCGATAGGCGGCAACGGCCTGACTCACCTGCATGAGGACCACTGAGTCGCGATATATGCCGTGTCTCAGCTCGACCCTTGTGCTCATCGCGCGATCCTCGAGAGCCCCTCGCCGGTCGGTCGAGATCCTCCCGCCGACACAGGTCCAGCGAGGATGCCCGCCATGCCGGCACATAGGTCGTGCCCGGACGTTGCCCCGACATCGAACAGGCCGGCAACGGCACTCCGGAGCCGAGCCGGATGCGCACCGCTCGCGATGCCAGCGAGCACCGCCGCCGCCTGCGGTATCACTTGTCCCTTGCTCGCCGCCGCCAGCAAAGCGGCAGACAAGGCTGTCGTACGAGTGGACCCATGGCGCTCGACGGCGATCCGGACATGGTCGTGGAGACCCCCACAGAGCGCGAGAACAGCCAGCGCCCCGGCCACGGCGTCGTCCGCGGCCGGGGTCAGGCCCGGTCCGAACCCGATCACTTGGAGCGCGGGTGCCGCGTCGCCGCCCGCCAGAGCACTTGCCACACCCAGCGCGTCCGCGAGCGGAAAGCCGAAGGCCGAAGGCGGCTCACTCTCGAGCATTTCGAGCAACCTCGGCCCATACAGAAACATGTCCTCACTGACCAGGTGCGGACGCGGGTCCCACCACCGCACCGGCCGCCAGGTGCGGTCCCGAGCGACAATCGACCCTTCACCAATTCTGACGGTGCTCCCCGCCTCGGGAAGCGAAGCCGCTGCGATTACGACACCTATCGGCAAACGCACCGCCTGCTCGCTCAACAACGCCAGCAGCGGAATGCAGGACCCGGGATCCGGCAAACTCAGATACGACGCCACCCTGGTCGCCGCGAGAACGGTTGCGTCCTGTCTCCTACCGCATAGCAACTCGCCGACCGCGGTGCTCGCCCACGCCGGTGATGCCTGTTTCTGCGACATCGCTTCTCCCGTTCCGCAACAGACAGTCGGGCCCACAGGCCCGACTGTCTCGGTGATTTCGGCTAGCCCAGATCCACGATCGCCACCACGGGCCCGCCGCCGGCGGGGCCCTGGTGCGCTGCCGACACGGACACAAAGATGGCAGGGTCCCCGCTCACGGCTGCTGCGACACCACCGACGCAGGCTTTGATCTGCCTGTGCCAGTGGACATCCGAGTCGTCCAGCATGATGTTGCGCTTGCCGCGTACATGGCCCGAAGGGTCGGCTTCGCACTTGAGGAACAGGTTGACAAGTCGCCCCTTCAAGTGACGCGGGTGGGGGCAGTCGGCCGGAAGGTCGTCGAGGCCGGCGTTGCGGATCGCCTTCCAGACCCCGTCGATGTCAAGGGCGTCTTCCATTATCGAGTGGCCGATC
>Ga0326727_10018858_pt1 | contig 14006 bp, 12 predicted proteins | sample MB2enrmetagenome_FD_207643 | JGI IMG/M metagenome (GOLD analysis project Ga0326727, IMG submission 207643) | Lab enriched peat soil microbial communities from McLean, Ithaca, NY, United States - MB29MY | ecosystem: Environmental > Terrestrial > Soil > Wetlands > Peat | place: USA: New York...
CAGAACCAATCCGCCCACGAGTAGCACCTGCCAGAGCTTGCCGAGGTCGAGGTACTCCCATCCCTGGGCGCCCACGATTGGTTTGGCGTCATGCGGCAGCCATCCTTTGTAGCTGGCAGCCTCGCCAGCCAAACTGCCGACCACGACCACCACCAGCGCCACCAGAAGGACGAAAGACAACAGGCGTTGGCCTCGCGGCTCACGGCCGGCGATGATTGGGGCCAGGAAAATACCAGCGGCGAGGAAAGCGGTTGCCACGAAGAAGAGGGCTAGCTGCAAGTGCCATGTGCGGGTCAAGTTGTACGGCAACCATAAGGGCAGGTCGATCCCGAAGAAGCTGCCCGTCTCGGCATGGTAATGCGCCGTTGCGCCGCCCAGAAGGGTCTGCACTAAGAAAAGGCCCGCGACCGCGAGGAAGTACCATGAGGTGGACCGCTGCGCCGGAGTTAGCGGCACCTCGCTCGGCGGCAGGAACCGCAGGCGGCGCTCCTCCTCGGCGTGCCAGCCCAGGAGGTTGGAATACCGCCCGAACACTGTTAACAACAGCCCGATACCACCCAACAGAGCAATGATCGACAGCGTGCTCCAAACAACGGCTTCTTCGGTCAGTCGATTTCCGGCCAGCGGCTCAGGCGGCCAATTGTTTGTGTACGAGTAGGGCTTGCCCGGCCGGCGAGCCGAGGCTGTCCAGGCCGTCCAGGCGACGAACGCGGTGATGCGGCGAATCTCTTCGGGGTCGGGGATGGCCCCCGGGCCCATGCCGGCTCCGCTGCGTCGGCGATTGAGTATCTCACCTTCGTAATGACGGCAGAGGGCTTCGAATGCCCTGACTTGGCCGTCGGTCCAAGTCAGTGTGTCCGACGTCGCGTCGAAGCGATTGGCCTGGAGTTCGCGCCGGACGCGCTCGGCGGCCACGGCCTCTCCACCGTACACCTGTTGCATCTCCAACGCCTCACGGTGCAGATAATCAGCGGTGAAGTCGGGGCCGAGGTAGGCACCGTGACCATAGACCGAGCCGTACTCCATTAGGCCATAAGTGAGAAAAATCTCCTGTCCTTGGAGGACGTCGTCGCCGGTGAATACTGTTTTGCCGTCCTCAGAAATCACCTGCCCCGGTACCGGAGCATGGTCTTCGTAAACGCGCAGCGCCAGGTAGCCCAGAACGGTAAAACCGAAGATGAATGTGAGGATGACCCCTTGAAGCCACAGCGGAGAGATCACCATCGGCCGGCGCTGACCGTTGCTCATCTGAATGCCCTCGCTGCGGTCTCAGTGTCTAAAACAAGTTACCGGCCAACTCTTTCATGAGACGGATAAAACGAAAGTCGCCCAACCCGTCCTGCTCCCTCCCCCTTGTGGAGAGGGCTGGGGTGGGGGGGTAGAAGCGCGCGAGGGCGGAAGCCCGTACACACCCACCCCTCACCCCTCCCGGGCACTTTGTGGGGCGGGATCTCCTTGCCGGCTGGAATCACGAGCCGGATGATCTCCAATGCCTTCGTCTTGACGAGCGTTGTTGTTTTCGACTGCGGTGGGGCTTGCCCGAGCGGCCGGACGTCTATCGGCTCTCCCGGACGTGCTTGCTGGAGCGCCATAAGGGGCCTCGAGTCTCAAGATGCGCACGAACTGTCGTCGCGTTGACTAGTCTATCCTTCCCGAGGAGCAGTGTCCTCCATAGCAGCATCGCGCCTTCTGTCACGTGACAGACACGGATCGCCCTCCGCCACTTCTCGCCTCACATCCGTGGCCACGGAATAGGTGCACCGGAGATAACGCGCATGGTGACGTCGACCAAGGAAGCGCAGCGAACGCGCTGACCAATGCGGACGGGGGGTGTCGTGTATTGGTGGAGGAGGCGGAGGAGGAGTTGGGATTCCATCCCGTGGATTCCTGTGAATCCGCTTTCGGCGTCCGTGCGACGGAGATTTGTTCACCTAAAAGGCATTTTCTGCCTCAATAGTGAAGAAACGGTTTGTCACCAACCGCGGTCTGGAAAATCATGTTCCGCGGTGGCGGAAAAAAAAGATACGCCACACACGCCTCGGCCGCCTGATCTGCTCGAAAACGCGGGATTTTCCAACTGCTGCCTCTGGCACAGCAATTGCAAAAAGCACTTTGGCCTTCCGGAAAGCCAATGTCGCCATCAACCGCGATTTCACCTTTGGGAGATCCGCACTTGAAGACGTTTCTAAATTCGGCGGCAATCGGCGCCGTCGCGCTGGCTCTTACGCTGGCAATGTCCACCAGCAGCAGCGCCGCGGAAGCCGCACAGCCCAACGCCGCCACCATCGAACTCAGCGTGCCACCAGACGCAAGAGTCTGGTTCGACGACAACCCCACGGTACAGACCGGTTCGGAGCGGCGCTACTATTCGCCGCCGCTCACGCCCGGTCAAACGTATTCGTATGTAATCACTGCCCAATGGCGCGGCCCCGACGGCGCGGATGTCGTCAAAAAAGAGACGGTTAGCGTGCGCGCCAACGAAAGCAGCAACGTGGAATTCGTGCCTCGCACCCTCGTGCGCTCCGGATACTACGACCCGGCTCCGGTCTACTCACAGGGTTACTATCCCGGGCAGCCGGTCTATTACTCCGGGTACAGTGGGAGGAGTCGCGGGTACTTCGGAGGTTACTACCGCGTCGGCAACGTGATTATCAATGGCCGCCGCTGGGGGGATATCGGCTACCGCTATAGCCACGGCGACCTGATCCGCTGGTAAAGGACCGCGGCTCGCGACATTGGATGTCTACCAGAGCGTTCGTGCGTATGGTTGATTACGTTCCGCACTCACTGGCGGTCGGTCCTGCAAGGGGACCGGCCGCCAGGGTGCTATCTCCGATCAATACGCCCGTAAACTTCGTGCGACGTCACGAATGGCAGACGCTGGAACTGCACGCGCCGAAGGGCAGTTCCCGGCCGCGCCACACGAGCGCTCAACTCGAATAAGAACCTTCGACTGGCTGACACGCCGCGGTGGGCGAGTGATTTGTTTTGAAAAACCAAATAAGGTAATTCCGACATTCGGGTACGGTGTTTAGGGCAGGAACTGGTGTGCCATGGCGGAGATTCGCATCTCACCTCTGAACGACTCGCCGCAAATCCGGACGGCGCTGAGCGAACTCCTCATCGAGGCCGTCGCAGATGGCGCCTCGGTCAGTTTCATGCACCCGCTCTCGTTCGCAGATGCCGAGACTTTCTGGGCGGGATCGCTGGCGGCGGCGGCGCGGGGCGAGCGGATTGTATTGGGAGCCTTCGACGGTGTTGAACTCGTCGGAACTGTGACAGTGCTGCTCGCCCTCCCACCCAACCAGCCTCACCGTGCCGAAATCGCCAAGCTGATGACCCGAAAAAGCCATCGGCATCGAGGCGTGGCCAAGGCACTCATGCGGTCAGCCGAGCGACAGGCCGTGGAAAGAACGAAAACCTTATTGGTGCTCGACACCGCGTCCGACGGCGGAGCCTCGGCCCTTTACGAGGGATTGGGGTTCATCTTGGCTGGCGAGATTCCGGATTACGCACTCAAACCTCACGGCGGACTGACGGGGACTAAGATCTATTGGAAGCGGCTCAAGCAAGGAAGCTGAGTTGCGGTGGGCGCAGCGCGATCATCGTCGGCCGTGCCACCGGGATCTAGACATCGGTCCTATATCAGAGCCGCACGCGAACGCCAGCGCGGCCGAAGAGACCTGCCAGCGTGCAGACAACAAGAGCCATGCCCAGCGATCCGGCCACTACTATCGCCGGATTGGCAGACTCCGTGTAAGCGAGGGGGCTTTTCTTCAGCGGCAACGTTGAGATTAGCCCGACTAAGATTGGATGCAGAAAATAGGCCACTAATGGATTGGCTCCCGTGGCTCGAAAGAGCAGTGACCAGCGTGAAAATCGACCGATATCTACAACAACGTAAAGCGCAATCCACAACGTACACGCCAGTGCTGCCGACCACAGACACCAGGTCGGCGTCGAATTGATTTTATTGATCCCTTCGAATGTGTCGGTGACAAAGCCGGCCACGAAAAGGCCGAAAGCGAGCATTGCGGCCCAGGCGACTCGTTGGCGGGGCGACGCGACATCGCTATCGCGGCGCAGTATCGAACCCAAGAGGCAACCTGCCATCGTAACGGACGCCAGCGATCCAGTCGCATCCCCCAGACCGACGTACGATTCGATCGACTCGATCAAACCGGACAAAGCGTGGACGAGATGGATACCCGGCCCGAGCCATTGTTTGTGTTCAAAACGGGCGAGAATGCCGCCCGGGGCAGCCATCGCCAAATGCAGCAAAATCAATATTCCCAAGGCGCCCGCCAACCACTCCCGTCTCCGTCCCAATAGAAGCGTTAGCAAACTACAGGTAAGGTAAGCCCAGCCGATGAGGCCGAGTATTCCCCACCAACTGGAGCGCAGCCAAACCCAGCCCTCGACTTTGCCAAAATAGAGCACGTCAGCCGCTTCGGCTTTGCGCCGAAAAAACGCCAACACAACTACAAGTCCGATAATGCCGACGATTTTGAGTAAGAGATAGGGCCATCGAATTGACGCGGAATCGCGAGGGACATGACACCAGGCGAAAATGATCGCAATGGAAGCGGCGACCTCCCACAAAGTCGGCCCGAAACTGCCGACGTAGTCGTCGGCATTATTGACGATTACGCCCATCAGTAGCAAACTGGCCGTTCGCAGCACGATGTGGACGAGTCGTTTGAGCAGCGACGCTCCGGCGAGCCTGGCGCGCTCCAGTGCCAGCGGAATTGAAACGCCGACGATAAAGAGAAACGATGGAAAGACGAAATCGGCCACGGTCATGCCGTCGGCGTTCGGCGGCTTTATGTGATGCAGCCAGGATGGGCCAGCCGGACCAAGGTCGTTTACAAACACCATCAAGAAAATAGTGAAGCCGCGCAAGACATCAACGGATTCAACTCGCTGATTCGGCTTGTCTCGCTGGCGTTCGACTGGCGATCTATCCTGGACCTGTGCTGTCAAAGCGGACTCCAACGATATCAGGGTCGCCGCCAATTTGTGAACTTTGAGGCGGAAACTTCACAGCCAGCGACCGGGCGTCACCTCTTGTGATGTGTTTTCACGGAACTAGGATCTTGTGCACGTTCCTCGATGGCCTTGATTGATGCCGGATCGGCGCTCAAATTAAAAGGCTGGAGTGTGTTGGTTTTATTCTCGACCGTGGCAGTCAAACCGGATGAATCCGGGTTCGCATACTTATGATCGAGTCTGTCCAAGGCGCCTTCGCGGCGGCTGGTTCGCCAAATCACGGTCACTTTATAGTCGCTGGCTGGTGCTCCGTCCCGCGGATCGTAAGTCGACACTACGAAAACGCCATCGTTGCCGGTTGTGCCTTGCGATGCCGGCTGGTTTGGTCCCGCATGCGTATCGTGAAGTGTTACCAGAGCTCCTGCTACCGGTTGATCGTTCACCAGCACTTTTCCGGAGACCGGATAGGGGGGACGGCCTCCATAATCGCGTCCGTTTCCGCAGGAAACTGCAAAGAAGGCCAAGACAAAAGCGCATCGTCGCATCGCAAAGCTCTCGAAAGAATTAAGCCGTCCGGAGCTGAATCCGAATCGGTAAGGGAAGCGAGTTTGAGGAGGAGCAGACGTTTGCATCTGCCCTCTTCGCGTCGTATCCGCACTATGCCCGGTCGCTTAACAGAAAGTTAGAGCGCGCGACGTACACAACGCCCGCTTGGCCATCTGGAGAATTGCGTCGGACGCGCTGACCACAAATCCCGCCTTATTTCACCAACTTAATAGGCGGGAGCAGTGCAGCCGTCCGCGTACCCGACCAGCATAATTACAGTGTCGGGATTAATGCGTTGATTTACGAATTGCACGTGTCCGTCGGCGTAGAGAAAATTAGCGCCTTGCTGATGGAACGCAAAGTAGCCAAGGGCATTGTCGCAATTGATGTTGCACGGGCCGCCGCTGCTGATGTTCATGCCGTCGTACGTATTGCCGGCCAGCCATTTGTCTCCATTTGTTTCATCGGCCCAGCCCATACCGCTGGGTGCGCCGAAACCACCAGTGAACGGAGGCGTGTCGAGTAGCAGAGGCCCTGAAATCCAGAGGTTAGGAGATCCAGCACATTCCGCGACCAACCACGTATTGCTGGTGCCGTCGGTAATGCTCAACATATTCAACGTGATATCGTTATCGTTCAGGATGCCATCCGTTGCCAGGAGGTTTGCTGTTATGGGATAGTTCGGATTGGGATTCGAACCGCTGTTGCCGACAGCGTATTGACCGGCAACACCACAGTAGTCGGACGCCGAACACGCCCAGCTAGTGTTTCCCGAATAAGGTCCAACCGAAGCAATGATGCCGTTAATCGGCGGCGAACCTGCGTTATTGCTCCAATTATCCGTGTAGACTGCCCCCTGGGTTGGCGACGACGGACACTGAAAGACAGAAAGACGTGTGCAAGCCGGATTAACATTGGGGTCGGTGCTCGTCACGGGGTACGCTTGATTGTTGAACGTGCCGACTTGCGTTGGATTGATGAAATCGAAGTTTGTATTGAATTGCTTGAAAACGGAGGTTTGCTCCAAGTAAGGTAGAATATAAACGCCCCACGGGAAGGAGGCCAGCGTGCCACCGCCGCCATCGCGGACGTCGTCATACGTGCCATGCGGAAAGATACCATTATTATCGTGAAACTGATGGATTGCCAAGCCGATTTGCCGCAGATTGTTATCGCACTGCGTCCGCGCGGCCGACTCGCGTACTTTCTGCACCGCAGGGAGCAGCAAGCCAATGAGGACGGCGATAATTGCGATAACCACCAGCAATTCGATCAGCGTAAAACCGCGACGTTGGCTGCGCATGGCCGAACCTCCAGTCTCTACGGAAGTAAACTTGCCTGTTACGCTATTGCTGCCCGCGATTTAAGTCAAGGAGTAAATGAGGTCGGCTTATTTCGGTAGACGAGTTAGAGTCTGCCCGGTAAAGCGGAGGGCCACCGCAAGAGCGAAGACCCTGGTGGTAGCCAAAAAAGGGATGCACGAAGAGCAGTCACAAGACGACTCGATCGTGTCCCAAAATGACCAGGGGCTTGACCCGGCTGGAGATGGGGCGTCGTGGTGCTTGCCGGCGCCGTAGCGGGGCCGGCCGCTTATGCCACGCCCGACTCGCGATTAGCGGTTCTTACTCGACTCGGGGTGACCTGGCTACTTGCAACTCTCGCTCTCGGGGAGCATCTGTCTTTTCGCGATCGCCGAGCAACTCGGAGCGCATGACCAGCACGTCCGCGGTTGCCTCAATGCCAACTCGCACCTTGTTGCCGCGAACTTCGAGGATGTGGATGACTGTCTTGCCGTCGATGACCAGGCTCTGACCAATTTTGCGACTGAGTACCAGCATGAAACCCTCCGTGGTTTGGCGCCGATCGGATTGCCGCTCCTCATCGTGGGCAATCCAGCTTTACGCTGCACACGGCTGCAGAGATTAGCTAGCCATGCCCGGATCACAAAACGGATTCGTGTCTGCGCTGGCGTAACCTAGTGGCGGAACTTAGGTTCTGCAACGGAGGCGACACATCCGTCACGCTGCAGCTGGTCCAGCTGAGGTCTATTCGAGTTTCGCGATCAAATCTGAATCCCTCCAAGGCAGCTTGAAGAGGGCCGAATGTCACGGTTGCTGCCTCTCGATCGATCGGGACTAACATCCTCTTCGAGCAGGGGTGAACTCGGCCTCGAGGAAGACTGGCGTAGGTGGGCTTGTCGGTGGACTGCTTTATTGGTAAACGCCGCCCACCGTATATTAGGTGAGAGATGATGCGCCTCGTCGCCTTTATGTTCCTGCTGGTTCTCGGGGTGGGCGGCTGCAGTTCTGCCGACTCGCAGCGCACGACCCTCTCGACTGACCCGGATAGATATCCCACCAACCCGAACGGGCGTTTCTGGGTCGAGCCTAATGTACCCGACCCGCCCGCCGTCGCCCGCAAGTTCTGACAAAGGTTGCGCCGAAGCTCTGATGTAGCTTTTCGCGAAGCCTATCGAGGGTCACCGACGTACTCGGACGACTATGAGGCTAGGCCAATGCCAAGCATAGGCGGAAGCTGGGTATTTTGGACATGCCCGGACCGCGATCCACCGGTGAACCTGAACCGCATTCAAGCCGGGCAAGCCGGACTGGTCGCCGCGCCCTGCTGCTCGAGGAGTGCGCGATACCACGCCTCCGTCTGCTCCGCCCGGCCCGGCAAGGCAACCGCGCCCCAGATGAGCGATAGGGTTCGCCGCGTGGCGCCGTCCGTCTTAGTTCGCTGCGCATCTTTGACAGCATTGGCGCAGGGCCCCTCCGCATCAAAGAAACAGAGCAGGCCGGCGACATCGATGGTCTGCCCGGAGGAGTTGAAAACGTAGTTGGAGTCGGCCGGCGCGACCGCGACACGAAATGGCTGCCGAGCCCGCTCCAGATCGACCACACTGATCGGTAGGCCGCTGTGCAGTGAGACCACGTTGCAGGCATCGACCGCGAGGTTGATGGAGGAGAGTTGGCCGGAACCAACGGCCCGTAGCAAGTATTCGGACGCCGGTTTGCTACGCCCCGTGGGCTTGAACCCGCCGTGACGCAAGAGCTGGCGGACTTTCTCGCGGACATCGTCGTCGGAGCGCAACGGCGCAGCCGCCTGCAGATTCAATAGTGCTTGTAGCTCCGGCGGAGACAGCGCGTCTCCCAACGGGACGGGGAAAGCGGTCACGAAGGCGCGCAAATCGAGCAGCGGGTGAGGATCAATCGTCAGCATGGGATCTTTGTAGCAGAACGGAGGTGCACTTTCTTCGACCGACGCCGGACTCGGGACGCGATTGGATTCAATTAGATGTCAGCGACAGAGGTGAATGATTTAGCCGGTTGCGGCGAGGACAGTCAGCGATAACTGCGCGTCGCCAAATCGCGTCATCGATCGTCACCGTATGCAATCCGATCCATTGCGATTGATGGAAATTTGTAGGGCCTCGTACACGATGCGCATACCCATGCCGCAGCCGATTTGGCGGACGGTCTCGAAGTTGCCAAGGCGATGGGGAATGGCGGGCATCGGGCCGAAACTTCAGCGGAGGATCCACTGAAGCGGGTGATCAGGCTGGAAGAGCAGCGCGAAGCGAATCCAAACGACGGGACGTACACGCGAAACCGTGCGAAGCGACGGCACCGCGGGCTGTTCCCGGTATGCGAAGCTTCGCCATGGCGTGGCGTAAAAAAAGACGGAGAACCCTCGTCCAATCGGCTGCTGAACGCTCACGACCCGACAAGCTTGCGAGTTACTTATTCGCGACTTGTACGCCAGACTTCTTTGCTTCGTGAGACGTTCTCCACCATTCGAGCCAGGCGGCAACAGCTTGTAGCCGCTCGACCTGGCTGTAACCCGGGTTGGGTCCATCATCCCGGCCGGTCAGGGCATACAGCGCCGCCCGCGCTTGCTGGGCAACAAAGCTTTCCTGGTCGCCAAGCAGGAAGATAAGGTCGAGAGTGAGGGTGCTATCTCCTTTGAGGGCCAGCGCGCGGGCGGCGGCCGCTCGAGTCTCCGCAGCACCGTCGAACAGACGCTTGCGTAACTCAGCGACCGGAAGCCACGCTAGCTGGCGGGCCATCGCTTCCTGTTGCTCCGGCAGAAACGTCCAGGGACGGCCGCCGCGGCCGGTCCCGGGATCGGTTGCCGCTGGTGGAAGGAACTGCTTCCATTCGCGCACCGCGCCGGGCGGTGGGCCGCCGAGCGTCAATGGGAAATTCGCATCGATCAAGACCGTGCGCCAGTCGGCCGCTTCTCCTCCCGCGTCCGTTCCGGTCAAAGCACGCAGAGCGAATAGCACGCTCGACCGGTACTCTCGAGTCATGCGTTCCTTGATTTCTTGCATTCGCCTGACGTCTGCTGTCGACGCGGTCCGTGTGCGAACCATGTAGTCGAAACGCTGAAAGGCTGGCCAGCCGGCCGGGGGATTGTCGACGGGCTGCATGACCGAGAAATCTTGTCGCAGGTAGGTCACGTCCGCGTGGACGAACAGCTCTGCAGGTGCGTAATAGGCAGCACCGACCCCGAGCGGTCGCAAGGGAGACGGGATGGCCGCCCGAACCAAATCATTCGCGTTGAACGACGGCGGGTGGCACAGTAGGCAGTTGCGCAGATGGTTCACCCGAACCATTTCCCGAATCTTGAGCGTCGGGTCATCGGCGCTGGCGGGCTCAGGCAGGCCGGGGGCTGGTTGCTCCAAGAGGGCGATCAGTCCGGCAACGGCACCCGCATCGCGTACAGCTACTAGTGTCTGGGCCGCGTGCGCCGCCACGGGTGGCCAAGGATGGCGCAGTCCCCCCAGCAGAATGTCGCGGTAGTCCGTCGCCGAGCGCGTGCGCAAAGCATTTGTCGCGGCCACGCGAACTTCGGGCGCTAGGTCGACCATTGCGCGGACCGCCAGAGCGGCCGTAGCCCTCGGATCGTCTACTCCTGACAAAAGATCGATCAACAGCCGGCGGACCATTGTATTTTCAGCCTGCAGCATTTGCAGCAGCGAAGGCAAGGCGTCGGGGCTACGCCATTTCGCCCGCTCTTTCTCGTTCTCGATTCGGGCGCTAAGCCGAATCGGGTCGAGGAAGACGGCTCCGGAAGCCTCTTTCGGAATGCTCTCCCGAATGTGTTCGTGCAGAGCGGACGAGAGGACTTGCAAGTTCTCGGCTGGCTCTCGGCCGAGGTGGCAGTCCGGGCCTTTCAGAAACTGCATGCCCTGAAAATCGACACGATCTAAAAGCAAGGCGGTAGGACCCGCGACAGGTGTATCGCCGGACTTGCGCGCTTCTTCGACCAGGCTCTCGGCGGTGCTGCGGATGGCATCGAGGGCAACTTCCGGAACGTCCAGTAGCTGCTTCCGTAGCTGTTCCTCGGTGTAGCGAGCAGTCGGATCGATGACGGCGACCCGAGCACGAGCCGCCGGCGTTTGAAGCCGGGGGTTCACAGAACGTAGCGAGGATCCGGATGCAGTAATTGCTGAAGCATTAAGAGGAGCCCGCGCGACTTGCCCCATTACCGAGGAAGTGTAGGCCGGCGACGTTGACGTTTGACGGAGAGTGGTCAAGGTGATTTCTGACCCGTTCGCATCGCCATTAGCGGGCTGAGCCGAAGCAGCCAGGACCGGCAATCCCGAATTGGCCGGCGGTCGATCGTCGTTGTGCGCCGACGCAGGCTTCCGCGTCGCATAGATCGAAAGGGCGATCAACCCAGCCATTACCACAATCATCACTGCCGCTGCCATCCGCCTCAGGGTCGAGCGTTTGAGGCAGGGCTTTTTCTTCAGTGGTAACGGCGCCGCGCAGGACAATTTACAGTACGGGCACCTCGGCTTCGTGCCTGCCGAATGCGACCGTTCAGGAAACACTTTTCGGCAGCGCGTACAGCGATAGCTGCGGGTCATTGCCTGGCATCCCCGTACAAGGAGTGAGCGCCACCGCGCGGCGCGGGGTGTTTGAAGAGTTGGTCAGTACTTCCTTCAACTCGGTTCGTGGCGGGCGTACATTCGACCGGCTATGTCGAGCAGTCGAGTGTCGTTCATCGCACACAACCGATGCGAATCGTGGACTTGAACGCAAAGATGCCCGCAACTTGCGCTCACTCCGATTTTTTGTCCCGTCCCGATAATTCACCGGGCAACCCGTGAGCTATGCTTGCAGCAAACATTCGCGCTATCGAGGACAGGACCTGCGAATACAGGCAACTGTCCGCCCCGTCGCGTCACTTGGTGAGGGTATCGATGAGTATTCGCTGCTCGAAGTGCTCGCAGTTCAACCAGCCGGATGCGGACGGGCGGGTGAAGCCTTGGTGCGCCCGTTGCGGGGCGGCGTTGGCCGGTTTAGAAGGGCAAGTGCAGCTGCAGATGATGGCGGCAACCACGCGCATTGAGCAGGCCGTGCGCTACCCCAGCGGCGCGGGCGGAGCGGTTAAGTCGTTCACGGGCTACCCGCGCCGGAAACCATCGTCGCCAAGCGTCATCTTCGGCATCGGCCTCTTCATGCTGGGGCTGGGAGTGGTGTCCGTCGTCCGGAATTTCGACGATTTCGTTCACGGCTGGGCGAGTAGCAAATGGCCCAAGACGACAGGCGTCGTCTCGCGCTCGTGGGTGGAGGATTACATATCCAACAAAGGGAGCAAATCGTACGAACTGCGGGCCGTTTATCAATATGAGGTCGGGGGCATACGCTATCAGAACGACACCATCCATTTCTCTAAACAGCTCCAGTCCGGCGACCACGCTATTGGCGAGAGGGAGCTGGCCAAGATCGCTCCGGTTGGCAAACCGTGCACCGTCTACTATGACCCGAATCGCCCGACGGTGTCCTGCCTGGTGCCGGGGGTGTCTGTCTTTTACCTCACCATCCTGCCCTTCTTGACATGCTTCTTCTTCCTGGTGGGCGGGGTCTGCACCTGGACGTCCGTCAGAAAAATGCTCGCCTCATTACACCCGCCGCGGGCAACGGCTTCGGTGCTTGCAGCCGGTGAGTACTGACGCGCAAGCATCTTTTCGGACTGCGGCAAATCTCAGCCACGCGCACGGCGCGGGTCTCTGATCGCGCAACCCGTGCCTTCGGAATAAACTCGTCATTTATCTGAATCCAGCTCTGCGAGAATCGATGCATCCATCGGCTCGAAATGTGTCATATTCTGCTCAGTCGTGATCCAAACGACGACGCGCACGTCGACGAGTAGCGCGGGTTTATTGACGAAGTCATGAAATGACTCGGTCGTGTGAGACTCAGTCCAGTGAGTGTTGACCGGCATATTCAATGCTCGGATAAGCTGTTCACGGAAGTTAAATATGTGAGAATCGCCGATTAACAGAACGGGGGACCGTGGGTCATCGGCTGGCTTGATCCCACCCTCGAGAGTGACGTCTTCCCGGGCGCTCATTTGAGCTCGGGTGGCGCGCGCCTTCTGTTCGTCACTAAGAACCTCCCAGCCCTCTTGCTCCGCGAGTACTTCCCAATGAGCAAGAGGCTTATCCGGGTGAATGTGATAGGTACGTTGCGCCGTTTGGAAACGCGGCTTAGGCCCGCGCGTCTGAAAATGCCAGCGCTCGATTCTGCCTGCCACTTCTCTTGCAACGATTCGCATAGCGCGGGGCGCCCAAAGTCGATCGGCCGCGTTGAACAGGTACGAAAGCTCAGGGCCAGGGCCGCGCTGTGTGCGAAACAGGCGGAAAGCGTCGACCGTCTCGACGTCAGCCGCAAGCAATTCGAGCAGCGTCTGACGAACGTGCGGGGCAACGATTCCGTCGGCCGGGCAAGGTTGGACAAAACTCTCGACATAGACTTCTGCCATGGCAGGCAGCGGCACAAAGATGAGATCAATATCCCGCCGGCGCAGCCACCGCTTCGCTGCTATGACACCACGCTGGTTCCGGAAAGTTGCAAGGCTTTCGGGATCGTAAAGGTGACTAAGGCTATCTGCGGGATTGATTTCGAAGAGCGGAAATTTGTTCAATCCCTCCAGCGCCGAGTAGCGGGCGGGAGTTCGCTGCAGGGGTAAGCCGCCAGCTCCCACCCCGGTCCCGTTCTCGAGGGCGAGCACTTTGGCCTTCAAGGCAGCGCGATAGGCCGCAGTCTGGTGCTGCCATTTCGACCAGTCACCATTCGCGGCATCCTTGCATTCGGCGCGGATCGCGTCGGCATCATCGGCAATCCACGAGGGCCGGTGGAGGAAAGCAGACGAGTCGTACTCCCAAGGCGATGCAGGTGCAACCGGGTCGATCGGATATACGCACTCCCTCTCACGATTGCAGGACGGAAGAATGAGCGCTGCGAATACAATCGCGGTGAGTTGAGGCAAGCGCATGACTTGGGCTCCGTTCTGTTATTGATCGTCAATATATCGAGTTTTCATGCTAGTAGTTGACCACAGCCGAATAGAGCACTGCTCAGGGCTTTTGTCGGGTGCCACGCTACGCCGCCCGCTTCCGCTCGGTGTTTTGTAGCCGAAGTCGGGCGGCCTGTTTAATTTCCGTCGGCGTGGGC
>Ga0326727_10018859_pt1 | contig 14006 bp, 11 predicted proteins | sample MB2enrmetagenome_FD_207643 | JGI IMG/M metagenome (GOLD analysis project Ga0326727, IMG submission 207643) | Lab enriched peat soil microbial communities from McLean, Ithaca, NY, United States - MB29MY | ecosystem: Environmental > Terrestrial > Soil > Wetlands > Peat | place: USA: New York...
GTTTATGTCGCCTTAAGTAAAACTCAGAATAATACGAATAACAGGCCAGCGTGGGTTGGTAATGAAGTATTAGTCCCCTATCTAAAAAGTGGATACGCAGGATATGAATATCCTGCGTACGGCGGCACGAGCCAAACGCTCGAATATGCATATCAAGATTATTGTGCCGGGCAGCTGGCGTCCAAACTAGGGAAAACGGCAGATGCCGCTTCATTTAACCAACGGTCCAGAAACTATGCCAATATATTCGATCCGGAGACAAGAATGTTCAGGCCAAGGAGTATAAATGGCATCTTTCTTCCTAATTTTGATCCTCTGAATGGTTATGGGTTCGCGGAAGGGAATGCCTGGCAATACCTGTGGTATGTCCCTCAAGACATTCCTGGATTAATCGATCACATGGGGAAAGGTCTTTTTCTCGACCGACTGACGGAAACATTCCGAATCGCGGAACATTACGGTTTTGGAGGATATAAGGGGAATGTTTCTGGGCTCTCGCTTCGGTATAACCATGGCAATGAAACGGACTTGCAGGCAAGCTGGCTCTTTAATCTAGCTGATCGACCGGATCTGACGCAATATTACACCACAAAGATTTCCGAGGTATTCTACGGTACCACGCCGGAACACGGCTATGGCGGAGGGCAGGATGAAGATGAAGGAATGTTGGGAAGTTGGTTGGTCATGGCTGGAATGGGACTCTATGACGTTCAGGGCGGCTGCTCAATTGATCCGCAATTTCAAGTCAGCAACCCGATGTTTGATCAGGTTGTCATTCATTTGAATCAGAAGTATTACTCAGGGGATAGATTTGTCATTAGAAAAAGCGATGCGAATGTTCGGACAATTCAGACGATTCAACTGAATGGATACACTGTCGATCGATTTTCAATCAGCCGGCAATCTGTGACAAGAGGCGGACAGATGGTCTTACTATTCAGATAACCGTCAGTTCAGTTAGTGCGTTAACTAGCAGCCGCTGATTGCGTGGATGCTGCGAGGTTTCAGGTTCCTCAATCGACCTTCAGTGAGGCATTGAAGAAGAGCTGAAAGGGCTGATTTTGTATCTCACCCATTGGGTATTGACCTCCGGGGCGCCTTCATCGCGTTCACACCCGCATAAATATTGATAATGGGGACGATCCGAAGATTCAGAAATATAATTCAAATTGGAAGTGTGGGATAAGATCAAACTGACCCACTGCCGAGAAAAGGCGATCGGTGGCGCACGCTGCTGGAATATATTATAGCGGCCTGCTTGGGTGGGAAATTCGTTGTGTCCAGGGCGGGAGGAGCATACGATGCGCGAGACAGAGATCCAAATCGGAAATCCCGGTGAGAATCTGGGGCTATCGTACGGCTCGTGGGAGGCAGCGTGAAAAGGTCGGGGTGTGTTTTGGCGCTTTTGCTCGTTCTGACGGGAGGTTCTTGTTCGGCGCGAGCCGGCGAGAATCCCGATGCGTGGGCGGAGAACTTTTCCGCTCCGCCAGACTCGGCCAAGCCCTGGGCGTACTGGTGGTGGCTTAACGGCAACGTCAGCAAAGAGGGAATAACCCGGGACCTGGAGGAGATGAAGCGCCAGGGGATCAACGGCGTTCTGATCTTCCAGGCGGGGGGAGGCGCGACTCCTCCCGGGGTCCGGTTCCTGAGTCCGCGGTGGCACGAATTGTTTCAATACGCGCTTCGCGAGGCGAACCGCCTGGGCATGGGGGTCAGCATCAACCTGTGTGACGGCTGGGACAGCGGCGGGCCGTGGATCACGGCCGATCTGGCCAATAAGAAGCTGGTGTATTCCGAGGTGCAGGTCGATGGGCAGAAAAAGCTTTCCCGAATTCTGCCTCTGCCGCCCGTAGTGGACGGCTACTATCGCGACGTGGCCGTGGTGGCGGTGCGGGAGAAGCCGACCCGCCCCCTTACCCCCGCCGGGGTGACCGCCAGTTCCACCCTGGGGGGATACGTGGGGGAATGGAACTTCGCACCACCCGACGCCGCGGACGGTGACCCGGAAACCTTCTGGTCTTCAGCGAAGAAGCTGCCCAACCCGAGCCAACCTGCCTGGCTCGCCTTCGAGTATGGCGAACCGCTTGCCGCCAGCGGAATCTACGTGCTGCCTGGACCGCAAAATGGGCCTCGCGACTGCGAATTGCAAGCGTCGTCCGACGGCAAAGCATTTTCCACGGTTTCACGGTTCAGCTTGGATCAGGGGCAAGGGCGGAGGGTGGAATTTCCCGAGGTACGGGCCCGGAATTTCCGGCTCCTCATCATGTCGGCGTACGGAGCGCCGGTCCAGGTGGCGGAGGCAGTTTTGCTGCGAAAAGGCGACGAGCCGGACGTCCGCCCCGGAATTAAGTGGTGGCCGTTCAAGTCCGGAAACCGCAGTTTCTGGGACTATCCACGCGAGGGGCCCGCTGCGATGGGCGAAGAGTACGGTGATGACGGTACGTTTGATTCCAAGTCCAGCGAAGCGGAGGACCTCACGCCATCCATGGCTGGAGACGGACGTATCCAGTGGGATGTGCCCTCAGGCCGATGGACCATCTTCCGATTTGGATACACCTTGGAGGGGCAGCGCATCCGTGCCGAATCCGCAGGCGGCGCCGGCGGTTACGAGGCGGATATGCTCGACAGCGCTTCCATCGATTGCCATTTTAAGAACACGGCGGAGACGATGCTGGCGGACGCATCCTCGACAGGAACCAAGGCGCTCAAGTATCTGCATATCGACAGTTATGAGATGGGTGCGGACGTTCGGGGGCAGCAACCCACGTGGTCGAGGACCTTTCGCGAGGAGTTCAAGCAACGGCGTGGATATGATCTGCTGCCTTACCTGCCGGCTTTGGCGAGGCGGATCGTGGATAACCGCAATACTACGGACCGCTTCCTGGCAGATTTCCGGTGGACGATCGGGGACCTGATGGACGAGCGCTTCTGGGCTCGCTTTGGCGAGCTTGCGCACGAACACGGCATCGGCATTCACAGCGAGACGGGTTATGGCACCTACCCTTATCCGCACATCGATGGATTGCGCTGTGCGGGGAACAATGATGTGCCCATGGGGGAGTTCTGGTTTGGCACCGACATCATGTCGCAATTCAACCCTTGGGGGAACGTCATCAAAACTGTGGCGAATGCTGCCCACATTTACGGCCGCCCCCTTGTGCAGGCAGAGTCCTTCACGGCCTGGACCCACTTTAAGGAATATCCGCAAGCGCTCAAGCCGGTCGTCGATCAGGCGTTCCTGGATGGGCTGAACCGGATGGTCTTCCACCAATACACGCATCAGCCTGTGCTGGACATGAAACCCGGGTGGCAGTATGACGCGGGGACACACTTCGACCGCAACATCACCTGGTGGGAGCAAGCCGGGGCTTTCTTCCAATACCTGGCGCGTTGTCAGTATCTGTTGCAGCGGGGGACGTTTGTTGCGGACGCGCTCTACTTCTACGGCGAGGGGGTGACGAAGTACGTGCCCTCCAAGCAGTATTTGCATCCGGCGCTTCCGCAGGGCTATGACTTTGATGCCATCAATGCTGAGGTGCTGCTGCACGGTTTGTCCGTTGACCACGGCCGGCTGGTGTTGCCGAGCGGGATGAGTTACCGCGTGCTGGTCATGCCTGAGGACGGTGTGGTGTCCGCGGAAGTGCTCCGCAGGATCCGTGACCTGGTGGTGGCCGGGGCGGTGGTGTCCGGCCCAAAACCGCGCCGCACTCCTGGCTTGAGGGGCTACCCGGATTCCCAGAAAGAGCTTGTGAAACTCGCCGGCAACGTCTGGGGTGATTGCGATGGCCGCAAGGTGAAGGAGCGGCGGCTCGGCAAAGGGCGCATCGTGTGGGGCAAGCCGCTGGGGGAGGTTCTGGCGGAGGAGGGTGTAGCCCCCGACTTCGAGTATCGGGGCAAGGGAGAGGACGCTTCCCTGGGTTTCATCCACCACGCCGCGAACAATACGGAAATCTACTTCCTCAGCAATCGCCGGGAGCAAAACGAATCAGCAGAGTGCATATTCAGGGTGAGTGGCAAGCGTCCGGAGCTGTGGGACCCGATCAGCGGTGCGACGCGACCCCTGACGGCATTCCGGCAGTCGGGTGGCCGGACCAGCGTGCCCCTGGAGTTTGCACCTTTCGGTTCCTGGTTTGTGGTATTCCGGCAGCCGATCGGCAAGGACGTAAACGGCACGGCGGGCAGCAACTTCCCGGTTTACGCGAATGCGCAGGAGCTCAGCGGGCCCTGGACGGTTAGCTTCGACGAAAAGTGGGGCGGCCCGGCACAAGCCGCGTTTACACAACTGGTCAGTTGGACCGAGCGACCGGAAGAGGGCATTAAGTACTACTCCGGGACCGCCACCTATCGAAAAAGTTTCGACCTTGGCAAGGCGCTGCAAGGGACGCAGAAGCGCATATCCCTGGACTTGGGAGACGTGCGGTACGTCGCGCAGGTAAAACTGAACGGTAAAGACCTCGGGGCGGTCTGGACAAAGCCGTTCCGTGTCGAAATCACCGGGGCGGTCAAACCCACGGGCAATGTTCTGGAGGTGGAGGTCGTCAATCTCTGGGTGAATCGGATTCTTGGCGACGCGGGTTTGCCGCCGGAAAAGCGTTACGCGCACACCAACATAACCTACAAGAAAGACGAGCCGCTTGTGGAGTCAGGACTGCTGGGGCCTGTGAGGTTGCTGTCCATCGATAACCGCGAGATGGGCTCGCCGGAGCATGGGAAATAGAAGTCCGGGGCAAGATTGTTGACCGCGGGTTCCCAGGCGGCAATTCCACTACCGAATCCTCGGTGCATTTTCTCCCCTGGAGCGTGGTATGTTTATTGTAGGGGTAGCGTGTGCGCGCACGCGAAACGGCTCCTATCATCAGGGGCGCTAGTGCCAGGAGGAAGGGAATGCTGAGGAAGTTTCTGAAAGCCAAGATTCACGCCGCCACTGTTACCCGGACGGACTTGACTTACGAGGGAAGCATCGGGATTGATAAAGCGCTGATGGATGCTGCCGGCATCCTGCCCTTGGAGTCCGTTCATGTTTGGAACTCGACGAACGGAATCCGGCTGGAGACCTATGCCATTGTTTCCGAAGCCGGGTCGGGGGATATCTGCTTGAACGGGGCCGCCGCGCGCCTGGCCATGCCAGGCGACACCGTCATCATCGCATCCTATTGCTGGGTCGAAGAATCTGCACTCCCCACGCACGAAGCCCGCATCGTCGTTGTCGACGAGAAGAACCGCCTGGCCGGGACCAGCGTCAAAAGGCCTGCCTGAACCTTGCGTGAGCTCTAGGCCATTCGCCGGCCGGGCCGCGGAAGTCCATTCGGCGGGACCGGATTGAGTTTCGTGATTGAGCGGCAACGGCGCCTCAGGTTATAGTTGCGAATCGCGATGGTTGACGGCCAGTCAGAAGGCTGGCGGTCCGGAATCTTGCGGTGCTCGGAAAAGGCGTCATGCGGTTTGCCCCGGCAGCGATCATTGCAGTGGGTTTGTTGGCCGGCGTTTTCACGCTTCGATATGTGAGCGCCGAGTCGGCCGGGGAACCGCCGATTTCCATTCCCGTGCATTTCACCGACGTGCGCGAGGCCGCCGGGATCACCTTCCGGCACGATAACACCTTCACGGCGGAAAAGAACTATATCGAGACCATGGGCAACGGCCTGGGCTGGATCGATTACGACCAGGACGGATTGATGGACCTTTACCTGGTGCAGACGGCCGAGACGTCGTGGTACAAGCCGCCCCACCCGTTGCGGTCGGCGCTCTATCACAACAACGGCGACGGCACGTTCACCGATGTGACGGAGAAGGCGGGGGTGGGAGCGGAAGGGCTCTACGGGCAGGGCGTGGCGGTGGGCGACTACGACAACGATGGCTATCCGGACCTTTACGTCACCGGCTACGGGCGCGCCATCCTCTACCACAACAACGGCGACGGAACGTTTACCGACGTCACAGCCAAGGCCGGCGTGGGTGACGCAGGGCAGTGGTCCACCAGCGCGGGCTGGTTCGACTACGACAAGGACGGGTATCTGGACCTGCTGGTGGCGAACTACATTGACTGGACGCCCGGGAACAACCTCTATTGCGGCGAGCACCGGCCCGGATACCGCTCGTACTGCCATCCGGACAACTATAAAGGGTTGCACCTCAAGCTCTATCACAACAACCACGACGGCACGTTCACCGACGTCAGCGAGAAATCCGGCATTGGCATTCCGGAGGTGAAGGGAATGGGCGTGGTGCTGGCGGACCTGAACAATGACGGCTGGACGGACGTCTTCGTGGCCAACGATACGTGGCCGAATTCACTCTTCATCAACAAGAAAGACGGGACCTTCGAGGACATCTCGTTCATTTCCGGAGTGGCGGCGAGCGAGGACGGGAAATACGAGGCCGGCATGGGGACGGACGCCGCGGACGTGGATGGCGACGGCTGGTTCGACCTCTACGTGACTCACCTGGATTTCGAGCTGGACCGCCTCTATCGCAACAACCACGATGGGACCTTTGACGACGCTACTTACAGTTCCGGTATCGGCAATAAGGCGATCATGCTGAGCGGCGTCAGCGCGAAAATGATGGATTACGATAACGACGGATGGGTGGACATCTTCCAGGTCAACGGAAGCATGCTGGATAATATCCGCCTTTACCATGCCGAAGAGACCTTCAGCGAGCCCAAGCTGATGTTCCGTAACCTGGGTAAGGGGAGATTCGAGAAGGTGTCGGAGTTGCTGGGGCCGGACTTCATGAAGCCCGTCGTGGGGCGCGGCTCGGCGGTGGCCGACTTCGATAACGACGGCGATCTGGACATCGCGATTTCGGTGAGCGGGGACTATCCGGAACTGCTGCGCAACGACGGGGGCAACGCCAACAACTGGCTGGAAGTGATGCTGGTCGGAAGCAAGTCAAACCGCGACGGGGTGGGCGCGGCACTGAAGCTGGTTTCCGAGGGATTTACGGAATATCAGCAGAGGAAAGGCGGCATGAGTTACATGTCCGCGCATGATCCGCGGGTCCACTTCGGCCTGGGGCGGAGAAAGAGCATCGAACGGCTGGAAATCACTTGGCCGAGCGGAATCGTGGACAAGCTCGCCAACGTTCCCATCAACCAGATCATCACCGTGAAGGAAGGAACCGGCATTATCCCGCGTTCCTTCCCTCGCATTGGCGGCAGGTGAGGCGGCTTCAGGCCGGCTCCGAAACCGCACCTTGACGATGCCCTCATGATCTGCGAAGGATGCCGCACTCTCCCCGGGCAGGACGCTTAGATCGGGGGATTCCCCCTGCAGGATTCTGCCTCCAACGATTGGTGAATCGTCATGTCTGCCCCAAGCGATGACACTTTTCTTCACGAACTCAAGAGAGAGTGTGAACTCTTTATCCAATCTCTTGGCCATCCGGTGGTCGTGGAAGGAGAGCTGGAAATCCTGGATCTTTCTGCCGCCGAATGGCGCCTGACGGTGGAATTCGGGAAGCTGATGTTTACGGCCTGGAATGCTGCACGCTCGGTAACCCGCCGGTTGGAAGACATCGCCTACCGTGATCGCGGGCGCCTTGGCTTCTTCGTGCGCAAAGCCGGTGGACGCGGGATGGCTACACTGGAGTTCGCTGAACTGGAGCGTCCTCTTATTGCCGGAAAGGCGCCCGCGCGCGATAGCTTTCAGAAACATCTGCTCGCCATGCTGTCACGGCAATACCCTGGTTGGACCTTCGAACGTGTGAGTCACCGATCGGACCGGGAACATACGTTCTCAGCTTGGTATACAAGGGGCATTGCCCGGCAAGGCGGGACCGCGTGGGCTTTCCTCGGCCTGAGCGAAAGGGAGCCTCCATCGGCTGCCGACGCGGCGCTGGCTTTCGGGCTAATCTGGCTGGATTGGCTGCGGGGCCGGTCGGACCGCACGGTCTGCTCCGGGCTGAAACTGATCCTTCCACCTCAGGCGGTGGAAACCATCGCCCGCCGGGTCGTTTACCTCAATCATCGTGCACTCAAGGTGGAGATCCTCGAATGGTCCGAGGCCCTGGATCGGCCGGCCGTCATTGACTGGCGGGATTATGGCAACGTCGAAACGCGGCTCGCCCCGCGCCGCCTGGCCGATGATTTCATGGCGCACCATCGCGAACGGCTTTCGCGCTTGCTGGGTGAATTGAGCGAAAGAGTGGAAGTCGTGGCGGACCCGGCGGCTGCGGCGCTCTCCATCCGGGTTCGCGGCCTGGAGGTCGCGCACGTTGAGGGTGCGCTTGCTCCGCGGATCACTTTTGGCCTGCCGGGCAATACCCGCCGGCTCGAATCGGGCAACGAAGCGGAGTTTCGTCAGTTCCTGGACAAGGCCTTGAGGGTGCGTTCCGCCGGAAGCGCCGATTCCTCAGATGACCTCTACCGCCTTCAGTCAGAGCGCTGGCTGGAAAGCATGGTTATCTGTGATGTCTCAAGGATTGATTCCGCTCTGTCGCCGGAGTGCATCTATCCCCAGGTGCCGGCGTTCTCGGGAATGGACCGTGGAGTTATTGATGTTCTCCTGGCGACAGGGAAAGGCCGCCTCGCCATCCTGGAGTTGAAGGTGCAAGAAGATATCAACCTTCCCCTGCAAAGCCTGGACTACTGGCTGCGTGTCAGGTGGCTGCAGGAGAGAGGGCAGTTTCAGAAGTCCGGCTATTTTCCGGGGATCGAACTTTCGGATGCTGCCCCCGTGGTTTATCTGGTGGCTCCCGCCTTTCGCTTCCACTCCACAACGGGGCGAATGCTCCGTTATCTGGACCCGGCCATACGGATCGTTCAGGTGGGGATCAATGACACCTGGAGGGAACACATCAAGATTCTCTTTCGCCGGGAAAGAAAAGCCACGGGCTGACCGCTTTGTGAGTGGCGCGGGGCTAGAAAATCCTTTCGGTGTCAAGCAGCAGCGTGACAGGCCCGTCGTTCACGAGTTCCACTTCCATCCTGGCCCGAAATTGGCCGGTTTCCACCGGGATTCCCCTGGCGCGGACGAATTCTACGAAAGCCACATAGATTCCCTCTGAGATATCCGGTGGGGCTGCATGGTCATAACCGGGCCGGCGGCCCTTGCGGCAATCGCCGTAGAGAGTGAACTGCGAAACGCAGAGCAATCCGCCCCCTTCCTCCGCCAGGGAACGATTCATGCGTCCTTCCTCATCGTCGAAGATTCGCAGATTGACGATCTTGTCCGCCAGTGATTCCGCTTCTTTTACGGTGTCTTCCTTGCCGATCCCAAGCAGCACCAGCAGGCCCGCGCCAATGCTTCCCACGGTGCTGCTGTTGACCCGCACTTCCGCTCGCTTCACCCTTTGGACGACAGCCCGCATGGTCCTATTCCCCTTTCCTCCGTAGCCTCCGCAGATTCCCGGGTCCTGGTCCCGGTCATCGCAGGAATCGCGGCAGGCAATACCTTAACAACTTCTTCCCCATCGCGATCAGGCTGGCCTCTCACCCGCCGCGCGGGAGGCCGTTCGCGGCCCTCCGAGGGTGGGTTTCAGTATGCCGTTTTTCATATAAGTGTGTCGATACGCATCACTTTGGGGAGCAATTTCACAATGTGATAACGGCGGCTGCTCCTATCGCGTTCAGCCCTAAGCAATTAAGAAAAACATTCGCATCCTTTCCGCGAATTTCCATGGTTCTATTTCAGGATGCTAGGCTACATACATGAGGCAGAAGACACTGAGCGCGCAGACGGAAGACGGTCGAGGCACGATGACATCTTTTCGCGCCACTCCGATTCCGGCGAAATCAACCGCTTCGCCATCCGCGCGGGGCGGCCTTTCTCCAAGCACGGCGCCTCATGCTCCGGCCGAACTCAAGTTGGTCCGGCGAGTGTACGCACAGTGCCACGAATTCATTCAGGAAGCCTGCCGGCAATCGACTCTTTGTCCGGCCTTCCTGGGCGCGCTGACGGCCAATGAGTCCGGTGGGAATCCCTCGGTCGTTCGTTTTGAACCTTCGGTCTATCGGCACTTGAAGGCGGTGGCGGCAGGGGAGTCTCCGCGCTACGGAGGAATCCCGGCGCAATCACTTTGTGAGGAACTGGGGGAGGTTCTTCATCCCAAAACGGGTGAGTTTCATGGACGATTTCTCGATTTGGCCGTCACCTCCGGTCAGTCCCAGGAACTCGCCCGTTTAGCGGATGAAGTTCTGCGGGAGTTTGCTTCTTCCTGGGGCTTTGTACAGATCATGGGTTTCCATGTTATCGGGTGGCGCGCCACTGTCCGGGATCTCCTCAACCCGCAATCTCATTATCACTATGCGATCCGGCTTCTCAGTGAATTCGCCGGGAGTTTCCGGCTCGATCTCTCCCGGAACTTCGAGGAGCTGTTCCGTTGTTGGAACAGCGGCCGGCCTGACGGGAAGACGGCGGACCCCGCGTATGTCCTGAACGGGCTGCGGCGGATGGCGATCTACCGCGAATGCATGTTCCAGGGGTCCGGCTCCCGCACTCCGTAGCCGTGAGGGAAGCGGCCGGCCACACGGGCAGGAAGGCAATGGCGTATCCCCACCCCGCAAGGGGGAAGGCGCAGAAAGGAAGGTTGGAACACGGAGCATGTTCAAATTCATTCAACAACTTTTCTCCGAATCGGGCGAGGCAAGCTTCAGCCGGATCAGCGCCTTTGTGGCTCTGGTGTTTGCCTGTGGCTGGATCACCTATCTCGTAATGCTCAATCACATCTTACCCAATCTGGAAGGCCTCACGCTCTTTGTCGCGACGCTCTACGGGCTCGGCAAGGCCAATGAAACGCTGCAACGCATTTTGGGGAACAAGTAATGGCAAAGACACTACTGTCGTCACTGAAAACCATGCTGAGCCGGATCAGCGCCGCCTGCGGAAAGATCAAGGGCCTCAGCCTTGCGGAAGGGCTCGGGCGGAAGATTCTCAATCTGCCCCTCACGGTGCTGCTGGCGCTCGTGGTGATGCTGCTGGCTTGGTCCTGCGAGCACCGGTCCCGGCTGCAGGACAGGGCCGCGGCGGAACAGGTGAAGGCGCACGATGCGGCGGAGATCTCAAGCCTCCGCAAGCAGGCGGACACGGCGATCCGGGATGCCGCGCAGAGTACCGAAGCCGCCCGCGAACTCGATGTCCAGCGGCAGCAACTTGCGCGCCAAGCCAAAGGGCTGAGTCAAAGCCTCGAGTCGCTCCGCCAGCAGGAGAGCGCACGCACCGGCGAGGTGGCCGCGCTTTCCACATCGGAAGTGGTCGAGCGGGTGGCCGCTCGCCTTAAGGGTGATGAAGCGGCGCCGGCGGCCGGGAGTTCGGACTGCACGAATGAAAACGGTGTGAAGCAAGCGGCGGCGGACGCACCGCCCCAACCCGGGACGCCCGGCCCTGCGATTGTCCTCTCGGGGCAGGACGCGCGCAAAATTGAAACCGCATTTACCGGCCTCGATTCCTGCCGCCAGCAGAACCTGGTTATGGCCCAGCAGGTCTCGAATTGCGGGCAGCAGTCGAAGCTCGACTCCGCCTTAATCGAGCAACAGAACAACACCATCGCAAAACTGAATTCCGCGCTGACGGACAAGGATGGCGTCATCGCCCGCAGCGAGGAAGCGCACCGGGCGGAAATCAAAGCCATCCGCGGCACGTGGCAGTCGCGGCTTGTGCGGACCATCGAGTACATGGGCGCCGGATTCATCGCCGGGGTGCTGGTCCGATGAGGCGCGGAAAGATGCGAATCGAGGATGGAATCTTGAGGTTGTTCGCGTGGGGTCCTCTGCCCGGCTCCGAATCCTTGAATGCCGGGGGGGAGTGCTGAACTCATGAATCCTTTTGACCTGCAGCGGGTTGCGATCTGGTGGGGCCCCGGCATTCTGATCCTGATCGTTTTCGGTTACGGTTTCCTCCGCCTGGCGCATTACTGGATTGAGAAATCGATGGAAGTGAAACGCCAGCAGATGGACGGCGCGTACGGCCTGGTCCGGCAGTACATCGAGAAGTTCCTGGGCGCCCAGAGTTCGCAGGCTGACGCGCTCTCTCGCCTGGCCACTTCGGTCGAGCACCGCGAGTCTCAGGAGAGCTTCGAGCACCAGGAAATTCTCATCGCGCTCAAGGCGATGCATCGCGATGTCGAAAACCTGCGCTGCCGCAGTGGCGAGGTCCCTTGCGCCCTCCGCGCCCCGGCGAATCTTTCAGGGCTGTGTTCTTTGAAGCGTTCATCCGGACAGGATTCGTTTTCCTGGCCCTCCGAGGCAATCCCGTCCGGCGCGGCACGCGTAGAGCCGGAGCGAGGTCACGTTCCCGGTCTGAAAGGCGTGGCCTCCAAATTTTCCAGCTCCGGCCTTACGCCCGGTTCCGATGACACTATGTCCTAAGGAGTTAATCTGCTATGGCCTCCACTGTTCGTCATAAGGAAATCATCCGCGGCAAGATTCTTTACTACCTGGGCCTTATCTATCCCCAGGCTGCCACCCTGCCGCTTCTTCAAGGCGAGCTGGATATCTTCGGATATCCCGTCCCCATGGAAGAGTTGAATTTCCACATCGCCTACCTGGCGGAAAAGAAACTGGTGGCCGTGGAACAAGTACGCGGACCCCGTTCCCGGCGGGAGATTCCGCTCGTCAAGATCACCGCGCAGGGGATCGACTATTTCGACGGCCGTCTTCCTGCCGACGAAGGCATTTACGTGGAGCCACGCCAATGAAAAAGCGTCTATCCACCACGAATACGGCGGCTGAAAAGCGCATTGCCGAGCCCCCGGCTGGCGCCGGCTCAGCTTCCGCCATTGTGAAACGACAACCCGGGACGGGAGCCGTGCAAGCGGAACAGTCCGAAACGGCGGACGGCCGGGCCTATGTGAACGATGTCACCAGCCTTGACGTGAGCCTTCAAGGGCTGATTCGACGCATGCTGGTTGACGGCGCCACCTTTGAGGATGTTGTCGATGCCGTTAACGAGCGGGGCGATGCCGGCATCACGCTCAGCGCGGTCCAGAATTACTACCGTGGCAGCCTGATGTTGCAGAAAATGCGCACCCGCCGGCTGGTGGAGAGCGCCGACGCGCTCCTTTCCAGCGTGAGCAAGGACCCCAAATCCGCCGAGGCGCAGCTCGCCAAGGCCACTTTTCTAACCGGCTATTCCCGAGTCCACCGGGGCGCGTCGCTGATTACCCCCAGGGACGCCGAGCGGTTCCGCCTGGAGCGCGAAAACGTGACTCTTAAGCACGAGATTCTCGCCCTGCGGAAGAAAAAGACGATGCAGGACCTAGAGTACTCGCGCGCGCGGACGCGCTTGATCTTCCTCACGCAGGCGAAATTACAGGAGGACATTCTAAAACTCCAGCGGGAGGTCACTTCGCACCGTCCCGGCGATCCGATTCCGCCGGAGGTGTTCCAAAGGATCCAGCAGATTTACGGGCTTGTTTCCAAGCCGCTTCTTTATGAGGAAAACGCAAATGCCGCGTCGAACGCGTAACAACCCGAAACTTCAAAACTCGCTCGCGGCGGGCACTCTCGAAACGAACGGGCCCGCGAGAGGTTTCGTCCCGGCAGTGTTCCCGGCGGGACATGAACAAAGGGCGGTCAGGTCTTCTATGAAGGTTCCGGAGTCCATCATCGAAAGCGCACAACCCGTTGTGGAGACCTTGAGCCCGGCTCTCGAATTGCTTCCCTATCAGCGCCGCTGGGTGGAGGATCAGTCCCCGCTCAAGATCGTCGTGAAGGCCCGACAGACGGGTTATTCCTTTTCGGCTTCAATCCGCGCTGTCCTGGAATGCCTCAAGAGAAAGACGACGTGGATTTTTCTTTCCAAGGGCGAGCGGCAGTCGCGGCTCCTGATGGAAAAAGTCCAGGAGCATGTCCAATCCTGCGGCATCCTGGCCCGAGGCTTCGAGTCCGCCTTCTTTGAAGGCACACTGATCAAGCAGTTGGAGGTGCGGTTCGGGAACGGTTCCGTCATCTACGGGCTCCCCGCCAATCCCGACACGGCGCGCGGCTACTCGGGCAACGTTACCCTGGATGAATTCGCTTTCCACTCCGATGCCGACAAGATTTACACGGCCCTGTTTCCCACCGT
>Ga0326727_10018860_pt1 | contig 14006 bp, 15 predicted proteins | sample MB2enrmetagenome_FD_207643 | JGI IMG/M metagenome (GOLD analysis project Ga0326727, IMG submission 207643) | Lab enriched peat soil microbial communities from McLean, Ithaca, NY, United States - MB29MY | ecosystem: Environmental > Terrestrial > Soil > Wetlands > Peat | place: USA: New York...
ATAGGTCGTGTTGCAGGCCGCGAGCGCAATCATGCTGGCCGTCGCCAGAACGCGCAGGGATACAACACGAGCGAGATACAATCTTTGGGCCACCCAGTTTCCAAACACGATGGGTGATTCACGGGTTGAGTGAGGCGCGAAAAACCATTAAACTCGATACCTTGTCAAGAAGACGAAAACCGTGATTCACAGGTTGAGTTAGGCGCGAAAAACCATTAAACTCGATACCTTGTCAAGAAGACGAAAACCTGTCATAAATTCTTTGTAGAAAGTTCATGAAAGTCACAAACAAAGTTTCTGAAGTACTTGGTTCCTCAACGGAACTATTATTCAGCTTTGCGAAATTTCTGAACGAAGTCGTTCCAGACCAAAGCTCAAAGGCCAATATATCGGTAATACTAGATAGCGGCGGAGAATACAGGTCGATCCGCTCTATTCGAGAAGCTTGCGAACTCTCCGCTGACGAATTTGCAGATCGGGTCGCTGAATATTTCAGATATCCACGTATGACCTTGCCGGAACTGATGGCTGCTCCTTCGCTCGTCGAGCGCTTTGCGCGCCGCTTCTTGCGCGACGCCATGATGTTTCCATTTGACTGCGGCGAGGGACGTTTTGGACTTGCGGTCGCCGATCCAACCGACATCGCCGCGCAACGAGGCGCTCAGATCGTGCTCGGGGGCCCGATCATGGTCGCGGTCGCATCGTTCGAAGAGATCGGCGAAGTCCTATCCGCGCGGCTGGGTCGCGAGGAGGAGGGGTCAGCGGCCGCGTCCGTCGGCCAGACTTCCGCCGCCACCGAGGAGAGCGTCGACAGTCTGCGCGACCTCGCCAGCGGTGCGCCCGTCGTGCGGGCGGTCAACGATCTCCTGGAAAAGGCGATCGACCTACGAGCGAGCGACATTCACATCGAGCCCATGCGCAACGGTCTCAATGTGCGGATGCGCGTCGACGGCTTGTTGAGAACCGTGCCGGCGCCGGCGCACGCGCTGCCGCAGGCGCTGATCTCCCGCATCAAAATCCTCGCCGGCCTCAACATCGCAGAGCGGCGGCTGCCGCAGGACGGCGCGGCGCGACTCGAGGTCGCCAGCCAAGACATTGATATCCGCGTCGCCACGATGCCTACCCAGCATGGCGAATCCGCGGTCATTCGATTGCTGCCGCGAGACCGCGGTCTGCTCGATCTGCCAAAGCTCGGGCTGCGCGCCGAGGACGAGCGCAGGATCAGACGGCTCCTCGATCTGCCGCATGGCATGATCGTCATAACAGGTCCAACCGGCAGCGGCAAAACCACGACGCTCGCGACCATGCTCTCGGTCCTCAACACGCCTTTCCGCAAGATACTAACAATCGAGGATCCGGTCGAATACGAGATCGCCGGCGTCAATCAGTCGCAGGTCAAACCGGCGATCGGCCTCACCTTCGCGACGGCGCTGCGCGCCTTCGTTCGTCAGGACCCGGACGTGATCATGGTCGGCGAAATCCGCGATGCCGAGACGGCCAACATCGCGATCCACGCGGCGCTGACCGGACACCTCGTGCTGACCACGCTTCACACCGAAACCGCGGTCGCCGCAGCGCCGCGCCTCCTGGATCTGGGCGTCGAGGGCTTCTTGCTGAAATCGACGCTCCGCGGCGTCATCGGGCAGCGGCTCGTGCGCGCTCTGTGCGATCGCTGCAAAGCGCCAAAGCGGCTCACCGAAGCCGACGTCCTCGCTGACCCTCGCTACGAGACTTGTGGGCTCTCTGTCGGGGAGTCGATTTGGGAGCCGCGCGGCTGCGAGCGATGCGGCGGAATTGGCTATCGCGGCCGAGTGGGCGTGTTCGAAGCGCTGGAGGTCGGGGGCGAGGTGCGCAATCTCATAGGATCGGGGGTGGACTCGGGCACCCTCGACGAAGCAGGCCGACGCGCCGGTCTCACGACCATGATGGACGACGCGGTCGCCAAGTGCAGGCAGGGCGTCACCTCGGTCGCCGAAGTTCTAAGAGTCACGACGGCGCGGTGAGGCGATGCCGACATTCCAATATCGCGCTCTAACCCAGGTCGGCGAAGTCATCACCGGCTCGCTGGATGCGTCGAGCCTTGTGGAAGTCCATCGACGCGTCGAACGCCTCGGACTCATCCCGATCGAGGCGGCGACCGCGAGGAAAGAGGGCGCCTCCAACAGCTACGGCCTGTCATTCTTGTCGCTGTCGCGACCGCGGGCCGAGGAAGTGACTGTTTTCACCGCCGATCTGGCTTTGCTGCTGCGCACCGGGGCGCGCATCAACGACGCGCTCGAGCTGCTTGCGGCCGACACCGACATCGGCCGCATGCGCCCGACTGTCAAGGGGCTCGCGACTTCGATTCTCTCGGGCGAGAGCTTCGGAGAGGCGATCTCGCGACATCCGGGTATTTTCCCGCCAATCTATGTCGCGTTGGTCCGGGCCGGAGAGACGTCGGGCGCGCTGGCGACGATCCTGGAAGCGCTGGCGACAGAGCGTCAACGCGCCGAGGCCTTGACCCGTCGGCTCATGGACACGCTGCGCTATCCGGCGTTCCTGCTGCTCGGGGCGGGCGGCGTCCTGCTGTTTTTCCTCCTCGTCGTATTGCCCCAATTTGCCGGCGTGTTTCGCGATTTCAACGCCAAGCTGGACCCGGTGCTGGTCGCATTCCTGGCGCTGTCGGACTTGCTGCGCTCGAACGGCCAAGCAATCGCAGCGGGGCTGCTCGTCACGCTCCTCGCCGGCTGGCTCGCATTGCGACAGCGCGCCTTGCGCGCGCGGTTCGTCGGCGCGCTCACGCGCTTGCCGGTGGTGCGTCCAATCATGGATTCTCACCGGGCGAGCCTGTTTTGCCGCAATCTGGGCCTGATGTTGTCCAGCGGCGTCAGCCTGACGGCGGCCTTGCGGATTCTCGCCGACGCAATGGCGGCGACCGGCAGCGCCATACTGTGGTCAAATGTGGTCGACAAGGTGCGCCAAGGCGGCAAGCTTTCGGAGGCGCTGACGGCGACCGGGGCGTTGCCCCCAATGGCGATTCGCACCCTGCGCCTGGGGGAGGACTCCGGTCAGTTGCCTTTATTGGCGGGACGAATCGCCGAATTTTATGAGGCGAAGCTGCGTCGAAGCCTGGATCGGGCCATCGGGATCGTCGGGCCATTTGCGATCATAGTGATCAGTGTTATCGTCGGCGGACTTATCGTATCTGTTATGACGGCGCTGCTTTCGGTCAATCAGGTCGTCGGTTAGGAGTTTGGCATGAGCAACACTCATTCGCTTGCGAGCCCGGCTCGTCGCGCCGGCCAAACAAAGAGCCGCGACGGCGAGGCCGGCTTCACGCTGGTCGAGATGCTGGTCGTCATTACGATCATCGGCCTTGTGATGGCCCTCGTCGGCCCGCGCGTCCTTGGCTATCTCAGCGACTCGAAGGTGAAGACGGCAAAGATCCAGATCGAGAGCTTCGCGGCCGCGCTCGACCTCTATTACCTCGACAACGGCGCCTATCCGGCCGCGAACGAAGGTCTGACGGCGCTGGTCCAGCGCCCGTCAACGGCGCCCGCCTGGAACGGCCCCTATCTCAGAACCGGGTCGGTGCCCAACGATCCATGGGGCCACCCATACGTTTACAAGGTTCCGGGCGATCATGCGCCCTACGAGATTGATTCCTATGGCTCGGGCGCGGTCGGCGACTCGCAGAATATGATCAAGAGCGCCTCGCGATAGGGTGACGGATGGACGAGGAGGCTGGATTCACGCTGATCGAAGTCGTCTGCGTGCTGGCGATCATCGCGCTTCTCGCGGCCCTCGTTCTGCCGGCGATTCCGCGAGCCACGTCGCAGGCGCGCCTCGCCGGTTACGCGGTCGAGGTCGCCGCTCTCCTCAAAGGCGACCGGAACGCCGCCATACGCAGTCATCTGGCGGTCGCGACCACTCTCGACGCCGACCGCCGCACGGTGCACTCCGGTGCGAGTGACGACGTCATCGAAATTCCGGCCGACGTGACCTTCGCGGCCCTGCTGGCGCAGCGATGCTCGGACCGCCGAACCGGCTCGACGATCGATTTCTTTCCGAGCGGCGCATCTTGCGGAGGCGCGATCGCGCTCTCCCGCAATGGCGTCGGCTATCAGATTCGCGTCAACTGGCTGACGGGGGGCGTCGAAATTGTGGCGATCAAGGCCTGAACCGGGTGGAACCGCCGGCTTTACGCTGCTCGAGGCGCTCGTGGCGCTGGCGGTCACGGGAGCCGGATTGGCGGCGATCGGCGCGCTCGCCAACTCCAGCTTACATGCGACCCTTTATACGGAGCGGCACCTCGCCGAGATCGAGAGCGCTCGCAAGATCATCGCCGGGATGCCGGGACGCGACGCGCTTCCCTTCGGCCGTCTGACGGGCTCGCTCGACGCCCATGCATGGCGCATCGATTCCGCGCCCGTGTCGACTGCGGTCGCAACAAGCGGCGAAACGTCGTGGATTCCGCAGAGCATCGCCTTGCTGGTGCGCTCCCCGTCCGGCGCGATGGTCGAGATCGACACGATCCGTCTGCGCAGACTGGCCGCGAAATGAGACGAGCGAAACCCGACCCGCTCCTCGCCGGCTTCTCCCTGATCGAGGCGATGGCGGCGATCGCGCTGACGGCGACGATCGTCATGGCGCTTTCGTCAGTGACAGGGCAGTGGCTTCCTAACTGGCGACGGGGGCTCGTCGATCTCCAGCGCTCGGATTTGCTGGGCATCGGCCTGGAGCGCATCGTCGGGGATGTATCCGCGGCCGAGTATGTGACGCCTTCGGCCGACGCGCCGGCGCCGCTGTTCGAAGGCGACGCCTCGGCGGTGATTTTCGTCCGATCGGCGATCGGCCCGAATTCCTATCCTCATCTCGAGGTCGTGCGCCTGGCTGAGACCAAGGACGATCGCGGCCTGGCGCTCACGCGTACGCGGGCGCCGTTCGCGCCGACGGCGCCGGGGACGTCGACGCGACCTTTTGCCTTCGGCGACGCCGTCGCTCTCGTTCGCGCGCCGTTCCGCGTTGCGTTCGCGTACGCCGGACCGGACCGCGTTTGGGTGGATAGCTGGAAAGGACAAAAGCGCTTGCCGGACGCCGTGCGGATAACGGTCCGTGACGTCGTCGGCAACCGCTTGCTCGCGGCCTCAAGCACGGTTCGCGTGAAGGTTACCGCGCAAGGCGCCCCCAAACTCGAAGCGCAGGCGAACGCAGCCAACGCGCCTGCGGCCGCAACAACGTCCGCCCCGCAGGCGGCCGGGCCGGCGCCGCAGCAGACGGCGCCGCCATGATCGCAGAATCCGATGGGCGCGCCGATTCGGGATTCGTGCTCGTCGCGGTCCTCTGGATTCTGGCGGCTTTGGCGACCCTTGCCTCGATCTATTCGGTCTATGCCCTCAACACCGTCAATGGATCGCATGTCGCAGACGACCGCGTGCAGGCGGAGGCCTCAATTCGCGCCGGAGTCGAGATGGCGGTCTTTCGACAACTCACGGTTCCGGAGAAAGTCAGGCCTTCGCATGGCTCCTTCAATCTGCGCGTCGGACGCACCAGCGTTGCGGTCGACTTTCGATCGGAGGCAGCACGAATCGACCTCAACGCCGCTCCGTCAGACCTGCTGGCCGGGCTGTTCGTCGCCGTCGGCGTCGACCCGACGCGCGCGGGGACCTTCGCGGATCGCGTGATCGGCTGGCGCACCAAGGCCACCGTCAACACTGCCTCAAAGGAGGCGAAGCTCTACGCCGACGCACGCATCCCGTATCCGCCGCGTCAGGCGCCGTTCGACAATGCCCTGGAGCTTAGCCTTTTGCCCGGACTTCCCAAGCCGGTGGTCGAGCGCGTTCTGCCTTTTGTCACCGTGTTCAGCGGTAAGTCGGCAGTCGACGTCGCCAGCGCTGACCCGACCGTCCTCTCGGCACTGCCGGGGATGACGCCTCAGATCCTCAACGCTTTTTTGAAGGCGCGCGCCAGCGATCCGGGCGACGGCCGGGCGCTTCTGGAGCTTCTGGGTCCGGCGAAGAGCCACGCCAGCACGGACAGATCAAAGACGGTCCGCGCCGCAGTCGCGGTTGCGTTCGATAATGGTAGGCGCGTTGATGCGGAAGTGGTGTTTCGTCTCAAGGACAGCGGAGACGAGCCTTATGACCTTCTCTACTGGCGGGACGATTTCGATGGTCCGATGCAATCCGGATAGGCGCCGCCGGTGAGCGCTGCGGCTTCGTTCGTCAGGCGTCTGTCGTTCTGGATCGATGACGTCGCCGGGGGCCTCACGCATCTCGGCGCGATGCTTCGGCGCGGCCGCAGGGTCGAACTCATCGAGCAGGCGGACGGCGGGTTCCTGGCCGCCGAATGGCGCAAAGGCGCGCTGGAGCCGATCGGGGAACCGCCGCTGCGCCTCGAGCAGGACCGCTTCGCCGATCCGATATCCGACCGAATGCGGATGCGGCTTGCGCGAAGCCGTGTCGATGTCGTGCTCGCGCCGTCGCGCTTCGTCTTCCGGACGCTCGAGCTGCCGCGCGGCGCCAGTCATTTTCTCGAAGGCGTCGTCCGCTCGCAGATCGATCGCCTGACGCCTTGGAGCGCGAGCGACGCGGCCTTCGGCTGGAGCTCGCCCGTGGATGCAGGCGCTGACCGAATCTCTGTCGCAGTCGCAGCCACGGCGAGCATGCTGGTCGCTCCGGTCGCCCAGGCGCTGGTTGCGACTCGGGTGAGCGATATCCGCATGTCCACGCGAGCGGGGGACGAGGGCTCCCCCGTCATACCGGTTTTCGCTCAGCGATCGGAGGGCGAAGACGGCGCTCGCCGTTTGCGCGACGGCCTTCTCATCGGCCTCGGCCTTTCTGGCCTCGCCTTCGCGCTCAGCCTCTGCGTCTGGATCGTCGGCGGCGGCGGATATGAAGCGCGTTTGGCGGAATTGCAGAGCCAGATCGCGGAGCGCCGCGCAGCGCTGTTGAATCGGCGGGACTCGGCGGCGGAACAGGCCATTCAGGCGCTTCAGGCCAGGAAGCGGACGGCGCCTTCCGCCGTCATGACGCTCGAGTCGCTGGCGAAAACGCTGCCCGACGATACGCATCTGACGGAACTGCGCATCGAAGACGGCAAGGTTCAAATCGTAGGCCTTTCCGGCGACGCCCCTGCGCTAATCCGGCTTATCGAGCAGTCCCGGCGCTTCGCGCGTGCGACTTTTTTCGCGGCTACGGTCAGAAATCCAAGCGGCGGCGAAACCTTTCACATCGAGGCCCGCCTCGAGCCTTCATTTGCGGTGACGGATTGACGACGACGTCCGCCAACGGGGTCGGCCCCAGCCGCCGCGAGGCCTTTGCTGCTCTCGCCTATGTCTGCGTCGTGGTTGTCCTCGCGGCTTCGTCGCTCTGGCTCATCGACGATCTGCGGGTCAGATCGCGCGGGATCGCGGCGGCGCAGGAGCGGCTCGACCAGTTGACCCAACATTCGCGGCGCCGGCCGCCGGCCTCGATCGGTTCGGACGCAAGCGTAAGCGGTTCGCCGTTTCTCGACGCGCGGACGATCACAATCGCGGGCGCGGCGATGGAGCAGCGAGTCGGCGCGGCGGTCGCGAAAGCCGGCGGCGCCCTGATATCTTCGCAGGTCGAACTCGACGGACCCGAGCGAAGAACGGTTTCGTCAGCGTGGAGGTCGCCAGCCAGCGTTGCAGACGATTCTCTATGACATCGAGGCCGGGATACCAAATCTTTTCGTGGACAAACTTTCGATTCAATCGCCGGAGGACTTCGGCGAGCCGGAGAGCGGGCGCATGCGGATGACGATGTCGGTCGTGGGAGAGTGGCGGCCGCCCGAATGATGAGAGCAGCCGCAGCGTTTTATGTTGTGGGCCTCGCCCTGGGGGCGGCGGCTTCGCCGGGCCCGATCGACGATCGCGACGGCGTGAAAGCCGAGGTCGAGACCGCGTATGCGCCCATCCCCAAAGAAGGCGGCGTTGCGGACGCCGAGGGCTCGGCTCAAGCGCCTGGCGGACCTCATCGCGACGCGGCGGCGCCGGGCGGCAACCCGCTGTGGAGGATTCCACTGAGCGCTCTTACCGCGACCCGAGACCGACCGCTCTTTTCCGTGTCGCGCCGCCCCCCGGCGTTGGCTGTTCAGTTGGCCCCTCCGCCGCCGCAGGCGCCGAATCCTGCCCCGGCCGCGCCGGCTCCGCCCGAGCGGCCGGCTCTGAAGTTGATCGGAACAATCGTCAGCCCCACGACGGGCGTCGCCATGTTGAGAGATCCCGCTACGCAAGCGGTTACACGCCTGCGTGAAGGGGAGGCGACCTCCGGATGGCGCCTGAAAACGGTCAAGTTGCGCTCAGTCATCGTCGAAAAGGGCGAGCAATCTGTAATCCTTTCCCTGCCGGAACCGCTCGATACGTCAGGCGAACAATCTTCGCAGAATCCGCTTGCGCTCGGAGATAGACGGAACAGGCGCTAAGCCTGCGCGATCGTCTCGAATGACGAGGCGGCGGCCAGCGCCGCGAGCTCGTCTGACGTCGTCCAACGGTCAAATCAAACGGAGGGGCGCCATCAGGTGAAGCTCGTCGGAGCGTCTGCTGGCCAGCCTGTCAAGAATTGGGGGGGCGTCCGACGTGACCGGCTGGGTTACAGCTCACGCGTAAATACGGCTGAAATTCTGGAGCGTCTTCGCAATTCGGAACCGCTTGGCTCGCTCTCGTCGTCGAAAAGGCTGATGCGAGTTTTCCGCCCGATTGTTGAGGCGACGACCAACCTCATGGCGATCGCCGTTGCCGATCTCGCTCATCGCCGCCGGATAGGAGCAAAGCCCGTCGGTGACGACGCTCCGCGGTCCATATTTCTTCATAGCGCGCTTCAGAAACTTCAGCGCCGCAGCCTTGTCCCGCTTCGCCGTGACCACCGTTTCCAGAACCTCGCCTTCGTGATCGACAGCCCGCCAGAGATTGCGGAGCTCGCCGTTGATCTTCACAAAGACCTCATCCAAACGCCAGCGCCACTGGGGGAACCGCCGCATGTTCGCTACCAGCCTCTTTCGGATCTCGGCGGCGCTATTAACTGAATGGAATTGGCGTTTATCTCGGTTGCAAATGGCGGTTGATTTTTTCTCAAGCGCCGCTCTCGCCTGTGCGATCCGCACCTTTTACTTAAAGAAAGCGCAGCTAGAATACGAAAAAGACGGGCTTTTCTAATTCTTGCCGCTGCGTCCCGATCCTGACGCAAGTTCGCCTGACACAATCCGGTAAGTTGACAACCACTTGACGGGAGGCAAACAAGAATGACACTGTGGCGATGGAGTCGCGTCATCAGTTATCGGCGCTAGCCGCGATTGACAGACCGGCTTCGTCTCACAGGGCGTCAGGGGACTGGCGCTACTGTGCAGGGGAGTACGCTTCCTATCGACCAAGCGCTTGTGCGCTGGGCCGCAGCCGTTTGGGCGAGGCGTTGCTTCACCCAAAGTGCGGTAGCGTGTCGCGGCTCGATCCAAAGAGACTGACTGTGGGTCTTATTCCATCTACAGAGAGTAGAAAATTCTGCAGAGTCAGTGCGTTTGATGCCTTTGCGTCGTGGATTTGAGGTCCAATGCGCTTCCTAACAGCCTCAACGAGAGAACGATGGCGCGATTTGAAAGTCTAACGCAGCGTCTGGATTTGGAGGGAGGGGAACGCTGGTTTGCCGCGCGAACGCTCCCGCATCGCGAGAACAGCGCGCATTTCAACCTCCATTGCTTGGGCTTTCGCGGTTTCGTTCCCAGATTTTGGCGCACCATTCGGCACGCTAACAAATTGCGTAACGTCTTTGCGCCACTGTTTCCTGGTTACATCTTCGTCATTCTCGATCTTTCCCGCGACCGTTGGCGCTCCGTCAATTACGCCACCGGCGTCGCCTCGCTGATCATGGGCGTTGAGCAGCCGATGCCCGTGCCGCCTGGCGTCGTCGAGGCGCTGATCGCCCGGCGTGAAAGCTCAGGAACGATTCGCCTCGATCGCGACCTCGAGGTCGGTGAGAGGGTTCGCATACTCTCGGGACCCTTCGCCGAGACCCTTTGTCGTATCGAGCATCTTGACGACAGAGGGCGCGTGCGAGTTCTGCTCGAAATCATGGGCGGACAAGTCGTGGCTCAAGTGGACAGGTCAACCCTTAGCCCGGGCGCGGATCGTGTGGGCGATGCGCGTCGGATCGCGGCGATCGGGAACGCAGCGCGCCAAGCGTTCGGCCACGCCGAGAGGGCGGCGATCATGCCGCGAGCTTACGACGCCTCTGTTCGGCTGCCCAGTTCCAGGGCAGAAGGTCGTCGAGCCGGTGCACAGGATGATTGGCGAGCCGCGCCAGCACGTCGGCCAGCCACGCCTTCGGATTGACGTCGTTCATCTTCGCCGTGACGATGATGCTGTACAGAGCAAAGCTCCGAAGTACGCGCGCGCTGCGTTGCGAGCCTCATAACGGTCTAAAAGCGGCGCTCGCTCGTTATCGGCGAACGGGCGATGAGGAGGAACGATCGGAGGTTGCGGCGGCCTATGCCGGCCTCGCCAAATACTTCGACACGCCGGCGCGTGGCGCATGGCGCGACAAGCTCAACGCCGACGGCTCCTGGGTCGAAGAGCCCGCGCCGGGCAGTTCAATGTATCATATCACCTGCGCTGTCACCAAATTGATCGAGACCGCGGAGGCCGGCGCACTCCCCGCGACGGAGTGACAACCTGGCGATCCTTGACCGGCGGACCCGCTATCTTGGCGTGCGATGCCGGCGCAATTGCCGAAGGTGACATGCCTCACGGCGACCCGTTCGGTTGGGGATCGGAGCCACGTTACAGTGATTGGCCTCGGGGCATGGAGCACGCTGGCAGATACAGCAAACCGAGCCCAAGTGACGCCTCCCAAGTGTCATAGCGAAACAGATTTCAGTGGATACTGGCAAAGAAGAAAATGATGCGCACAATGAAGAGGAACATAATTATGCATGAAAAGAAACGTATGAGGATTGCGTTCTTGGGTCATTTTGATTCAAGTAATTTCGGTAATGAATGTACTCTTCAAGCTATTCTTCACCATCTGCATTGTCATCAGCCAGATGTCGACATTACCTGCATCACTACAGGTCCTGAAGCTGCCGCTGCGACCCATCAAATCGCAGCCATTCCGATCTCGCCGACCCTCGTCGCCAAGTTCTGGCTCCCCCAAAAACGGTTGCTTAAATGGGCCCGGAGCGTTCTGATCGGAATACCGTCCGAACCTTTCCGCTGGATTATTGCTTTTAGGGAACTCCAGCACATAGATGCTCTGATCATTGCCGGAACCGGACTCCTAACGGATGCCGTCAGCCTTAGAGGCTGGGGCCCATACAACGTATTTAAATGGTCATTAATTGCGAAAACCTGCGGCTGCAAATTGCTTTTTGTAAGCGTTGGAGCGGGTCCAATCTATACCGCGGTCGGCAGGTGGCTCATTAGATCGGCGCTTTCTTTGGCAGAATTTCGATCTTACCGCGACACTTCGACTCTGCAATACCTAAGGAGCATCGGGTTCCCTGCGGATAAGGATCGGGTCTTTCCAGACCTGGCGTTCAGTCTTCCTGCGGCGGTGGTGACGCCTACTCACCCCACTGAACGGGGGCATAGGCCCGTCATTGGTCTTGGCTTGATGGTTTACGCTGGAAAGTACGGCGATGCTAATCCAAATCATAATATATACAGATCATATTTGCAAACTATGGCGGACGTCGTGACGTGGCTGCAAGCTCAAGACAATGATATCCGGCTGTTAATCGGTGACGTTTGGGACTTGCCCACGACGCGGGAGTTGATGGAGTTGCTGCATACACGGCTCCCAGAGCCTGACGAACGGCATATCATCCATGAGCCCATTGCTTCCGTTAAGGACTTGTTGTCGCAGATAGCTTCAGCCGACATCGTTGTAGCGACCCGCTTTCACAATGTTCTTTTGGCATTTCTACGCGAAAAGCCAGCAATATCCATTTCATTTCATCACAAGTGCGCGTCTCTCATGAGCGCGATGGGATTGTCGGCTTACTGCCTCGACATCAAGACCTTAAAAGCGGATCAATTGATCGAGAGAATTTGTTACGCCAAGCAGAATGCTGCTGAGTTGAAACTCTTGATTAGGAAAAAGAACGCTGAGTTTCGTCAAGAATTAGACAGGCAATACAGGTTAATATTTGGCAAGTGCCTGCGAGGCTTAGGTGCTGAAGAATAATATAATTTAGGATACAGTCAAACCTAAATTCATCCCGCTCTAGAACTCGCGCTCCCCACTCCTTCAGCATGCGAGACATTCCTGGTCCCTCTGACAGGACTAGTAGCACGCGACGCCCCCAATGGACGATCTAAAGGAAAGCAATCGTTACGTGAGAGAGAGAATTCCAAGACGCATCGTCCAGACGGACAGGAACACAGACCTGCCGCTTGTGGCTAAGGCGGCCACTACAAATCTGCGCCTGCTCAATCCCGATTTTGAGTATTTGTTTTTCGATGACGCCAAGGTCGAGGAATTTATTGACGGCGAGTTTCCACAATACCGGCCCCTGTTCGACTCGTTTCCCGCACGAATTCAGCGTTATGATTTATTCCGGTATCTCGCGGTTTACCGTTTCGGTGGCTTCTATTTTGACACGGATGTGATCTTGGCGTCAAAACTGGACGACCTGCTTGGATTTAGTTGCGTATTTCCATTTGAACACTTGAGCATTCACAGCTTCCTTTGCAAGGAGTATGGAATGGATTGGGAAATCGGGAACTATGCCTTTGGTGCAGTGGCGGGCCACCCGTTTATTGACGCGATCGTAAAAAACTGCGTCCGAGCCCAGCAGAATCCTGAGTGGGTGAGAGCAATGATGAAATCGATTCCCCGATTGTTCCGCGACGAGCACTATGTGCTTAATACGACCGGACCCGGCTTGATATCCCGGACGCTGGCGGAGTATCCGGGTGCTTGCGATCAGGTCAAAGTGCTATTTCCGGAGGATGTCTGCGACTCCAAGAGCTGGTACTGCTTCGGATCATACGGCGTTCACCTTCAAATCGGCACGTGGCGCAGGCGAAAGGGACTGGCGCGCAGATTTTTGTATAACCGTTGGGCGTCGATGACGCGGAATATGCTTTTGAAGGCGAGCCTGACGCGTGGTAAGAAAAGAACATTGAAATTTAGAAGTTAGGCACAAGCGGGTCTCAATCTGAAGCCGCTCTGATCCAGCGCTGGTCGACAAAAATTGATGAAATACTCGCCGCCAGTAATCAGCGTTCTCACGCCTGTGTACAACGGTGAGCGTTATCTCGCCGAATGTATCGAGAGCGTGCTCGCCCAAACACGGACGGACTGGGAATATATCATTGTAGACAATTGCAGTCAGGACGGCACTGCGGACCTTGCCGAGCGCTATGCTGCGCGCGATGAGCGGATCCGCGTGAGGCGTTGTGAGGAGTTCGTTGGCGTGTACAGCAACTTCAATCGCTGCGTGCCTTTAATGAGCCAGCACAGTCGATATTGCAAATTCCTTTCTGCAGACGATTGGATGTATCCTGAATGTCTTGAGCGCATGGTTTCCGTTGCGGAACGGCACACGGCGGTCGGGGTCGTGACTTCGTATCATCTTTACGGCAAACGCGTGGACCACGACGGAGTAATCCCCTATACCGACGAAGTCGTGCCCGGCCCAGAGGCCATTCGTACCAAGATTTTAGAGAACAAGTACCTAATCGGCTCTCCATCCCAGTTGCTGTACCGGGCCGATCTTGTGCGGCGCGCGGCCCCTTTTTTTGATGAAAACGTCTGGCATGCCGATGGCCTTGCCACTTTTGGTCTGCTGCTAGAACACGACCTCGGATTTGTGCACCAAGTCCTGACGTATACGCGCGTGCACGGTGAGGCGCTCACATCCCGTTCGCTTCGGTTAAACACATATTTGCCTGGTGAACTCCAATTTCTAATCGCGTTCGGTCCTAAGGTGCTTGCGCCGCAGGTCTACCGGACGGCGATTCGCACCTCGATACGCCGCTACACTTGGTTCCTGATGAAGCAACGCGTCAA
>Ga0326727_10018862_pt1 | contig 14002 bp, 14 predicted proteins | sample MB2enrmetagenome_FD_207643 | JGI IMG/M metagenome (GOLD analysis project Ga0326727, IMG submission 207643) | Lab enriched peat soil microbial communities from McLean, Ithaca, NY, United States - MB29MY | ecosystem: Environmental > Terrestrial > Soil > Wetlands > Peat | place: USA: New York...
CGAATTAAAGGGAAGTATGCTGGATATTGGAAGCGGCGCGGGATTTCCAGGCTTGTGTCTCAAGATCGTGTTTCCTGACTTGCCGGTGACTCTTCTCGAGCCGGTCGCGAAGAAGAGGGCGTTCCTCAAAGAAGCCGCCCGGCAATGTGGAATGAGTTCCGTCGAGGTGCGTGGCGAACGCTTGGAAGATTTTGCCGGAATTCAACCGCGACCTGCCTTTGACGCAGCCACAGCGCGGGCTGTCGGCCATTTGGAGGACTTGATACCGCTCGCCTCCCAATGCCTCAGACCTGGGGGCGAGATTTTTCTCTGGATCAGCCATCAGCAGGGAACTGCTCTTGCAGAAACGCATGGCGACATCAGAAAGGTCCAGACAATCAGCTTGCCGTCTGGTTTTCAGGGGGAAATCTGGCGTGGGAGGAAAACACCCGTTGGATGAGTGTTCCACGTGAAACATCTTCGTTGTTTCGCTTGCGGAACTTCCGGGCCTCTGTTAGATTTACCAGAACTTTCAAGAGGTTGTGAGAATCTTGGGCCGAGTCATAGCAATTGCTAATCAAAAGGGCGGGGTTGGAAAGACGACCACCGCAATCAATTTAGGAGCCGCCCTCGCCAATCGCGACATGTGGACGCTGGTCATCGATTGCGACCCGCAAGGCAACACCACGGCTGGCCTGGGCTTCCAAAGAGATCCTTCCCGCCGAACCATTTACCATTCACTCATGTTTGATGTGCCGCTCGCCGACCTCACCTTGAAGTGCGGGATCGAGGGGCTTCACCTCATCCCCTCCGATAAGAACCTCGTCGGAGCAACCATCGAACTCGTGGATCGCCCGGACCGTGAACAGACCTTGCGCAAGAGGATGGACAAATTTCGCGACGAATTTAACTACATCCTCCTCGACTGCCCTCCGGCCCTTGACCTCCTTACCCTCAACGCGCTTGTGGCCGCTGATTCCGTCATCGTCCCCGTGCAATGCGAGTACTTCGCGCTTGAGGGCGTCTCCGAACTCCTCGATACCCTGATTCGCATTCGACGTTCCCACAATCCCAGCTTGGCGGTTGAGGGAATTCTCCTGACCATGTACGATGACCGGACGAACCTCTCCCACCAAGTCCGCGACGATTTGAAGGACTTCTTCGGCAATCAGGTCTTTTCCACCGTAATACCCCGGAATGTCCGCCTTGCCGAAGCCCCAAGCTTCGGCAAGCCCATTTTCCTTTACGATCCGGAATGCAAAGGAGCCATAAGCTATCTTGAACTCGCACAGGAGGTCATCAACCATGAGCAGAAAGGCGCTGGGGCGCGGGCTGAACGCACTGCTGCAAACAGTTGAGTCAACCACATCCGGCCTCCAGCAAGTCGAGATCGACCACATCGATCCCAACCCCTTTCAGCCGCGCCACGAATTCTCGGAAGACGCCCTGGCTGAGCTTTCGCAATCAATCCGCGAGAGCGGTGTCGTCCAGCCCATTCTCCTGCGTGCAAACGCGGGCGCTGAGGGCCGGTACCAGCTCGTCGCCGGCGAGCGCCGCTGGCGCGCCGCCCGCCTCGCCGGCCTGGAAACCATCCCTGCCGTCATCCGCGACCTCACGGACCAGGATGCCCTTGAGCTGGCGCTCACCGAGAACCTGCTCCGCCAGGACCTGAACCCCCTCGACGTGGCCCATGCCTACCAGGCGCTTCAGGACACGTACCACCTAAGCCACGAACAGATCGCGGCCCGGCTGGGCGTCAACCGCTCTTCGGTAACGAACACTCTCCGCTTGCTGCGCCTCCCCACAGCCGTCCGGGAAATGCTGCTCAAGCAGGAGATCAGTTACGGCCACGCACGCGCGCTCCTCGGTCTCGAATCCGAACACGCTCAAGTGCAGCTTGCCTCGATGATCGCCAAGCAAGGCCTCTCCGTCCGGCAGGTTGAGAACACGGTGGCGATGCAGGCAACAAAACCGCCCGCGGCCAAGCCTCCTGTCGATCCCAACGTCCGGGCGGCCACACTCGAACTCGAGCGAACCCTGGGGACCCGTGTTAAGATTCATGGGGACGGCCGCCGCGGGAAGATCGAAATCACCTACTTCTCCGCGGAAGACTTGAGCCGCATTTACGACATGATCGTTAAGACGTAATATACAGTTTTATAATATATACTGTATTATCATTATCTATTATAGGTCCGTTGGGGAAGTGGGGCGGCCAAGGCCCCGGAGGGAGGCTACGATGGCATTCGGCTTTGGAAAGTCCAAACGGCGCCACTTCGCCGATCTCCCCGACGACTGGGTCGGATGGCTTGAACCCGGCGTTGAGGTCGAGGGCAGGATCAAGGTCACCTCAGGCTTGCTCCGCATCAACACCCACATCAAGGGCGAGATTCTTTCCGAAGGCACGGTCATCGTCCACGACCAAGGCGAAGTCGACGGAGAAGTCCGCACCCGCATCGTCAGCGTCACCGGAAAAATAAAGGGCGCCATCCGCGCCTCCGAGCGTCTGGAGATCAAAGAGCACGGCGTCGTCCTCGGAGACATCTACACGCCCTGCCTGGTCATCGATCCCGGCGGCTTCTTCGACGGCCAGTGCCACATGCCCACGCCTGAGCCTGTCACTCAAGCACCCAGCGACGCGGACATTCAGAAGCATCTCTAGGAATCCGCCGTTCCTCTAGCCCGGCCTTTCGAGCAGAGCGGCATCCCGATCCAATCGAGACTCCGAGCCAACCGCATCTTTGCGGCGTGGTCCGGAGCCACCTCGGCGGCCCACTCGGCCACCGTGCTCATCAACAACAATACTTAAAAAGGTCCAAGCAGCGGGATTCAGCGGCTGGCTTGGGTTGGAAGGGTTTCTTTATGGAGCAGATCGCGGTAGAACCGCCCGGCGATTTCCGCGGCGTGCGGACCGAACACCATTCGCCCGCCTCGCAGGAGAACAACGGCCACATACTTGGGGTTCTGTTCCCCAGCGTAGGAGACGAACCAGCCCAGGCGGGCACCGTCTTCGCTGCACGTCCCCGTCTTGCCGTAGATCGGCATTTCGGGGTCATAGGCCAGCCGGGCCGTTCCGTAAAGCACCGCAGCCTCAAGACCCGTCTTGACCTGCGGCAGGTATTCAGCCAACTCACCCAGCTGGCGCCGGGCCTTGGGCTGGTACTCCGCAAGTTCATCCGCACTGCGCGGGTACTGCAATTCGTAGAGCGTGCCCCCATTCGCAATGGCCGAGATCATCGCGGCCATTTGCAGCGGGGTGACTTCCATATCCTGGCCGTAGTAAGCCAGATAACCTGCGCCTCCCGCCTTGGGGACAACATCCGGGAATCGCCCGGGGGATTCACCCGGAATATCGTCGCCACTCTTTTCCCCCAGGCCGAACACGCGAGCGTACTGGGCCAGCCGCCGGAACCCCAGCATTTCGCCCAGCTTAAGGAAGAACACGTTGTTGGACCGGGCCAGCGCTTCCGTCACGTCAATGCGCTGCCCGCCGCCGACGGCAAGTCTCGTTTTTGGGGTGATGATGCCCTCTTTCAGGGCGGCAAGCGCCACCACCGGCTTGAAGGTCGAGCAGGGCGTAAATCCGCTCGATAGCGCCAACTTCTGATTCACAATGGAGAGGATCCGCCCGTTGTTCGGGTCCACCACCACAATGCTGCCATTCCATTTCCCTAAAGCGTCGAGGGCGGCCTGGCGGACAACAGGGTCATCACCCGCAGGGTTGTCGCCCGAAGCAGGGTTGCCGTACGAACTCACCCGGTAATGCCCGTCTCCGCGCATCCGCCGCCGATGTTTCCGGGCAACCGATGTGGTGCGGATGCTGCTCCGTCTCCTTGCGCCGTGCCGCGCCGACGTGCTACGCGTCTTCACGGTGGGAGAAGCCGATCGAGGAGAGGTTCGCGATCCCTTAGGGATCGTCCCCCCCAGATAAATACCGCTCGCCAGTAAACATTGAACCGCCACGGCCAGAATGGCTAGTTTTTTAAGCAAGGTTGTCGAAAAACCTCCTAGGTCAATGACGAAATTGCTGTCATTCCCCCACCGCCCCTGGCGCTTGCCGGCGTGGGAAAAACCTCTCCTTCAAACCGGAGAGAAAAGGCTCACTTCTTAACTTTCGCGGCCGCCGCCGCTGCGGCTTCCACTGCCGGTCCTGCCGGCACCGGCGTAGCCGGAAGCTTCAGCGCCTTGCGAACTTCCACTTCCAGCTTCTTGCAAACGTCGGGGTTATCCCGCAGGAATTGCTTGGCGTTCTCCCGGCCCTGCCCGATGCGCTCGCCGCCATAAGAGAACCAGGAACCACTCTTCTCCAGAATGAGCTGCTCGGCGGCCAGATCGAGCAGGTCCCCCTCCCTGGAAATCCCCTCGCCATATAGGATATCAAATTCCGCCTCCCGGAAGGGAGCGGCAATTTTGTTTTTTACGATTTTTACCTTGGTCCTGTTTCCGACCACCCGATCCCCATCCTTGATGGCGCCAATCCTGCGGATGTCCACGCGAATTGTGGCATAGAATTTCAGCGCCCGTCCGCCGGTCGTCGTCTCCGGGTTTCCGAACATCACGCCGATCTTCTCACGGATCTGGTTAATGAAAATCAGGCAGGTCTTGGATTTGGACACGATGCCGGTAAGCTTGCGGAGCGCTTGCGACATCAGTCGCGCCTGAAGGCCCGGCAGGGAGTCGCCCATGTCACCATCCAACTCGGCCTTAGGAACGAGGGCGGCGACGGAATCAATCACCAGAACGTCAATGGCGTTGGATCGGACCAGCGCTTCGGTGATTTCCAGCGCCTGCTCGCCGTAGTCCGGCTGCGAGACCACCAGGTTGTCAACGTCAACACCCAGCTTCTTGGCATACGGGGCGTCCAGGGCGTGCTCGGCGTCCACGAACGCCGCGATTCCGCCGCGCATTTGCGCCTGCGCCACCACGTGCAGGGCAATGGTCGTCTTGCCGCTTGACTCCGGGCCGAAGATCTCGACAACCCTTCCCCTCGGCATTCCGCCGACCCCAAGCGCTGCATCGAAAGAAATCGACCCCGTCGGGATGATATCGACGGGAACGAGTGCATCTTTGGTTCCCAGGCGCATGATTGAACCCTTACCAAATTGCTTCTCGATCTGCAAAAAGGCAACGTCAATAGCCTTATTCCGCTCTGTCCGATCTTCAGGCATTAGGAGGTCCTCTCTTCTTCAGATGACTAGAACTCTGCAATGGCACATTTCAGGCAAACTGACCGAACCATTCCACTCGGCAGTTGCGTGGAAGGCTGCACCCTGCCCGCTTTCAAGAATACACGTAAAACCCCTGTCCTGTCTTGCACCCCAAGCGTCCGGCATTCACCATCTTCTCAAGCAAGGGGCAGGGCCGGTACTTCGAGTCGCGGAAACTCTAATAGAGGACCGTCATGATGTCCAGGCACACATCCAACCCAATCAGGTCCGCAAGCTCCAAAGGCCCCATAGGATGGTTCATTCCCAACTTCATCACGTCATCGATCCCCTTTGCGTCCGCCACGCCCTCCATCAGGCAAAAGACCGCTTCGTTAATCATGGGCATCAGGACGCGATTGGAGACAAACCCCGGAGAGTCGTTCACTCGCACCGGCGTCTTCCCGGCCGAAGCGACCAGCCGTTCTGCAGCTTCAATCGTCTCCCGGGAAGTGTCGAGGCCGGGAACCACCTCGACGAGTTTCATCACCGGCACAGGGTTAAAGAAGTGCAAGCCCACGAACCGGTCCGGGTGCCTGGTGGCGGCCGCAAGCCGCGTGATCGAGATGGAGGAAGTATTCGAGGCGAAAATAGTCTGCGGGGCGCAGTGCGGCTCGATGGCCCGGAACGCTCCCGCCTTCACTTCGAAATCCTCAGTGACAGCCTCCACAATGAAATCCGCTCCACCAAGGTCCTCGACCCGCGCGGTGGCCTTAAGGCGTTTAAGCGCCTGCTCGCTTTCTGCGGCGCTCAAACGCTCCTTCTCAACGTCCCGGGCCAGACCTTTGGCGATTCGTCCGGCGCCGGCCTCAAGAAACCGGGGAGAAAGATCGTAGAGAAAAACCCGGCAGCCGCCTCGGAGAAGCACATGGGCGATCCCGTGCCCCATCGTTCCAGCGCCCAGTACGCCCACCGCCTTGATTTCCAAGTTGTGCTCCAATTCGCGCTCGCGCAGCTTGCCGGGCGAATTTCAGACCTCAATCAGCCGGCCGCTCGACGGCCAGAGCCACGGCGTTCCCGCCGCCCAGGCAGAGCGCCGCGACGCCGCGACGCGCGTTTCGACGCGCCATTTCATAAAGGAGCGTCACCAGGATGCGCGCTCCGGAAGCGCCGATCGGATGTCCCAGCGCCACCGCTCCGCCGTTCACATTCGTCCTGGCGGGGTCAAGACCCAACTGTTCGATTACCGCCACGGCTTGAACCGCGAACGCCTCGTTCAATTCAAACAGGTCAACGTCTTCGAGCTTCCAATCCAGCTTCCCGAGAAGCATCCGAATCGCGTCCACGGGGGCCATCATCACCCACTTGGGCTCGACGCCGCTCACCGCCTGGCCTGCGATGCGCCCGAGCGGCGGCTTGCCGGTTTCGCGCGCCTTTTCGAGCGACGTCACCACCAGCGCCGCGGCCCCATCATTGGTGCCGGGCGCGTTTCCGGCGGTCACCGTGCCGTCGGGCTTGAAAACCGGCCTGAGTTTTCGAAGCGCTTCCATTGACGTGTCCGCCCGGGGTGATTCGTCGATGGCGAATTCGAGCGGGTCGCCTTTCTTCTGCGGGACGCGTACAGGGACGATCTCATTCTTAAACCGTCCACTCTTAATGGCGTCCACAGCGCGCCGGTGACTTTCATAGGAGTATAGGTCCTGGCGCTCGCGGGAGATGTTGTATTTCTCCGCCACGAGTTCCGCGGTCATCCCCATGTGGAAGTCTTCGTAGGCGTCCCAGAGGCCGTCGGTGATGATCGAGTCCAGAACCTTCGCATGGCCCAGCCGCTTTCCTGAGCGCATCTCCGGCAGGAGGTACGGGCAGTTCGTCATCGACTCCATCCCGCCCGCCACCTCGAATTCCGCGTTTCCCGTCTGGATGGCCTGCGCGGCCAGGGCCACGGCCTTCAGGCCCGAACCGCAGACCTTGTTGATGGTCATCGCCGCCACGCGTGCGTCGAGCCCGCCTTTCAGTCCCGCCTGACGCGCCGGGTTCTGGCCGAGTCCGGCGGAGACCACGTTCCCCATGATGATCTCGTCCACCTGCGCGGGCTCGATTTCCGCCCTGCAAACCGCTTCCCGGACGGCAAACGCGCCCAGATCGACGGCGGAAAAAGCTGAAAGAGACCCCTGAAATCTCCCGATGGCGGTGCGGACTGCGCTGATGATAACGGCTTCGCGCATGGACATTCCCTTTGCAGGCGGTAGTTTCGACCGTCCCCAACCAAAAGTCAAGGTCGGCGCTAACACCGGCACGCAAACTCGTCGCCAGCTCCCCGCTCTCTCATGCGGCTCCTGATTCTTGCCCTCTCCCGTGGGGAGAGGGTGTCCGCCCTGGGGGCGGACAGGTGAGGGGTCACTTTGAGCCGACCCTTCCGCGGGCGGCGCATACACTCTCTTTGATGTATGCGCCATGAACAAGCAGGGTTAAACTGTCCCCGTGCCTGGGCACCGATCCCCGCGCCGTGTCATCCTAAGGAGTCCTGCTTTTGGACGACGAAGGAGCTGCTTCTGTTTTCCTCAAGACCTCTGGATTCCCGCTTTCGCGGGAATGACACATAAGCGGAAAGGGGCAGGCCGACCCGTCATCAACGTTGTCACCCTCGCGGAAGCGAGGTAGCGCATCAGAGTTGTTTTGTAACTCTGCGGCTCGTGCGCGTGGAATCCGCATCGTTGTCCGCGTAGGCTGTGGCGTTTCCTTCGACTGACGCTAAGAGCCGCGGAGTTCAAAAACAACTCCGCGCTACCCTGCTACGACCCGAACCTCTGGCTCAAGAAGAAACTCCTGGAAAAACCGAACTCCATGCACAATAATCCCGTTGCCCGGTGAAGGAACCCGGACCAGGAAAGGAACAGCCGATGTCAGACTTCGGAAAAGCGCTCCGGCAACTCGATCCAAGGGAAGGAGAGGTGTCGCCGGACTGTAGGGCGGCTCGCAAGAGACGGCGCAGCGCCCTCCGAGTTGCGGTCGCGGTTGTGGCCGCGCTTCTCATTGGAAAGTGGGTTATGGCGCAGGAGAAGACGGATGGGAAAGCGCCCCTGAAGATGCCGAAATTCACCATCTCGCAACGGACGGTCGAGCCCTTGCTCAAGGCGGAGCGGCCATACGAAGATAAGGAAATGAACATGGCCACGGTCATGCGCATCGACGGTCAGTGGCGCATGTGGTACGACGCCTTCGACCATACTTATCGCGACGACAACGACGCATACTTCTGCTATGCCACATCCAGCGATGGCGTCCACTGGGAACGGCCCAATCTCGGGCTTGTGGAGTATGGCGGCAACAAGAACAACAACATCCTGATTGACGGCTCGAAGGCCGGGGGAATGACCGGCGCAACCGTTTTCCTGGATGAGAAAGCCCCGGCCGGGGAACGATACAAGAAGGTGTTCGCGCGCGGTAAAAAATGGCCCGGCGGCGGATTCGGATGGTACGTGCACGGCGCCACGTCGCCCGACGGCATTCACTGGCAGGTGCTTCCGGAGCCGCTGCTCAAAAAGAACAGCGACACCCAGACGGTGTGTTTCCGGGATGGCGGCCTTTATCGCCTGTACGTCCGCTTGTGGTCGGAAGGTGTTTTCAAAGGAACACGGACCGTGGGCTACACTGAATCGCGGACCTTCGGCAACTTCCCCGATCCCGTCGAGATCCTCGCCCCCGATGCGCGGGACCCCAAGGACATGCATTTCTACAACTCGGCGGCCACAAAGCTGAAGGAGGGCCTCTACGTCATCTTCCCCTCCGCCTTCTACACCGGCGACCAGACGGTCCGGCCGCACATGGGCGTGAGCCGCGACGGCAGGACCTTTGAACGCGTCGGCCGTGACGTAGTCCTGCCGCTCGGCGCCCCAAGCACATTCGACAGCAAGTCGATCTACGTCTTTCCCGGCGCGATACCCGGCGACAAGCCGAATACCTACTGGTTCTACTACGACGGATATGACATCGGCCACAACGGAGAGCCGAAGTACGCCGGTGCATATGGGAGGTTCCTCCTCACAGTCGAGGAGTAGACCTCCGTCGTTGAGGTCTGCGGTTCGTCCTTTGCCGTGGGTTCTTCGCAGGCCGTAGCGGTTCGTCCTGTCTAGCGAGGTAGCAGAGTTGTCCTGTAACTCTGCGGTTCTCGTACGGATGAAATCCGCATCCTTAAGAGATTAGGGGTAATGTTGCCGGCTGAACGAAAAATCAAAATTGAAATTCCGGAGAAGACTTCCTGTGACCATGACCCATCGAGAGAGGCTTGTTACCGCCCTTCGGCGTGAGAAGCCGGACCGTCTGCCCGTCACCACGCATCACGTGATGAGCTATTTCCTGGACCACTACCTGGAGGGAATCTCCAGCCAGGACTTCTTTGAACGTTACGGCATGGACGCCATCACCTGGCCCGTCCTGCACAAACCCGACCCTGCGCGCGCGGAGTACTTCGATCCGCATCAGGGTGTTCCGGGTTTCCTGGAAGCCCGCCGCGTCTCGTCCGATCAGTGGCGAATCGAAGAGGAGGAGATTCCCGGGCAGCCCGGCAGGACCATGCGCTACCGTTTTGTGACCCCCCGCGGCGCCCTGACCATGATGACCCAGTCGAACGAGCAAACAACCTGGGTCACCGAACCGTTGATTAAGCACAAGCGCGACATCGACTTGGTCGGGGAATTCGTGACGCATCCCTTGTGCGATGTGCAGGCTGTCAATCAAGCCAGCCGGGAGTACGGCCAGCGGGGGCTCGTCCGAAGCCATATTCCCTGTTTCGACGTCTTCGGGCAGCCCGGCTGCTGGCAAGATGCCTGCTGCCTCTACGGAACGGAGCAGATGATCCTTGCCACCTACGACGACCCCGCGTGGGTCCACAAATTCCTGGACATTCTCCTCCAACGGAAAAAGGCCTATGCCCAATCCATGGCCGGAGCCGAGTTCGACCTTATCGAGTTCGGCGGCGGCTCCGCTTCGAGCACGGTGATCTCGCCGAAAATGTTCGAGGCGTTCGTTGCGCCCTATGATTCACAAGTGATCGCACTCGCGCATCAAGCCGGCCAGCGAATCGTCTACCACACCTGCGGGGGGATGATGCCCATCCTGGACCAGCTCGCCGCGATCGAGCCCGACGCCATTGAAACTCTCACGCCTCCCGCCATGGGCGGAGACGTGAACCTGGCCGAAGTCAAACGGAGAGTCGGGGACAAGGTCTGTTTGATCGGCGGGTTTGATCAGTTCCATTACTTCGTCGATTGCACCCCGGAAGATACGCGCGCCGCCGTGCGCCGTTGCTTCGAAGAAGCTGGTGAAGGAGGCGGTTTCATACTCTCCCCCTCCGACCACTTCTTTGACGCAGACCTGAGACTGATCGAAGCCTACGCCGACGAAGCCAAACGGTGCGTGTACGAAGATTGAACCCTCGCTGCGTTCAGGCTTGCGCGCATGCAGGCGGGTGGCGAGGGGATACAAACGTCGGCACCGAGTCTGCCATCTTGAGCCCTTTGCTTGTCATCCTGAGCGCAGCGAAGGACTTCGCTCTGGTCGCTTCGCTTGACCGGCAGGTGCCGCTGGCATATCAGAAGAGCCCACGGCATACAAGTCGTGCCGCGGGTGGCGCATACATTGTCTTTCATGTATGCGTCATGAACAAGCGGGGCTAAACTGTCCGCGTGCCCAAGCGTCGAAGGATAAATAACCATGTCCATAACGGCTGTCCTCGCCGTACTGGTTGTCCCGATTATGATTCGCTGGTCATTCGTTCTTGCTAATCGGCCGACCAGCCAAGCGAACAAGTACCGGCCTTCTCCACCGCTCAGAGTGGTGTATCCGGGCGGTCTAATCATGTTTGGTTGGGGGGTGCTCTTCTACGTAAGTGTCATGCTTGACCCTAAAGAGACGATGTCCGGCGGGGACTTCGTGGTGCTCGTTGTGTGTGCAGTGTTCTTGGGCACGACGCTGTGCAGCTGGCCGGTGGTCATCGAAGTTTCCGAACGCGGATTGACGTGGCATCGTCTTCTTCGACGCCGGTTCGTTGGATGGACTGAAATCAAGGATGTGAGTGTGGACATGGATGGTGGTCTGGTCATCTATGGTCGTGGCGGTCTGCGGATTGAGGTCAGCCAATACACCGAGGGGAGAGCAGAACTGAAGCAGTACATAAAGAGCCACAAACTGAGCAATCTGTTGACGCCTGGGTGAGACTCCACCCGGGCGGGCGGATCTATGAAGCGGGCGGGGGAGTGGGTAGCAATCCGAATATCAGAGAAACGGGCGAAGCCAGAGCGAGATTCTTCGCTTCGCTCAGAATGACAAGCGAAGAGTCGAGAAGGCCAAACTCTGTGCCGACGTTTGTATCCACTCGTCACCCGCCTGCTGTCATTCTGAGCGAAGCGAAGAATCTCGCTCTGGTCGTTTGCCTTGCCCGGCATTTCTCGCCTCCTCCCCGTACCACCCGCCGCTCAGGTCCTTCCAATCACGATTCACCGACTCAATCAGGGCAACTTTCCTGGCGCGCACCCAGCCTTTGATTTGCTTCTCACGGCTGATCGCGGCCCGGATGTCCCCGCAGTCCTCGTAATACACCAGGCGGCTGACGTTGTAGCGTGCCGTGAATCCCTGCCGCAGCTTTGTTCGGTGCTGTAGCGCCCTGCGTTCGAGGTTGTTGGTCACGCCCGTGTAAAGGGTCCGAGATGCGCTGGCCACGATGTAGACGTAGTAGGTCTTCATGCGTTGACCGCCGTTACCGGCCACGATCCGAAAATCAAAAAAAGCCAGGGCAAGATTCTTCGCTTCGCTCAGAATGACAAGCGAAGGGCTCAGGGCGACATTCCTGGCGGAGTTTACCATGAGTCGGCAGAGCGAGATCCTTCGCTGCGCTCAGGATGACAGGCGAATTGACTAGCCCCTCCACACCTTCACGACCGCCCCTACTTCTTCCGCGGGGGCTGCGAGGGGCGCAGCTCGATGCGGCTGGCGAGCGACGATGCGGGATACCGGTACAGGTCGACGACGGCCTTGGCGATATCCTCCGGGGAAAGCTTCCAACTTGCGTGGGACCGGCTGCCTGCCGGGCCGCCGAAGTCCGTATCCACGCTGCCGGGCATGATGTAGCTCACGCGGATGCCATCGTAGCGGATGTCCAGCATCATGGCCTCGCTGAAACCGTTGACCCCGAACTTCGAGGCGTTGTAGGCGCTCCCGTTTGCGAAAGGATTCACGCCTGCCAGGCTCGATATGTTGAAGATATAGCCGCCCCCCCGCTTGCGCATCAGAGGGATCGCCTCGTGGCAGCAGTAGAAGACTCCTGAAAGGTTCGTCTGTATGGTTGCGTCCCACTCGGCCGGCGCAAGCTGGTCCACCGGCTTCATAATTCCGATTCCGGCGTTGTTGACCAGGATGTCGAGGCCCCCGAAACGGTCGGCCGCTGCCCGCATCAGTTTGCAGCAATCTTCATAGCGGCCCACGTCCGCAGCGACGCCCTCGACTCGGCCCTCGCCACTGTTTCGCAGCTCGTCGAGCGCCCGCTTCAGAACCGCCGCGTCCCGCCCGCAAATGCAAACCCTCGCCCCTTCTTTAAGAAGCCGCTCGGCGATCGAGTAACCGATCCCGCGCGAACCGCCCGTCACCACGGCAACTTTGTCTTTCAGCTCGTTTGTCATCAGGAACCCTCCCTGCCTTTATGGTAGCGCAAGTCCGGCGCTCACAGAGCGCCGCTACAGTGAGTAGCGCGGACCTCCGTTATTGAGGTCCACGGCTTTTTCTGTCAATTGAGGACGAACCGCAGACCTCGACGACGGAGGTCTGCGCTACTTTTGTGATTTGGGTGGTACCGGATCAGCTTGCCACGGCCTCAGGAATGCGCCCGAAACGGCGTTCGCGGGACTGGAATTCCCGAAGCGCCGCGGCGAGATCGTCCGCGCCAAAATCGGGCCACATGCGCTCCAGGAAGAGGAGTTCCGCCCCGGCGCACTCCCACAGCATGAAGTCGCTCAGGCGCTGCTCGCCGCCGGTGCGAATAAGAAGATCAAGGTCGGGGACAGGTTCCCGGTCGAAGCCCTCCCCGCCGAGCAGGCGCGCAAACCGTTCGGGCGTGGCTCGCTCACCGCTGCCCAACCGGCTGGCGGCGGAAAGAATGGCATCACGAGCCGAATAATCAAGCGCCAGCCGCAGGTGCAGCCGCCAGCCCTCCCAGGTTCGAGCCTCAGCAGCCTCAATTGCGGCGGTGAGCGAGGCTGGGAACCGGCTGCGCCGGCCGAAAACGCTGACCTTTGTTCCGTTGCCGGCCCAATCCTCCGCCGACGAACGCAGGAAGTCTTCAAAGATGCTCATCAGTTCCCGGACTTCACCCTCGGGACGCTGCCAGTTGTGCGAAGAGAAAGCGTGAAGCGTCAGCGTCCCAATCCCCAGGCCGGGAGCGGCCAGGACCGTGCGGCGAACGGCATCCACTCCCGCGTGGTGTCCCGCGCAGCGCGGCAGGCCTCGCGCCGTCGCCCAGCGCCCGCTTCCGTCCATGATGATGGCGACATGAAGCGGGTGGCCCCCATTACCGGCGGGACAGGCCTCTCCATGCGGCGCCTCAGACGGAGCGCCGCAAACCCGATCAACAGGCATTCGTCTACCCTGCATTCTCAAATCGCCTCACGAGTACTCCTGCTACCGCGAACGCATGGCCTCAATCAGCGATTCCATGTGGTCCAGGTAGCGTTCAAGCGCCCGCCTGCCAGTCGCCGTGAGGCGGTACACGGTTCGCGGCAGCCGGCCTTCAAAATACTTCTCGCAGATGACGTACTCCGCTTCCTCAAGCTTGCGCGCGTGCACGCTCAAGTTGCCATCGGTTGTCTTCAGCAACTTTTTCAATTCTTTGA
>Ga0326727_10018863_pt1 | contig 14001 bp, 9 predicted proteins | sample MB2enrmetagenome_FD_207643 | JGI IMG/M metagenome (GOLD analysis project Ga0326727, IMG submission 207643) | Lab enriched peat soil microbial communities from McLean, Ithaca, NY, United States - MB29MY | ecosystem: Environmental > Terrestrial > Soil > Wetlands > Peat | place: USA: New York...
CAAGGGACTGTATAGGAAGGTCTCAGGCCGGTACCGGATCGTTTTCGAGATCATCCACTCCGCCCGCAGGGTGAAAGTGCTCGGCGTTTTGCTCCGCAACGAAAAGACATACCGGTAGAGACTTGACGTGGCTCCACGAGAAGGTCAGATGCGAGCTGGGAGGCTGCGTGTATCGTGAACGCGTGTGACAGAATGAAGCGAATCGATCATGCGCACCCAGACGGTGGCCCTCGTGGCATCTCTGAGCCTCGCGGCGTTCCCGCTCGCCGCGGCGGACGGACAAGACGTCTGCCCTGAGATTCACGCCCTTGTTCGGATCATGAAAGCGCCGTCGATTCACGCGTCAAACGAGGCCAGGAAGGGCGCACCAGTGGGCTACAGGGTGGATCTTGTCGCGGCCTTTCGCGCGTTTCAGCTTCAGCCCGGCAGCGCAGTCGCGGCTGATCGCCTTCTGCGCCTCATCCCCAGTGACGACTCCCAGCAGGAATCAGCGATGACCCTCGACTTCAGCCTCTGCGCAGCGAGTCGATGGCTGAAATGACGGTGCTCGCTCACGTGCCGGAAAGGTACGCCGCCCAACTAGCCAGGGCCGACTCCTTCCACCGCAGCACATTGCCGCATACGTCAAATACTCGATCACTGCGATAGGAGACCCCATAGCGACTATGCGCCGCAAATGGCGCGCGCTTGCCGGCGGGCGCATCGACTCTTCATGCGCGTTTTCGATCAGCTCTCCGAGGGGGACAAGGAGTTCATGACCCAGCGGGTAATCGAACCAGCAAGCTGCAAAGCGCTCGCCCTACCCGAGGCCGATTAGTCGTCGCAGGTTGAAAACCCGCCCCACTCAGGCCGCCACTTCGTGTATCCGAAGCAGCGTGCGCCACAGTTCCGCCACGCAGTCCAGGCGCAGCGCATTCGGTCCGTCGGACAGCGCCCGTTCGGGAGCCTCGTGCACTTCGAAAAAGATGCCATCGACGCCCGCAGCCACCGCCGCCCGGGCCAGCGGTGCGATGAACTGCGGCTGGCCGCCCGAAGCCGTGCCCGCGCCACCGGGGGTCTGCACGCTGTGAGTGGCATCGAAGATCACCGGCCAGCCCGACTCGCGCATGATGGCCAGCCCGCGCATGTCCACCACCAGATTGTTATAGCCGAACGACGAGCCGCGCTCGGTGAGAAGCACGCGCGTGTTGCCGGTTGAAGCCACCTTGTCGGCGGCGAGGTGAATGTCGTGAGGCGCCACGAACTGGCCCTTCTTGATGTTCACCACACGCCCGCTGCGCCCGGCTTCCAGCAAAAGATCGGTTTGCCGGCACAGGAACGCGGGAATCTGGATGATGTCCGCCGCCGCTGCCGCCTCCGCCACCTGCGAAACGTCGTGCACATCGGTGAGCACGGCGAATCCCTCGCGCCGCAGATCGGCCAGAATGCGCAGGCCCTCGGCCAGCCCCGGCCCGCGGTATGAACCGCCGCTGCTGCGATTTGCCTTGTCGTAGGAAGCCTTGAAAACGAACGTCCCGAGAATCCGCTTCAGCTCCCGCGCGAGGAAGCGCACGTGTTCCTCGCTCTCGATGACACAGGGGCCGGCGATGGGAACCAGCGGACAGCCGCGGCCGAACGCGATCGGCGCGCCGGCGGACGTGGTCAGCTCAACCATGTTCGGCGTGTGTAAGCTGCTGCTCGCGGTGAACGCGCGTCTCGGCCGGCGCGTGCGGTCTCTGCTTCCGATATCGCAGCGCCGCGCCGATGAACGCCTTGAACAGCGGGTGCGGTTCCATGGGCTTCGATTTGAACTCCGGATGGAACTGGCACCCCAGGTACCACGGGTGATCGCGAATCTCGCAGATCTCCACGTAAATGCCGTCGGGCGTCTGACCCGCCAGGATGAGGCCGTTGTCGGTCAGTGTCTTTTCGAATTCGCGATTGAACTCGTAGCGATGGCGGTGGCGCTCGCTGATCTCCTCCGTCCCGTACGCGGCGCGCGCGAAAGTGCTCTCCGCCAGCCGGCAGGTGTATGCGCCGAGCCGCATGGTGCCGCCCAGTTCGTCGATTCCCTTTAGCTCGCGCAGCTTGTAGATCACGCGATAAGGCGCCGCTTTGTCGAACTCCGTGGAGTTCGCGCCCTTCAGCCCGCACACGTTGCGCGCATACTCGATCACCATCGTCTGCATGCCGAGGCAGATGCCGAAGTAGGGAACCTTCTGCTCGCGCGCGAAGCGGATCGCATTGATCATCCCCTCCACGCCGCGTTCGCCAAAGCCGCCAGGCACGAGGATTCCGTCGTATTGGCTCAGCTCTTCGACGCAATCCGGCCACTGCAGATGCTGCGCCTCGATCCACTCGATGTTGACCTTCGCGCGGTGCGCCAGGCCGCCATGCAGCAGGGCTTCTTTGAGGCTCTTGTAGGAGTCCTCGTACTCCACGTACTTGCCCACCAGGCCGATGTTCACGTGATCGGTCGGATTCTGCATGCGCTCGATCATGCCCGTCCAATGGCTGAGATTGCGCTCGGGCGCGTCGATGTCCAGCACGTCGATGAGGATTTTGTCCAATCCCTGTTCGGCGAACACCAGTGGGCACTCGTAGACCGACCGTACGTCGCTGGCGGTGATCACCGCGTTGACATCGACGTCGCAGAACAACGCCACCTTCTCTTTCAGCTCCTTCGAGAGAGGATGATCGCTGCGGCACATCAGCACATCGGGCTGAATACCGATGGCCCGCAGCTCCTTCACGCTGTGCTGCGTCGGCTTGGTCTTCAGCTCCTGCGCCGCGGCGATCCACGGCACCAGCGTGACGTGCACGAAAGCGGTATTCTCGCGGCCCAGCTCATGGCGCAACTGGCGGATGGCCTCGAGGAACGGCAGCGATTCGATGTCGCCGACCGTGCCGCCGATCTCCACAATCACCACGTCCACGCCATCGGCCACTTTGCGCGCCGCGTCTTTGATTTCGTTGGTGACGTGCGGAATTACCTGCACCGTCTTGCCCAGATAATCGCCGCGGCGCTCGCGCGAGATGATGCGTTCATAGATTCTACCCGAGGTCAGGTTGTTGGCCTGGGTGAGCGGCGCGTGCGTGAAGCGTTCGTAGTGGCCGAGGTCGAGATCGGTTTCCGCGCCGTCGTCGGTGACGAAAACTTCGCCATGCTGGAAAGGGCTCATGGTGCCGGGGTCGACGTTGAGGTACGGGTCGAACTTTTGCAACGTGACGCGCAGACCGCGGCTCTCCAGCAGACACCCGATCGAGGCAGCAGCGATCCCCTTGCCCAGCGAGGAAACGACGCCACCGGTCACAAAGATGTATTTCGCCACGCTAATGAACTCCTTCCACTCCTGGCACGGCGACTTCGAACAACCTCGAAGCCCGCTCCAGGTCTTCCGGCGTGTCCACGCCGAGCGAATCGTACTCGGTTGCGGCCACGCGGATGCGGTATCCGTTCTCGAGAGCGCGCAATTGCTCGAGCTTCTCGGCCCTCTCCAGAGGACCGACGGGCAGATCGGAATAACTCAGCAGGAAATCCCGCCGGTAGACGTAGAGTCCGATGTGCTTGAAGAGCGCCACGCTGGCGGCGTCGCGCGCGTAGGGAATGGCATAACGGGAAAAGTAAATGGCGTTGCCGGCAAGATCGGTCACCACCTTGACGACGTTGGGATTCGAGATATCGTCCGGATTTTCGATGCGCCGCTTCAGCGTGCCCATGGGCGCATCGGCGTCGTCGAGCAGCGCCAGCACTGCGGCGTCAATGGCTGCGGGATCGATGAGCGGCTCATCGCCCTGGATGTTCACGACGATGCTGGCCGAGTCGGCCGAAGCGACTTCGGCGATGCGGTCCGTGCCGGAAGCGTGGTCCGCGCGCGTCATGCGCACCGGAGCGCCAAACGCGCGGGCCGCGACGTCGATACGCGCGTCATCGGTGGCGACGATCAGATTCGTGAGATACCTCGCCTGCGATGCCCGTTCGTACACGTGCTGCAGCATCGGTTTTCCGGCGAGAGGGGCGAGTGCCTTACCTGGGAAACGGGAGGAAGCGAACCTGGCAGGAATAATGCCCAGGATTCTGGTCGGCACAGTCGATTATAGCATGGGGTGCACGGCGCCCGATTTGCGAGAAAAGCGTTGTTTGCCACCCCATCGTCCGGGGGCTTGCGCGCACGGCGCGCTCGAAGGCCCAGCCGCGGATGTGGTGGCCGGCTGCTTCATGTCGGCCGGCACAGTGGGTGCGGACATGCGGTTACACTGACGGTATGAAGGCGGCGATTTCGATACCTGACGAGGTGTTTAAAGGCGCCGAGCGCCTGGCCCGGCGCACGAAGAAATCGCGAAGCCAGCTCTTTAGCGATGCGGTCAGAGAGTACGTGGCTTGACACGGCCCTGAAGAAGTGACGGAGGCGATGAATCGCGTCTGCGACGAATTGGGCGACACGAGGAACCCGTTTGTTTCGGCGGCTGCTGGCCGCATTCTCGAGCGGGTTGAATGGTAATCTCCCGGGGAGAGATCTGGTGGGCGGATCTCCCCGTTCCAGTTGGCTCGGAGCCCGGTTATCGCAGCCGAATCGACACAATCGTCTGCGTGCCGCTGACGGTCAACCTGCGATGGGGGAAGGCGCGCCTGGGAATCTCTTGCTCCCCGCACGGCTGACGCATCTTCCGAACGACTCCGTGGCCAATGTCTCCCAGATACTGGCAATGGACAGAGATCTTCTCATCGAGCGTGTGAGCAAACTGTCGCGAACACGCGTTGAACTGTTGCTGGCAGGCATCGACGTCGTGCTTGGGCGATAGTTCTCGCCGTCACCAACGCTACCCCATGGCCCGCGGCGTCGCCCGCACCGCGCGCTCGAAGGCCCACTCGCGGATGTGATTGATCTGCTCCTTCATGGTGCGCGAGAGCGGCACGATGCTGACCGCCGTGCTCACCAGATCCTGATCGGTGATTTCGCGGTCGGCGAGGCGCGCGCGAGTGATGGCCGACACCACGCATTGCTCGATTTCGGCGCCGGTCCAGCCCACGGTGAATTCCATGAGCTGCGCGATGTTGAACTTCGACGAATCCTCGCCGCGGCGGTCGAGGTGAATGCGGAAGATCTCCATGCGTTCCTCCTCCACCGGCAGGTCCACGAAGAACACCTCGTCAAAGCGGCCCTTGCGGATCATTTCGGCGGGCAGCAGGTCGAGGCGGTTCGCCGTGGCGGCCACAAAAAGCCCGCGCGTTTTCTCCTGCATCCACGTGAGGAAGAATGCGAAGATGCGCCCCTGCTCGCCGCTCGATTCCGTCGACGTGATGCCCATCTCGATCTCGTCGAACCAGAGAACCGCCGGCGCCATGTCCTCCATCATCTTGCAGCAGGCCACGAACACGCCTTCCGGTTTGCCGTGCCGTCCCGAGAAGATCTCGATCATGTCCAGGCGGTAGAGCGGCAGCTCGAAATGGGAGGCGATGGCCTTCACGCAGAGGCTTTTGCCGCAACCGGGGATACCCATCATGAGCAGCCCCTTGGGAACGATCTCCGCGCTGAGCGTGTCGCGCATCTCGAACAGCTTGCGGCGCTCCAGCAGCCATTTCTTCAGATTCTGCAGACCGCCAACCTCGTCGATGCGGGTTGCACCGGAAATGTACTCGATCACGCCGCTGCGGCTGACCAGCAGCCGCTTTTCCTCGAGCAACGCCGGAACGGCGCCGGGTCCAAGATCGGGATTCGCCGCCAGCGCCCGGCGCATGGCGTAGCGCGCCTCGTCGGTAGTGAGCCCCTGCAGCGCGCGCGCGAACTGGTGGAGGACCGCGTCGTCCGCCTTCACGCCCTCGTCGCGCAGAAACTGCACCAGCTCCACCAGGTCGGGCGGGCGCAGCTCGACAAACACGAAGCTGCGGTCCAGTTCATCGGGAATGGCGCGCACGGCGGAGCTGACCACCACGTACTTCCGCCGGTCGAGACAGCTTTCGGCGACATCGCGCAGGCGGCGGCGGATCTCGGCGGACTCGCGCAGCGGCTCGTGAAAATCTTTCAGGTGAAAGATGGCCGCGTGCGGATGCTCGATGATGAAATCGAGCACGGCACGAGGATCGCAGGAGTTTGCCTCGGCCTGGCCGCCGTCGCGGCTCAATCCCTCGGTGAGGCTCCACGTCCAGACCGGCACCGGCGGGGCCAGTTGCTCGCCCAGGTCGCGCAGCACCCCGGCAACACGCTGCTCTTCGGTGGAGTGAACGTACGTCAGCGGGCGCCCGGACTCGAAGATCTCGCGGAGCGTTTTCGCCGCGCGGCTTTCGGCCACGGTTTCAGTTCTCACCGAGCTTCCTCTCCACGCTCTGAACTTTATCCTGCATCGACTGGGCGCGGTCGGTGCGGGTGCCGAAGCGCATGTTGGTGGAGATGCGGGGCACGCCCGCCTGATGCAGCACTTCATGGCAGCGCTTCACTGCGGCGAACACGGCGTCCCATTCGCCTTCCACGTTTGTCCCGTAGGCGTGCAGCTTCGTGCTGAGGCCCGCCTCGGTGAAAACCCGCTCGCACACGGCGATCTCGCGGGACACGGAGACGCCGATCCCGATGGGAATAATGCAAACGTCCGCGATAACGTGCATGGCAGTGACCCCTTCTGGCTAACGCCGGCACAACGGAGCGAGCCGCCCTGCGCTGCTTTGCCTGAATTATATTGCGGGCGGCTTTGCCCTGTGCCGCCCACCTATTCTACCTTTGCGTTAACATCGTGGTTTCTATGACGCGACGCGATCTGTTCAGGAGCGGCATCGCTGTATCCGCGGCCGCCACGGCTTTGTCTCTGGACGCGACGGCTGCCGCCGCCGCGAAGGACGCCCCTTCCCCCCGCGAGCGACTCCTGCTGGATTTCGGCTGGCGTTTCAGCCTCGGCCACGCCGACGACCCCGCGCGCGACTTCGGCTTCGGCGGCGGCCACGGCGAGACCTTCGCCAAGTCGGGGTTTGTTTTCGCTCCAGGCAGCATCAGGTATGACGACAGCGCCTGGAAAAAAGTCGATCTGCCGCACGACTGGGCCGTGGATCTGCCGTTCGTGAACGACAAGGGTCTCTACTCTCACGGCTGCAAGCCGCTCGGGCGCAGGTATCCGGCCACCAGCATCGGCTGGTATCGCCGCGTCTTCGATGTCCCGGCCAGCGACGCCGGCCGCCGCATCGCCATCGAGTTCGATGGCGTTTTCCGCGATTCGATTGTCGCTCTGAACGGCTTCTATCTGGGCGGAAACCTCAGCGGTTACGCGCCCTTCCGCTTCGACGTCACCGATTTTCTCAACTACGGCGAGCGGAACGTGCTGGTGGTGCGCGCCGACGCTTCTCTCAATGAAGGCTGGTTCTATGAAGGCGCCGGCATTTACCGGCACGTGTGGCTGACCAGGACCGGGCCGGTGCACGTGGGGCACTGGGGCACGTTCGTGCGCTCGGTGGTTCGGGACAACGCCGCCATGGTGTCCGTCACCACTGAAGTGGAGAACGAGAGCGATGAAACGCGGAATTGCCGGGTTGTTTCGGAAGTGCTGGACGGTCACGGCAAGCCGGTGGGCATTGTGAGATCCGCTCCCGGCCCCATCGCGCCGTGGGGCAGGCTCGAATTCGAGCAGCAGCTCGGGCTGGGCGATCTGGCGCTGTGGTCGCCCGAAACGCCGAATATGTACCGGCTGCTCACCACCGTGACCGATCAGATCGGCGCAGTGCTGGACCGTTACGAGACGCCCTTTGGCATCCGTACCGTGCATTTCGATCCCCACGAAGGCTTCTTCCTGAACGGCCAGCGAGTGGAGATCAAAGGCACGTGCAATCACCAGGACCACGCCGGTGTGGGCGCGGCCTTGCCGGATCGCATTCAGTATTACCGCGTCGAGCGCCTGAAGGAAATGGGCTCGAATGCCTGGCGCACGTCGCACAACCCGCCTACGCCCGAGCTGCTCGACGCCTGCGACCGCCTCGGCATGATGGTGATGGACGAAACGCGCATGATGTCCTCGGATCGCGAAGGCCTCAGCCAGCTCGAGCGGCTGATCCGGCGCGATCGCAACCATCCGAGTGTGATCGTCTGGTCGCTGGGCAACGAGGAACCGATGCAGGAGACGCCGCGTGGCCTGCGCATCCTCACCACGATGAAGCGCCTCGCACACAAGCTGGACCCCTCGCGCCCGGTCACCGCCGCGATGAACTTCGGCGGTTCGTCGCAGGCTTCGGCTCTGATGGACGTGCGTGGATTTAACTACAACGAGCCGGGCATCGACCCTTACCACAAGCAGCATCCCGATCAGCCCATGATGGGTTCGGAGACCGCCAGCACCGTGAGCACGCGCGGCATATACGCGAACGACAAGGTGAAGGGCTACGTGAGCGCGTACGATGTGAGCTATCCGGATTGGGCCAGCACGGCTGAACGCTGGTGGAAGATCTACGACGAGCGGCGGTACCTCGCGGGCGGATTTGCATGGACCGGGTTCGACTACCGCGGCGAGCCGACGCCCTACGGCTGGCCCTGCATCAATTCGCACTTCGGCATTGTCGACACCTGCGGTTTCCCCAAGGACAACTTCTACTATTACCAGGCGTGGTGGGGTTCGAAGCCGGTGCTCCATCTGTTCCCGCACTGGAACTGGAAGCCCGGCGACGAGGTCGACGTGTGGTGCCACAGCAATCTGGATCGCGTGGAGCTGTTCCTGAACGGGCGCAGCCTGGGCGCGCGGGATGTGGTGAAGGACACGCATCTGAGCTGGAAAGTGAAGTTCGAGGCTGGCGCCATTGAAGCCCGCGGTTATCGCGGGGGCCAGCAGGTTCTGACCGCCAGGCGCGAGACCACCGGCGCGCCGGCGCGGATCGTCCTGCGGCCCGATCGCTCGCGCATCTCCGCCGACGGCGAGGACGTTTCCATGGTGACGGTGGAAGTGGTGGACGCGCAGGGGCGCATTGTGTCGACCGCCGACAATGAGATCGCCTTCACGGTGACCGGAGAAGGCCGGCTGATCGGCGTCGGCAACGGCGATCCGAGCAGCCACGAATCCGACAAAGGCAGCGCCCGTCGCGCATTCAACGGCCTGTGCATGGCCATGGTGCAGGCGAGCAAACGGGACGGCACGATGAAGCTGACCGCATCTTCAACGGGGCTGCAGGCGGCCTCGGCAACAATTGTCTGTGAGCCCGCGAGCCCGCGTCCCGCGCCCTGACCGGAGACCGCCGCTCGACTCACGGATTCCCAGGGGTGGGCCCCACGCCGGGGCCACTGAGGACTTCCATCAGTTCGTCCGCGCGAATCGGTTTCGACACGTAGCCATCCATTCCGGCGGCGAGGCATCGTTCGCGGTCGCCGCTCATGGCATGCGCGGTCATGGCCACAATCCTCTGACGCCCGCCCGTTGCGCGCTCGGCCATGCGAATCGCGGCGGTGGCCTCCAGCCCGTCCATTTCGGGCATCTGAACGTCCATCAGCACGACATCGAACTGCTCCCGCTCAACCGCCCGGACGGCCTCTCGTCCGTTCTGGCAGATGACCACGTCGTGACCCTGTCCCTGGAGGAGGCGCCGGGCCAGTTGCTGATTCACGCTGTTGTCCTCGGCGACCAGTATGCGAAGCGCCGAGCGCTCCTCGCGGAGGGAATGCTGCGTTATCGGCGGACGGTCCTGCCTGCCGTTTTCCTCCTGGCAGAGGACACGCGCGATGGCTTCCCTCAACTCGCGGCGCCGGACGGGCTTGGTCAGGTAACCGGCGACACTGAGCTCGCGGCACAGTGCGCCGTCGCCGCGATGCCCGCCGGAGGTGAGCAAAATGATTTTCACGCCGGACAATTCCGGGTCGCGCTGCACCAGCGCGGCCAGAGCAAAACCGTCCATGCCCGGCATGTGCGCATCGCAGAGCATCAGGGGAAACGAAGAGCCGCCGCGGGCGGCGGACTGCAGCATCAGCACGGCGTCCTGCGCGCCGGCGGCGAGCGATGCTCTCAGCCCCCACCCCGCCGCCACATCGGCAAGCGCGTGCCCGCTCGTCGCATTGTCGTCGACGATCAGCACCGGCACTCCCGCCAAAGAACTGAAGTCTTCCGGCGCAACCGAGCCGGTTTCCAGCCGGGGAATTCCGAATTCGGCGGTGAAGTGGAAACAACTGCCCTTGCCCGGCTCGCTTTCCAACCAGATTCTGCCGTTCATCATCTGCACCAGCCGCGTGGAAATGGTCAGCCCGAGGCCCGTGCCGCCGTGCTTCCTGGTGGTCGCCGCGTCGGCCTGCGTAAATGGCGCGAAGATCGCCTCCTGTTTGTCCGCGGGAATTCCGATTCCCGTATCTTTCACGGCAAAGTGGAGTGTCACGGACGCTCCCCGGATATCCTGGACGCCGACCTGTACGCTCACTTCGCCGCGCTCGGTGAACTTCACCGCGTTGCCGGTCAGGTTCACCAGGATCTGCCGCAGGCGGGTCGGATCGCCAATCACGTCCTCCGGCACGACGGGTTCCACAGCGCAGACGAACTCGAGGTTCTTCCGGCCGGCGACAAGCGCCACCGTCCTGATCGTCTCCTCCACTGAGTCGCGCAGATCGAAAGAAATTGGGTCCAGCGTAAGCTTGTCCGCTTCGATTTTCGAAAAGTCCAGAACATCGTTCAGCACCGTCAGGAGCGATTCCGCCGACGATCTGACGGTCAGCAGATCGTCCCGCTGCTGCGGGTTGAGATCCGATTCCAGGAGAATCTGGGTCATTCCCAGCACGCCGTTCATGGGCGTGCGAATCTCATGGCTCATGTTGGCGAGGAATTCCCCTTTGAGACGCGAAGCCTCTTCCGCTCTTTCCTTGGCCTTTTCGAGCTCCACCTTTTGCTCTTCGATTCGGGATGTCTGCGCGCCGACCCGGCGCCGAAGCTGCCAGATCCAGATCAGCGCGAGGAAAGCCACGCCGACGGAGGTCGCCAGAAGCCTGCCCAGCGGCAGACGCCGCAGCAGACTGGGCTGCGACACCACCCGGACGTCGGCCGGGGAGCGCAACAGAATGGTGGTCTGGACGGGGAATCTTCGGCCCTCCATCCACCGGTACTGCACTTTGCCGGTGACCTCCAGAAGACTGCCGGGGGCAATCCATGTCGGGCATTCGTCCCGTGAGGGGGGCAACACGGCTTCCCACGCCATTACGTCGTCTTTCAGGTGCAGAACGCACATTGTCTGGCTGCTGGCGATTTCCGTCAGAACACCCGTGGAGATGACCAGCTCGTCCTGATATTCGCCAAAGCCGAGCTCGCGGGAAAGAGCCGGCCTCGGGGGCGTGATTGTGCCCGGGCCGAGTTCCCGGAACTGAGCCTCTCCGATGTGCAGATAACTCTGGTCGTCGCGTATCAGGCGGCCCAGAACCTCATAGCGAGTCCCCTGTTTGAGCGTCCGCGGCCATGCCGGATTCACCGTGATCATGCTGAAGCCGTCTTCGAGGCTGACTCGGCCGCTGGCGTCGGACCAGGCTGCCGTGCCCTCCGTCCGGAAATAACTTCCGGGAACCTCCGAACCCCGGTGCTGCAGCAGACTCGACAGCGGGATCTTCGGCCAGGCGCTCCAATCCAGAGAACGACGGCGAACCACCCGGACATCCTCGCTGGAGGCGACGATGATCCACCCGTCGTGACGCTGCTTGTGCAGCATGCGCCATGGACTGATCAGCCCACGGACGACCACGTCCGATTGAACCAGCCCGCTGAAATCGAAACCTCGCGGCACGGCGAACATGACCTCAAGGCGCTCGCCGTTGTGTTCCAGCGTCAACTGATGCGCGTCGAATCCCGGCTGATCCAGATAAAGCGGAGTCGCGGTCACCACGCGCCCTTCGACTTCGGCGAACTGGTTGTCGAACCGGTCCGTATTGTGAATCGCCGACCAGTCGGTTGGCTTCACAGGACGAGGAGGCCCGGCAAAGCCGAGCCATTGTATCCGGCTCGCCGCGATGACCGGAGCGTATGCGCCCGTCTGGGACTTGCCCTCAATGCGAATCAGATCGCCGCTTTTCAACTGCCATGGGCTTGCAGGGCTTACGAGTACATATGCGCCGGCATTGCCTTCCTGCACAAAGAACTGGAACAAAGCGGGCCGGTACACGGTCACCGTCGCGGTGATTTCACAGGGTACTCCCCGGGCCGCCTCCGCCTCGCTGAGTGCGAGCAGTTCGCTCACGTGGTGAAGCGCCGAATCCCTTGCCAACAAAGAGGTTATGCTCGCCAGGACAAGCCCGGCAAGAAGTCGCAGACGGGAGCGCATAACTTAGCCACATCTACTTATCGACAAAGTCGGGCGTTTACTCCAGTCAACGCGGTGGCCAGTGTTCGGCCCGGCGATCATGGCGCTTCGTCCGGAACCTCGATGCCGCGAACCTCCGCGTAGTTGGTGGATGGCGAAAACGAAATCAGCAGCTTGCCTTGTCCGTGCGGATGCAAGCCATGAAACGTGCGCACAACCGGGACAAACGCGCCTCCAGCTTCCTGAAAGATGTCGAACCGGTGGAGAAGGTCTCGTCCATTGCAGCTTACGTCGAACACGCGGCAACCGGGACCGCGGCAGATGGCGGAGGGAGCGAAGGGACTAAACGTCGTCGGCCTGCTGAGAGCCAATTCGGGCTTCTTTGACGACCAGCTGCTGAGCGTTCTGGAACAGCGCCGTCACCACACCCTGCAGCCCGGGCTGGCCACCATCGGCTGACCCGCTTTGCACGAGAAGGCCTTCTCAAATTCCGGCATGTTCTGGACCACGCCATTCACGCGGAACCGTCCGGAGGAGTGCGGATCGATCTGCGCAAGATAGCGCGCCACCTGCGGCGTCTGGTTCTGGCACCAGATCTGCGCGTAGCCCAGGAACAACCGCTGTTCGGGGGTGTACCCATCCACCAGCGGCGCGGCGTTCCCATCGAGGAAATCCATCAGCGCCATGAGCGCCAGCCGGACGCCTCCGTTATCGGCGGTGTTTTCGCCCAGGGTGAGCTTGCCGTTCAGGTGAACGCCGGGAATGGTTTCGAAGCTCGAGTATTCGTCGCTCAGGCACTTCGCGCGTTTCTCGAACTCGGTGGCGTCTTCCTTTGTCCACCAGTCGCGCAGATTCCCGTCGGCGTCGTACTTGCGGCCCTGATCGTCGAAGCCGTGGGTCAGCTCGTGGCCCACCACCGCGCCGATACCGCCATAGTTCACTGCGTCGTCGCGGCTGCTGCTGTAGAACGGCGGCTGCAGGATTCCCGCCGGGAAGTTGATGTTGTTCTCGGGCGGGCTGTAGTAAGCGTTCACCGTCGGCGGCGTCATGTGGAACTCCATGCGGTCCACCGGATTGCCGATCTTGCGCAACTGGCGCTGTACTTCGAAAGTGGTGGCCTCCACCGTGTCGCCAAACAGGTCGTCGCGCACAATGGTCACGCTGGAGTAGTCGCGCCATTTGTCCGGGTATCCAATCTTGTTGGCGATCGCCTCCAGCTTGACGAACGCCTGCTTTTTCGTCTCCGGTGTCATCCAGTCCAGGTTGTGCAGGTCCTTGTTCATCTCCGCCTCGATGGCCTTGACCATCGCCAGCGTGTGTTGTTTTCCTTCGACGCCGAAGGTCGTTTCCACATACTTCTGGCCGAGCGCCTCGCCCAATCCGCGATCTACCAGATCCACGCAGCGCTTCCACCGCGGCCGCAGCTCCTTCGCTCCCACCAGCGTCTTTCCGTAGAATGCGAAGTTCTCGTTAACGAACGGCGCGGAAAGCTCATCGGCGGACTTGTGCAGTATGTGCCACTTCATGTACGCCTTCAGGGTGTCCATGCCGGCGGCGTCAAGCGTCTTCTCGAGAGCGGTGTAGAAATCGGGTACGCTGACGTTCAGCGAGTCGATCTTCGGCGAACCGATGCCGTCGAGATACGCGTTCCAGTCCACCAACGGGCAGAGGGCGGCGAGTTGCGCCACGGTCATTTTGTGATACACCGCGTTGGGGTCCCGGCGCGCCACGCGATCCATGGATGCTTTGGCCAGGTCCGTTTCAAACGCCATGATCGCTCTGGCGTGCGCCGCCGCGGC